>ENA-ORXM01005409-ORXM01005409.1-marine-metagenome-genome-assembly--contig:-NODE-5409-length-10149-cov-5.136716_pt1 | contig 10149 bp, 7 predicted proteins | sample MGYA00237867_ERZ511480 | MGnify/ENA primary metagenome ERZ511480 (study PRJEB26309, sample SAMN06266103) | marine metagenome | isolation source: Algal blade | place: United Kingdom:Sidmouth, United... | reverse complement strand
ATGTGAAAAACGAGCGTCGCCATCGTATTGATGCCATAAACTTGGGTAGTGGCTTGTTCCCAAGTTACGTCTTTGATATGTTCTTTGAGGTTGGAGGCCGTCCAATTGCCACCGAAGTAGATTTCTCGGAAGTGTTTTGCTATGTGTTTTGTTGTGGTCATTTTTTTTTGTTTGAGTTTTAAATTATCCAAATAATTCGCATTATTTTGCTAAATCCTTGAGCTTCTAATTTTATATAATAACGACCTGATGCACAAGAAGCTATATTAATATTTTTTTCAGTTTGTCCTGCTGTTAAAATAATGGGCATTTCTTCTTTTAAAGAAGGCGGAGCGTATCTATAATTGTCGTATAAAAAAATGTGAATATCTGTAGGTAATGGAGTTTTTAGTTGAATATTGAGCTGATTTTCAAAGTGGTCTCTATTTTCTGGAAAAAGCAAGTCAAAAGTGGGTGTTTCTTGAATAGAGTTTGTACTTCTTGTGTCTCTCTGTATCTCTTCTTCAACAAAAGAATCTGAACTAGCCCATTCTTCATATTGTAAGGCTTCTGAATCATCAAAATATTCTATTAATGCTTCTTCTGATGTATTATTTTTTAAGGATGCAAGAAAAAGGGCATCGTCTTGTGATAGTTTGATTGGATGTGTTGCTTGTATTTCATCTTGGATCTGTTCAAAAATACCTAAAGCAGCTTCCATAGGATTTTGAGGAGCTTTTTTTTCCTTTTGCCCTAAATGTAATATCTTTGCTAAGAACAAGTTTTCCCTAAACTGTTGTTCTTTAAGTTTTTCATTGAATTGTAGAAAGTCATCGTTATCCAGTTGATTATTTAGATATTTCTTAATCAAAGGGTCATCATTTGTGTGTAGATCTGCCATTTTATTTGGTTGCTTTATTTAAAAATTTTTGTATGATGGATTCTTCTCTTAAAGACGCAAAGCGAGGGCCTTCTAATACTATTTTTCTGAACTTTTTTTTGCATCGTGCATATTGTTGTCTTGCAGTATCTTCTTTGATTCCAAGATGTTCCGCTATTTCTTGATGACTCCAATCATATAAAATAACATTAATTAAGTTTGTCTGACAAGGTTGTTGAATACTATTTAAAATCTCCTTAATTAATTTTTTATTTTCTTCTTTTTCTAAGACTATCTCTGTTTCTTGCCATAATTTCCACTTGACATTATCACGTAGAGATATGGGTTGCTTATTCCTGAAAGTATCCATTATTTTGTTGTATATCATTCTTCTTAGATAGGCACCAATATTGTCTATTAGGTCATTTGAGAAGATACATTTTTCATAAAAGGCCATAGATACTTCTTGTCTAATCTCATTTATATTGTCATTAGAGCCTTTGTGTTGCCTAACAATAATAGTTGCAATGGTATTTATATAGTTAATACAATCTATTATGATAGGCTTGTTATTTTCCTGAAATGCCTTTTTTACCTCTAAAAATGTGTAATCAAGATTCTTTTGGGGTTTAGTGGTTAGCATGCTGTAATAGTTTAGTAATGATTCATTCTCAACATAGTCGAAAGAAAATCATTTTTGTGACACTTTTGACAAATTATTTTCCAATTAAAACATAGCCTGCCCAATGTATAGGGTCAATACCTTGTTGTTTGATTAGTTCTATTTTGGCTTCTTGCAAAGCAATCTTATAGGATTTTCCTGCCAAAATGCCCTCAAAAAGATATTTTGTAAGCAGATAAGATGCTTTGTCAGGAACTTTAAATAAGGTATAGATGATATTTTTAGCTCCTGAATAAAGAAAGCCACGATTGATTCCTAAAACACCTTCACCTTTTACCAATTGTCCTGCCCCACTTTCACAACAACTTAAAACTACTAAATCAGCATCTAATTTCAAAATATATGCATCGGCAACGTATAGTATAGCATCGTCTTGTTGATACCTTTCTATAAAATCAATGTCAATATCGTCTTTCAAATTTTTGGGTTTTTCTTTTTCTTCATTTGGGGTAGCAGGTGTAAAAACAATGCCTGATAATTCAGGTTTTTTAGGATCATAAAAGCCATGTCCTGATACCAATATGTATTTGTACTTAGGAGTTTGAGTTATAAACTGTGAGACAGTCGCTTTTTCCTCTTGCAAAACTTGTGTTTTTAAGCCCTTTGCTTCAAACATTTTGCTTATTTCTTCAACTTCCTTCTCTGCGTATTCCAATTTCAACATTTTTTGTCCATCTCTAAAAATAGTTCTCATGCCTGCTTGTGGTAGAGGTAAGTTTTTTTCTAAATTTTTGGCTTCTTCTGTTGATGCTGCATCTGTGGGGGCAATGCCTGCATAAAGTGGTGAACATCCCATAAAACTATCGGGTTGTTCGGTGTTTTCTTGTGTAACACTTCGATGCCACAAGGTAGCTGAAAAGTGATAGCTGATGGCGTATTTTTTGATTAGATAGGGTAAGTCTTTTGTTTTGGTTCTTCTTGGTGGTTTTTCATAAAGGAGCGTCTCGAAGGGAATATAGGATAGTTCTCCATCGGGGATGATGATGATTTCTGTGGTGTTTTCTAAAAGGTCTTCAATGGGGGAAAAGAGGAGAGTGTATAATTGATGGCTTGTGTCTGTAAATTTTTGGAGGTCTTTGTTGAATAGGGTGGTGGTGAATCCACCTAAAATGGCATCAAATTCATCAGGCTTATTGATTTGTTTTACCTCATAGTTGTCTTTTGATAAAAAGAAAAGATAAATATGTTCTTCTGATATGAAATATTCAATTATGGATTGATGTGGTTCTAAAGCTTCAAATAGTTCATCAAATACAATTTTTGTATTATATTTAGCATGGTAATACTCTGGATATTGTTTTTCAAAAAGTTCTATCAATTCATTATATTCTTTTTGGTAATCAAACTTCTTGCTTTCCCATGCTAATATTTGGGTTTCTTGTTCTGCTTCTAATTGATTTTTCTGTTGTTTATATTTTGATTCGTTTATTTGTTTTTGTAGGTAGTTAAGTTCTACTTTTAAATTATATTCTTTTTCCTGTAATTCTTGGGTGATTTGAGAGAATAGTTTGGCTTTTTGTTGGATGATGTTGGAGTAGAGGACGAAGTTTTTACTTTTTTCTGAATAAATGAAAGATTTTTTCTTAGCTTGGGTTGGGTTTAGTATAGAAACAGAATTTTTATTAGAAAGTATGTTGTAAATATGCTTAATTTCACTTGTGTTTTCTCTATAGTATTTGTCTATTAATAGGCAAGTATCTATGCTTAAACTATAAATTTTATAAGTTTCTTTAGTAAAATGTAAGCAATCATTTTTTAGAGTAAATGAAGTTTTTTGTCTTTCAATAAAACTTATATTAAGAAAATTTATATTGTAACTTGACATTAGAAATTTTAGAGTGCCTCTTTCTTTTTCAAATAGAATCTTAAGGTTTTTTGATAATCCATAATATGAATCGAAGAGATAATAGTTATGAAGGTAATCTTTAGCTTCATGAAAATAATAAACATCTTTTATTGAGTGTTTTAAATTGCAATTTATGGTTATAGCTTTTAAATAGAAGTTGAAAGCTGTTTTGTATTCTTCTTTGTATGCATATATTTTGGCTAATTGGTTATAGACATTTATTACATGATGGGAATGATCACCAATAGTTTTTATAAAGAGGTCTATAGATCTTATATATTCTTTAATTGCGTTTTCTATACGATAAGTTTTAAAATATAATCTCCCAAGATGAGAATACAATAGGGCAATTTGTGAATATTTCTCACCAACACTTTTTAATTGGATTTCTAATCCTTTTTTATAGTAAAATATTGCTTTGTTATGGTTTTTAAGCTCTTCATGTATGAGACCAATATTCATAAAACTTCCACCAATGTCTCTATGGCTTCTTTCAAAAATTTGAGAAAAAATATTTAAAGATTCAGTGTAATAATTTAATGCTTTTTGTTGGTTATTTATCTTATTATAACAAGTGCCTAAATTATTATAACTTGAAGCTGTCTCATAATGAATTTTTCCATAAATATCTAATCTGATTTTTAGTGACTTTAAATGAAAGCCAATAGCTCTTTGAAAACTACCTTTTTCTGCGTAGCAATTTCCTATATTAAAGTAGACCATAGATTTAAATGCATCATGTTCAGGGGATATGTATTGAATAATTGAATGTAGGTTTTTTAATGCTGTATTAATGTCTCCCTTTGTCTTAAAGCAAATTCCTATATTACTCAGAGCTTTCAATGTGTTTAAATGTTTTTCGCCCCAATGAGTTTGCATTAATTTGTAAGCCTTTTTGTAGTTTAAAAGAGCTTCATTAATAGAATCTATTTCTATAAAATAATTCCCCAAAGTTAAATAGCAAATAGCAGTTAACTTGTGTTCTTCTCCTAATCTATCTAATGATAAACTTAATGCATTTTGAATAATCCTTGAAGCATCTGAATATAATCCTGAAATTAGTAGATTAGATGCTAATGAATGCAGATACTTGATTAGTAACTCTGAATTATTGAGTTTTCTTACAGTTGGTAAATTGATATTGATTCTTTCTATTGCATCTCTAAATTGACTACTATTTTGTAATTTATTTATGTCCTCTAGTTGCTTTTCTGCCCATTCAAGATTTTTATCTTCTGTTTTCATATTTAATTATCTGAATTTAAGACCAATTTATCAAAATCATAAGCACTCATCAAGGATATGCGAGTATCCTGATAAGCAGCAAAGTAAGTGTTAACCAATTTATCAACAACCTCTTTGCCTTTTTCTTCTACAAAGCTTTTACGCAAAGCGATGAAGGGAATCGCAATAGGTGTAAGAGATGCATTTATACTTAGTACTAACCCATTAAACGATTGATTTTTTTGAAAGTATTTTGTGTTTATTTTTAAAGTATACAAGCCATTACTGTATTCGTCATTAAAATTAACTTCTCTCAGTTGGACATGTAGTATATTAGATTCTTGTAATGTTATTTTGCCTTTATAAACATTCCTATTGGTTCTTAAATGAACGTCAGTATTAAGATCAATTTCAAGTTTCCCATAAGAAATCTTCTTTTCATTATTGTGGTTGTAAAAACGATACTCTCCTGCAAATAAAGTAATATTTATACTTAGAGGAATTTTTTCGATTCTATCTATGGATCGGACAGCAGATTCATTGAGTTTATCTTTTAGATAGGCATCTATTTGGTAAGGCATGGGAGCAACCAATTGTTCCATTATCTCTTTTTCAGACCCTAATTTTATTAAAACCGCTTTTCCTGCTGTTGGATTCAAACTATGGGAAATACCTGCATAAGTGCCTAATAAGATAGGGTGTCGTCCATTGGCTCCCGCAAAAAAAGCAAAATGTGCTTTTACAGGGACATCTCCCTCGCCATTCCGTTTTATGTCCAAAGAGGTATGACTGCCCACCTTCTCGTATATCCCTATCCAAGTCGATTTAACATCTTCCTGTATATCATTTCGATAATATAATGATAGAGAAGCTTGTTGATTGTTTTTGACTTGTAAGTACCCTTTTCCCTCTCTGGAAGGATACCCAAAAGAGGAAAAATACATGGTGTAATATTCTGTTTTGTTGTTTTTCTCCAATGTTTCAACTGTAAATTTATCATTTTCTGATGAGTAACTAATGGCAAAAGTACTCATAATCTTATGTAAGACTTCCAAACGAGTTTTTCCACCAATAGAGGAACGGTCTCCATAGGTTTTAAAGTCCTTTATCTTGCTCAAATAAGGATATTGAATGCGCTTTTCAATGTCTTTTTGTAATAGATTATGGTTTTTGAGCAGGATAACTACTCGACCAATCATTCTACTCAAATCTTCCTCTGAAAGTTCCTCAAATTTATTCAATAGATTCATAGTAAATGAGAATTTCTGGGAAAATACCCAAATTTTACGAAACATACCTAATCTTAAATATGTTTTTTTCAGATTCTTGAAAATACTGGAATACAGTTACTTATTCTTGATGCTTTTTTATCTCTCTACTACTTTTATCAAAAAATCTATAAAGTTTTTTCAGAAAAGTGTCACAAATTTAAAAATTCTCCGAGTAAGATAGTAAAGCAAAGGTTATGAACGAGCAAAATAGCCCCGATAGCAGTGGTATTGTGGCTCAATGGGGTAGGGGTTTTGCAAGGCAGCCGCAATAAGAACGAATAGCGGGCCTTTCCATCTACGACGAAGCACAAAACAGTTCGCTCCCATAAAAACAACTTCTTCAATATGACAATGGCAATAGAAACAAATGCTATTGGATTAAACAAATTATTTTTTAACCCTATAAATAATTCTTCATGAAGTTTAAAAAATTACAAATTACAAAAAAAGGAACATTCCTACTTGTAGCCTTATTCATCGGCATCTTAGGCATCAGTGCCACCGCCATAGTCACCCAAACCAACATCTTCCCTGATGATGGCAATGTTGGAGTCGGTACAATAACACCTTCTACTAAACATCACATAGTGGGCAATGCAAGAGTAGATGGTATCCATACGGTTTATGGCGCAGGAAGTTCTACTGGACTAGTCTCTTGCAGCAGTCCTGGAAGTAGTCCAGGTTTTATATTTAGGAGCAATGACCCTGAAAGTTATCGGGGAGATATTCGATATACTAAAAATGGGTTTCAGTTGGCAACCCATGGAGCTACTAATATTCCTCCTGTTAGAATGTCTATCTTAAATGATGGCAATGTCGGAATGGGCTTAACAAACCCTGTTTCCAAGCTAAATATCCAACAAAATGGGGGATTACTCCGCTTATACTCTGGACAAAATGGAGGGCATACGTATATGTGTTTTTATAATAATGGTGGACCAGGTAGTACAAGAGCAGGTTGGATTGGATATGGCAATAATGGTCAGACTAAAATGACAATTAAAAACGAAACGCCTAATGGAGACATTCAATTATTTCCTGACCGCTACATACTGTTATCAGGAGATGTAAAAGGTCATATTGGAACAGGCGCAACCCGCTTTAGAAGTAGTTCAGGCTACGTAGATATTGGTCCTAAAAATACTGCTTGGAGTCATTTTGTCACCGACAGACCACGATTTTATTTTAACAGAGAAATTCATGTTAATTCTGGAAAAATCAGTTCTTATGATGAATCCCTCAAATTAAGTGGCAAAGCGTGGAGTATGTTCTTCGATGTCAATACAGATAATGTAGGAAGCGACTATTTCCAATGGCGAGCCAAGAATCAAAACATTATGCGGCTATCTACCAACGGTAATCTCTGCATTGGCTGTGAGAATGCCCAAAATCGTTTAGATGTCAATGGTACGGTGAGAGCCAATGAAGTAGTGGTCGAAAATGGATGGGCAGATTATGTATTCAAGCCAGACTACAACCTCCCCACACTCAAAGAAGAAGCCCAATTTATCCAAGAAAACGGCTATCTCAAAGGCTTCGAATCCGAAGCTGCAATGAACAACGAAATCAATATCGGTAAAGTCACCAAAGCCCAGCAGGTGAAAATAGAGGAACTGATGCTGCATATGATCGAGAAAGATAAGCAGATTGAACGCTTGGAAAAACATATAAATACGCTGCTTAACAGCCTAAAAATAAAATAATATTTTTCTGATTTATAATCATCTCTATAATGAGATACTTGTACAAATTTTATTCAATTGTATAGGATTTTTTAACCTTAAATTTTTAAAAATCATGAGATCATTTTCAATTTTATTTTCATTGCTTCTTTTTGTTTTTACTTTAACTTTTGTTAGCTGTAAAAAACAAGACATAGAACCTTTATCAACAGATATTAGATTAACAGATTCAGAGAATTTTACACCTTCAAAATCTGATGTAGTAAAACGCCTTAAGATTGACTTTCAGAATAGAGCAATGTTAGTAAATACTACAATAACTATTCCTCAGGGATATGTTGCAACAATTGATTATCCAAAATCTTTTATGAATTCCAATAAGGCTTATATAGTACGAGTTACTCCTAATTATGGCAATCCTGATCTTTATGTTTATGGTCACTCACCTTATAGCCAAATTAGTTCCAGTAAGAACTATAGTGGTGTTGATGAGGCAGGAGCACATATCTCTAATTTATCTAATGGACAAAATAAAGTAAGATATTTTATATATGCAAAAACTGCTACAAATGTTAAAGTAGAGTTTTATACTGTAGATGCTTCTGACTGTTTTAATACAGTTCCTTTACACCAACAGCCCTTAAATAGTTATCAGTGTGGTCAACACTCTGTTCAAATGGTCTTAGATTATTATGGACCTCCAGAGAACATGGCTGATATTTTTAGTTTCATGGGTACTAATACAACTAATGCTAACAATAGAGAATCTGCAATAGAACACTTTAATTCAAGTTTAAGTGCAAGTGTAGGATATAATTGGACCTTTGAACAATTGAAAAGTAAAGTTTGTGAAGGGAAACCTGTCATAGCAGATATTTGGAGACACAATTATCCTCATAGTGTTGTTATAACTAGAATTGATGCTGATAATACTGTTTATTTTAATGATCCATATCCCAATAATAATGGAGGCTATCAAAACTTATCAAAATCAGAGTTTCTCAATTTCTGGAATTTAAATAACTATTTATCAGAAACAGTATCTCCTAATATTGTGACTTACATTAATTAGTACTGATATAAGCAGTTGTTCTTTATTATTATTTTTAATAAGGAACAACTGACTTTTATAGGAATTTTATTACTTCTAAAACAATAAAACAATGAATAAATTTTTATTTATATTCATGTGCCTTTTTTTTATGATATTAAATCCAAGTTGGGCACAATTTGATGTATCATTTAATGATGCTTTAAAAATAGCAGCTAACAAAATAAATTTAGATTTTGATAACTTTAAAAATAATAAGAGTTATAAAAAACAAAATTATAGTTTTCAAGTAGATGAAAAAGGTGATACCTTACTACATTTTTTTTCATCACCATCAGGAGGATTTATAATCATCTCTGGAGATAAACGATTTGAACCCATTTTAGGATATAGTGATACAAATTACTTGAACTTAGAAAATCCAAATCCTGCCTTTCAGTTCTGGATAGAAACACAATATAATGACATTATAAAAAAGATAAAAAAAGGAGATATTGTGTATAAAAAAGATATTTCTCAAAAATGGAAAAATATTTTGAAAGAAGATAGTTCTTATAAAAATAACGAAATTGAGGTAGGTTCTTTATTAACAACTACTTGGGGACAAGGACAATATTATAATGAAGAATGTCCCGATTTAATGTGTGATTTAGGAGAAGGAACAAATGCTCTTACAGGATGTGTTGCAACAGCTATGGCACAAATTATGAAATATTATAATTATCCTGCAAATGCTTATATAAGTAGTACCATTCCCAGTGAGGGATCATATACAGCAACTTTTAATTGGAATAATATGCCTAACCAACTTACAAGTTCTAACTTTGATGTAGCACAGTTAATGAGAGCTTGTGGTAATTCTGTGGGTATGAATTATGGTTGTAATGAATCTGGTGCATATTCTGAAAATGTTTCTGGGGTTCTGGAAGGGAAATTCTCTTATGAAACAGGACAAATTAGTTCTTTGAATTCTGATAATTCTATTTCTGTAGAACTGAAGTGGAGTTTTCTATATTTTACCGTTATGAAACTGATACTGTACTCTCATAAAGAAATTGAGACTCATTCATCATATCATAAATTAAATAAACGTTCTTGTTCCAAATCGCAAGTCGCGGGTTTGTTTATGTATTAATGCGCATGCGTATAGTTTTCTTGATTTCAAGGGGTATCAGATTGAGTGGTTGTTCTGGATTCCCCGCTTATTAATTAATTTGAAACTCATTGGATTCTTTCTATGTCTGCCTGCTATTGAGGGTTTAATATTGTTGTTGCATAATTTAAAATCATATGCATCATTTAAATTAAAATAAATGAAGTTTTACCTATAACACCCCTTCAGCCGAAATGGAGTCTTCCATATTATCGTTTCGAGTTGTCTCCCTTTCAGAATTATTTCCCGTCACAATCGTCAAGAAAACTTAACTCGTTAGATGTCGATAAACGTCGTATTATATTAAGAACGATCTCAATTTAAACAGAGGAGTGTGTACGGAAGGATTCATGACCACTGACCCAAAGGAAATTAATAATT
>ENA-ORXM01005408-ORXM01005408.1-marine-metagenome-genome-assembly--contig:-NODE-5408-length-10152-cov-3.746303_pt1 | contig 10152 bp, 10 predicted proteins | sample MGYA00237867_ERZ511480 | MGnify/ENA primary metagenome ERZ511480 (study PRJEB26309, sample SAMN06266103) | marine metagenome | isolation source: Algal blade | place: United Kingdom:Sidmouth, United... | reverse complement strand
GTCCCCGCCATGCATACCGATCTCGATACGTTGGAAAACAAAATGGAAAGTCTGGGCAAGGCCGCCGAGACGCTTGGTTTTGAATATGTGATATTGCCAGCCATTCCCGATGAACGCCGCAAGACCCTGGACGATTACAAGGCCATGGCCGATACTTTTAACACCATCGGCGAAAATGCCAAAAAAGTGGGCGTGAAATTCTCCTATCACAATCATGGCTACTTACTGAGTGAAGTAGATGGGCAAATTCCCCTTAACCTTATTTTGAACAATACCGATCCCGAACTGGTCTTTTTGGAAATGGACCTGTTCTGGACTATCGCCGGCAAAGCCGATCCGATTGTATATTTGGAAAAATATCCCGATCGCTACCGCTCCATGCATGTAAAGGATATGAAGGAGCTCAAGCATTTTTCTGGCGATGGGGGCGATGCCAGTCAATGGATCCCGTTATTTCCGAACATGACCTCGGCCGGGGATGGAGTTGTCGACCTGAAAAATATTCTTCCCATAGCCAAAAAGAACGGCGTCAAACATTTCTTTGTAGAACAGGATATGGTACAAGATCCTCAAACGGCCTTGAAAAAAAGTATCGATTACCTTTCAAAATTATGATGCACTAACTCAAAATAAATAGACCATGAAAAAATTATTCTTAATTCCAATTTTAGCACTTGCCCTGACCGTAACATTTCTTTCATGCAAAGAAAAAGCGGACAAAGCAAAAGAGGCTGAAGTGGCCGTCGAAACGGAAGCCGTTATCGAAGAAAATTTCGGCGGCCTAGCCCTGTATACCGTACGCGATGCCATGGGCGAGAATGCCAAGGAAACCTTGAAGGCCGTTGCCGATGCCGGGTACAAGAACATCGAGGCCGCAGGTTATGCCGAGGGCAAATTCTATGACATGTCCCCTGCGGATTTCAAAGCATATCTCGATGAAGTCGGATTGACCCCGATAAGCACCCATCAAGGCACGGTTACTTTGGAAAATGCCGATCAAATGATCGGCCGATGTAAAAGCTGCCGGATTTCAATATTTTGTGATTCCCGTTCCGCCGATGGGAATGTTCGAGTTCAATACGGAGGAGCGCACCATGAACATGAAAGGTACCGCAGCCGAATTAGCGGAAATATTGGACACTTTGGGCGAAAAGGCCAATGCCGCTGGCCTTCAATTACTTTATCACAATCATGATTTTGAGTTCAAACCGAACTCAGATGATGTTGTCGTGATTGACTACCTATTGGAAAATTGTAATTGACCTCCTCCCGTTAAACCGGACAGTTCAGAGTTAGAGAATTCCGGGCGGATAAATGTTTAACTTTAAACAAGTATTTGCTTATGAGACGATCAAAGTATTCGGAATCGCAGATCGTATTTGCGATCAAACAAGTTGAGACGGGCACCCGCATCCAAGAGGTGTGCCGTAAGATGGGCATCAGCGAGGCCACATTTTATAATTGGAAGAAAAAGTACGGCGGCCTGGGAGTGTCCGAACTTCGTAGGTTGAAGAACCTGGAGGAGGAGAATTCACAGCTGAAGAAGTTGGTCGCCGACCTAAGCCTGGACAAGCAGATCCTGCAGGACGTGCTGAAAAAAAAGTTCTGAGACCGTCCCGAAAACGCGGGATGGTCGACAACATCAGGATGGAGTACAACATCTCCATACAGCGTTGCTGTAAGCTAGTATTACTGCATAAGAGTGTTTTCTATTACAAGGCAAAAGGACGTAGTGACGAACTGTTGCGTATGCGAATGAACGAGATAGCCTCCGTAAGGGTGCGCTATGGTTTTTGGCGCATCCACATCCTTTTGAGAAGAGAGGGTTTTATGGACAACCACAAGCGTATGTATAGGGTCTATTGCGAGGAAGGGCTTAACTTGAGAAGTAGACGCCCCAGGCGTAACCGTTCTGCTGCACATAGACAACCATCCGAAGGCAATGCCTCCAGTTTACATGAATGTTGGAGCATGGATTTTGTCTGTGACCAGCTCTATAACGGCAATCGTTTCAGGGCCTTAACTGTAGTGGATAACTTTAGCCGCAAGTGTCTGGCGATCCGTGCTGGAAAGTCTCTTAAAGGAAGCGATGTCGTACAGGTCATGGAAACGATCACTTTTGGGAGCGAAGTACTCCCTAAACGTATAAAAGTGGATAATGGAAGTGAGTTTATCAGTAAAATATTGGATAAATGGGCGTATGAGAACAATGTCGAACTGGATTTCTCAAGGCCCGGGAAACCAACGGACAACCCGTTTATCGAAAGCTTCAACGGTTCGTTCAGGGACGAATGCCTTAACGCCAATTGGTTCTTTTCCTTGAAAGATGCACAGGAAAAGTTCAATATTTGGAGAGAGGACTATAACAGCTTTAGACCGCACAGCTCGTTGGGGGACATGTCCCCCAACGAATACATCGAAATGAATGAAAACAGCAGCCCGGATTCTCTAGTTATGACCGGTACCTAAATATGGGAGGAGGTCATAATCCTGAGTTCGTCAACTTTCAGATGGACCTGTATTGGGTGACAAAGGCAGGTGCCGATCCGGTAACTTATTTTGATAAATATCCGGGTAGGTTTAAAGCTTGGCATGTTAAGGATATGGACGACCAAGGTCGCTTTGCCCCCATAGGAAATGGCTCGATTGATTTCGCTTCCATCTTGGCAAAAAAAGAACTGTCGGGAATGGAATATTACTTTGTAGAGCAAGACATGACCTTCGACGGATTGAAGCCTTTGGAGGCCATAAAAATAAGTCATGAAGGAATCAAAAGAATCGGATTTAAGTAAATGCCGAAATTATTAGGGATATTAAAAGTTGCCGTTCATTGACCTGAATCGGTCGTTGGCAGATTTTGGGATTCTTTCAAATCTTGAATAACCTTATTTTATACAATCTAATCACGAGAACCATTGAAAATGAAAAAGCAACTGACCACTTTTATTGCAATCGTTTTATTATGCGCCCTACCGGAACTTTCGGCCCAATCAGAAATCAAAACCGGTGAAAACGTGGCCGTTACCGACACCGAATCGGGCAAGGTACGCGGATATATCGAAGACGATATCTATACGTACAAGGGCATACCCTATGCCCAAGCCGAACGTTTTATGCCTCCAGTCAAAGCGGAACCATGGGAAGGTGTACGAAGTTCGACGACCTACGGCCCGGTAGCGCCGTTGGTAACCCCGACCACACTGGTACAGGACGAGCCCGAGTTTGTCTTCGACCACGATTGGGGGTACACAAACGAAGATTGCCTACGTATCAATATCTGGACGCCAAGTATCGATGATGAGGAAAAAAGACCTGTGCTTTTTTGGATACACGGTGGTGGATTTACCGCAGGATCCAGTCAAGAATTGCCCTCCTATGACGGAAAGAACCTGAGTAAAAAAGGCGATGTGGTAGTCGTCTCAATTAACCACAGGCTAAATGTTTTGGGTTTCCTTGATCTTTCGGCTTATGATGAAAAGTATAAACATTCGGCCAATAGCAGTATTCTCGACATGGTGGCTGCCCTTGAGTGGGTTCGCGACAATATTGAAAATTTCGGTGGCGACCCCAATAATGTAATGATCTTTGGGCAGTCTGGTGGCGGTGCCAAGGTGAATACCTTAATGGCCATGCCCAAGGCCAGGGGACTCTTTCATAAAGCGGTAAATCAAAGTGGCTCCTTTCGTATGGGCATACTTGAAAAGGAAGACACAAGTGCCATAGGGGCCGAGGTTTTGGCCCAATTGGGACTAAATGCGGATCAGGTGGATAGCCTTCAAAACATCCCTTTTGAAAAACTTGCGGCAGCAGGTACTTCTGCCCTTAAAAAAGTTGAGGAAAAAATGAAAGCGGAAGTCAAGCCCGTCATGGGCTTCGGATTAGGTTGGGGTCCAAGCGTCGACGGCGAAGACCTGCCCTATCAACTGTTTTCAAAAGAGGCCTTTGAACTTTCAAAAGATATCCCATTGTTGATCGGTACCACCAAAAACGAATTTGCACCCTTTGCCAATATGCGTTTTGCAAAAGCTTCGGAAGAAGAAATTCTTACCCATATCAAGGAACAATGGAAGGAAAAAGCCGATGATTACATTCAGGCGGTTCAAAAAGCCTATCCGGACGATACGTCGCCCAAAGATCTGATCAATGTGGATACGATGTTCCGCCCCGGTGCCGTGGCCCAGGCCAATGACAAATCTTCGCTGGTAGGGGGAGCACCGGTCTACATGTATATCTTCGATTGGCAGTCCCCTGTTTTTGATGGAAAATATAAGTCCGTTCACTGTATGGAAATTCCGTTTGTATTTGACAATGTGGCTAGGGCGAACCATATGACCGGGGGCGGGCAAGAAGCCCATGAACTGGCAGATAAGGTCAGTCTTGCCTGGATCAATTTTGCCAAGAGTGGCAATCCGAACCATTCCGGTTTGCCTGAATGGCCAGCGTACAATAGCACCAATACCGCAACGATGCACTTTGATACGAACTGTGAAGTAAAACCACAATTGGACCAAGAGCTTTTTTCAATCGTAACTGGAGATTAGACATAACTTAATTAAAATCATTATAGCGACACACTATGTTACACAAATTTAAATCCGCAATTTTCGGAACGTTATCGCTCTTTGCCATATCGGCCTTTGCACAAGACGGAACCATCTACCCGCTTGAAGCGCCATCAGAACCAAATGCCATTCCACTCAACACCGGTGGGGTGGATGACCAACCCGCGTCAGAATCTTGGTTTAAGCAATGGGGAGACCCGATGGCTAGAAATATTACAAAAGCGACTTTGACGCCTTTCCTTCCAGAGCCAGAAAAAGCGAACGGAGCCGCAGTCATCGTGGCGCCCGGTGGTGGTTTCAGATGGCTCTCCATGGGTAACGAGGGGTGGGAAGTAGCTGAGGCACTGGCAAAACAGGGATATGCGGCGTTTGTACTCAAATACCGATTACACCCTACGGCAGAATCGCTCGATGACTTTACGGCATGGATGAACCGCCCGCGACCTGCACCGGGCGAAACTTCCGATGAGGAAAAAGAAGAAGCACCTACACCCCCAAGACAAAGGGACTTGTCAAACCAACTCGATGATGCGGAGGCCGCCTATGCCATGATCGTAAATCGTGCCGAGGAGTGGGGCGTTGATACAGATAGAATTGGAATGATCGGCTTTTCGGCAGGGGCAGGACTCACTATGCATTCAACACTTCATTCGAAGACTATGAAATTAGCTTTTATAGGCCCAATTTATGGGGGTATGGGACCTGTTGAGGTACCTGAGGATGCCCCACCTATGTTCAACGTAATCGCTACCGATGACTTTCTTTTTAGGGGTCAGTTCGGGGTTATTGATTCTTGGTACAAAGCGGGTATTCCCGTAGAATTTCATCTGTATCAAAATGGCGGCCATGGTTTTGGCTTGGGAAACCCCGACCGTACAAGCAATCGCTGGTTCGATGCCTTTACACACTGGTTAAATGTAAATGGTTTTCAATCGGATAATACAGTGGAATGATACACTTTTGGTTTTGATACCAAATGGAAAGATATAGGCTATCATTGGCCATCTGCGGGTAATTTGCTACAAATATGTTTATAATAAATACTGTAGAATCCATATAAGGCATTACGCCCGTTGCCTTTACTATTGGAAACGATATCGGAACCGTTGCAATAAAAATCAGTTCAGGGAACGTAGATGTGGATTGTCGGCCATCGCCGCCATTGGGACTGGAACGTACCCGACCAGGCTTTAAGTTATGGTTTTTTAGACCAAAGATTTGCACAAATGCAGAAAGATGTATGAACTATGGGCAAGATCTTCAACAACTTTGCCCTATTCGCCATTTTCGTGGCTTGTTTGGGTCTGTTCGCACTATCGGCCTTTATGGTCGAGCAAAGGAAAAAGGAAATCAGCATACGTATTGTTTTGGGTCTGCCCTTTCGAAGTATTTACAAACTATCGACTTGGGACTTTATGAAACTAATTCTTATTTCAACTGCCATCGCCATTCCTATCGGTTGGTATCTAATGAATCGTTGATTAGAGGATTTTGCATATAAAATCGACATTGGATGGGAAGCTTTCTTAGGGTCTGGGGGGATTGCCCTGCTCATTGCCTTGCACACTATAAGTTATCAAGCTATTGGCGCTGCATTTATTCAATCTTTAAAAATTTTACTCACTGGATAGTCCTTTTAAAGCACAGATTTGTGAAACTCTTTTGTGATTAATTGTAAACGGTATTTGATAAAGTCTAAATTATCGTGGGCTTAAATACACCCCAAGTAATACAGAAGTAGTAACGAAAAACGTTCGTTTGACGGGACAATTTACAATTTAAGAATCGAACAGTAAATATACGAATCGCAGCTATTGCCTAGGACAGCTATGATTTCATATACATTTTTTGGCTTTTTTATGGCTCATCCAATCTCAGAAGTAATCTTCAAAATTTTAGTTAGCTAGTAGGTTAATCCTTCATCAAAATGGAACAGCGCATAAGAAGGCCCTTCCATATACCCCGGGACATCGGATTTTTGGCTTTGGGCTTCATCATCTGAGATAGGTGTTGTGAAAGGCATTTTTCCAGTTGGATTGAATTTGCCCGTAACAATATCTAAAATAGCTTCAGGTGTTGTTCCAAATGTTGCCAAGACACTCAAAATGTTTGTAGCATCATCTGTATAAATCTCATTAATAGCCCAAGGATTTGTGTAATTCAGAATAAGAATTGTTGGTTTCAGAGAAGCCAATTTGTTCACATAATCAATATCAATACCGTTATTGGACAAATTTAGTTGCAATGGGCTGCCATCAGATTCGAACAACGATTTCCCCCTTGGGATTAACCATAAAATATTGACATCGGCTTTCTCCGGTCTGTCAACATATTCTATATCCCATAGATTTTTATTCGTGTTGAAAATGGTTGTGGGTGACCCATTTCTTTGTTTTAAATATGTTTCAAAATATACTTTGGTTTTTGATTTTAATGGCAGGGTATTTTCCCTATTCCTCAGTAATACAATGGACTTTCTCAGGGCTAGGTCGGCACGTTTTTGAAATTCGGTTTTTTTGATATGTTGACTGGCTCTTTCGTCGACATATGGATTTTCAAAAATGCCTAGTTGAAATTTCTCCATCAATATTTTATGAACCGATTCATCAACTAAAGGCATAAGCTCTGGGTATTTGTTCAAGGTATCTATCAATAATCCTGGATCTGCGGTACCTGAGAATAGATTAATTCCTGCTTCAAGCGCTTTTTTATAGCGGTCAAGAATGCTTAATTCTTCAACTCCCCATGGCATCATTTCTATAGGGCCGGTATCAGAATTAATGATTCCTTTAAAACCCAATTGTCCTCTTAAGATCTCTTGTAGAATACGTTTATTAAAAGCGAAACCTACCTCTTCATATTCGGTACCCGCGGGATAGGAATAATAAGGCATTATTGAAGATGTTCCAGCATCGATAGCAGCTTTGAACGGTATCAGGTTGTTTTCGAACATACCACCAGGGTAAACCTCTTTTTTACCCCAATCAAAATGTGGGTCTTGCCCACCTTCTGCTGAACCCCCTCCCGGAAAATGTTTGGTAGTCAAAGCAACAGAACTGGAATTTAATGTGTCTCCTTGAAAGCCCAAAACAACCTCACGCATCACATCAGCGGCCAACTCGGCATCTTCTCCAAAAGTACCTTCAACGCGCTGCCAACGGGGTTCTGTAGCTAAATCGGCCATATACATATAACCTTTGTTGATACCCGTTGCGCGCCATTCTTGTCTTGAGATATCTGCAAACTCACGAACTAATTTAAAATCTCTCATAGCAGCAAGTCCCAACTCACCCGGAAATGCCGTAAAAGGGGTTTTGCCGACACTGAGACCTACCGATGCATCGGAGGTAATATGATTTCTTGGATTGGAAGCAATGGTCGCAGGAATTCCGAATTCATCTGACTCACATAAAGCTTGGAGCCTATTGGCCCATTTTGCCATGGTATCCACGGCTACATTGGCCCTTAAAATAAAATGCCTTTTGAAATACTGATTTATATCTTTTGTAGTTCCTGCGGAAGACACCATCGTTACGCCCAAAGGTTTTCTGGTAAAAAAATTAATATCACTGGCCATATCGGTTTCATTGAAACCACTTGTGATAGAATCGTTGTTTCCTCCACCTCCAAAAGAGGCTTCGTTTTTCAATCTTGTGGTACTAATCAGCATCAATCCGGCCTTCTGTTCCAAGCTAAGTTTTGCAATTAAGTCCATGCTTCTTTTTTGAGCTGGTAAACGCCAATCTTCATAAGGATCCAATTGACTATTTTGATTAAGGTCTTTGAACTTCAACCCTTCGATCTCCAAAATTTTTGCCGTACGGAATTCTAAATTTGGTTGGCTTTGGTTCACATCAGACAATTTCTTTTCGTCATCTCCACATGATATTAATAGCATCGAGCCAAAAATTAAGCTTAATAAAATGGTAAACTGCATTCTGTTCATTGAATTCATCATCTTTATATCTCTTATTTTGTAAATCGTCTGGAAAAGTGATTGTTAATCAAATACTTATACCACATTCAATACTAATATAACACTTTTTTTAGTCGGTATTCAATGCCCCAATAAACTGCCGTTTAAAGGAACAAACTCAAATCCGAGGATTTAAAAAGGTTACCAGTTCCATTTGTCGTTCTTTTTAGTAGTTCCTGTAGTTAACTTTTACGGCGCAGGTTAAGTAGAACCAAACGCCCCTTTGACCCCTATTAAAATTAGCGTTTCAGTGAACTTTCTAATAATTCATCAATAGAGTAGGAGGAAAGGAGTTTTAGCAGGACTTCTTGAAAGTATAATTATCGAATTAATCAAATTTGCAATGATTTGTATTAGTGTGACACAACTTTTTTATCTTTATGGTACGAAAGCTTCGAAACGCTGCGATAGGTGCCCTATATTGAAAATTAAATTGTAAAATATTGATTTTTAAGGGAATAGGCTGAACTTTCCATACCACACACATTTTCCTCCACCCCCTCTGCCTTTTCAGAAAAATAGTGTACCATTTACTGAGTAGAAAAATTTTTCGATAAGAAAATAATAAAGAAACGGTAATTTAAAGAAGTGCTCTTTACCAAAGCTCATTCTCCCATAACGCCGAAAATAGTTCGTGGCCGTTTCAAAACTCTGATTTACATCAATTTCCACTTTCATAAGCGTGCGGAAATTGGTAAATTAAGACTTGGCAACATATCAATTTGATTGGAGAATATGATTTTATAACACATAAAGGAAAGTCCTCCTTTGATTTGGAAAAATTAAAAGGAGTCAAAATAAAGGTTGGAATAGTTGAACGGAACATTTTGTCCTATTTTTGGCATAAGGCCTGTTTAGCATAACCAATAAAAAGGACAATATTCCAGATTAGAATTAATAGGGTTAACTAACAAATCATAGCAAACTAAAAAATAAAAAAAGACCCAACCATATATGCAGGAAAAATACAACAAATTCCCCCTCCATACATTGATATGTTCGAGAATGGCATCCGCCATCCACACCTCTATCTTTGGGATGCTTGGTCATATACCGAAGCAAATATTATTCACCTGTACTGCTTGGCAGTATCAAAACTTAAATCCGATGGGAAGCCACTTCAACCAATAGAACGCAATAATTTTCCTTTTCCTACAGGAAGGCTACTTAATTTCGACTATCCACCTATTAATTCGTTGTGAAGTATCCAGTATCAGGGAGTTTTTGCAGAATAGAGCAAAACCCTCAATTGTTTTAACATTATTTGACTATTGTTTGACCAGAAATAAAAAAGCCGACTCCTAAAAGTCGGCTTTCCCTTTGTACAGGCGGAGAGACTCGAACTCTCACACCGTAGAGCACTAGATCCTAAGATAAGTCTTATGTTTCAAACAATCTTGACTAACAAGTCTTTTTCTATACAACTTTGCGTAGTTAAACCTACTTAAATTGGAAAAGAAATATATTGGAATGTAAAAAAAGCACGCCAAAAGCACGCCGTTAAACAAAAAAGACAGCCACAAACGAATGCAACTGCCTGATTTTAAAGCTCCCCCTCTTGGGCTCGAACCAAGGACCCTCTGATTAACAGCGCGAATATTTGTCTTTTCATTT
>ENA-ORXM01005407-ORXM01005407.1-marine-metagenome-genome-assembly--contig:-NODE-5407-length-10152-cov-5.797419_pt1 | contig 10152 bp, 6 predicted proteins | sample MGYA00237867_ERZ511480 | MGnify/ENA primary metagenome ERZ511480 (study PRJEB26309, sample SAMN06266103) | marine metagenome | isolation source: Algal blade | place: United Kingdom:Sidmouth, United... | reverse complement strand
GGCTTCACCGCGCGGATCTCGTGGCCGTACTACTACCACCCTCCCGAGGGGGCCGACGAGAACGGTTTGTGGCTGATCCCGCCCGAGCAGATGGCCGACATCGTCACCACCCACCATGAGGCGGGGCTTACGGTGCACTGCCACTGCAACGGCGACCAGGCCGCCGAGGTATTCATCGACGCCGTCGAGCAGGCGCTTGAGCGTCACCCGCGATGGGATCATCGCCACACCGTGCAGCACAGCCAGCTGACGAAAGCGTCGCAGTATCGCCGCATGGCGTCGATGGGGATGTGTGCCAACATCTTCAGTAACCACATCTTCTATTGGGGCGACCAGCACCGCGACGTCACGGTCGGTCCCGAACGCGCCGCTGGTATGGATGCCTGTGCCACTGCACTTCGAGAGGGAGTCAGCTTCTCGATTCACAGCGACACGCCCATCACGCCGATGGGTCACCTTCACACTGCCTGGTGCGCAGTGAATCGCCTGACGGCAACCGGCGATGTACTCGGTCCCGACGAACGGATCTCGGTCATGGATGCCATGAAGGCCATCACGCTCGACGCGGCCTATCAGCTCAAGCTCGATCACGAGATGGGCAGCATCGAAGCTGGCAAGCTGGCTGACTTCGCTGTGCTCGAAGACGATCCACTCGAGGTTGATCCGGTCACCCTCAAAGACATCGAAGTCTGGGGCACCGTTCTTGGCGGCGTCCTGCAACCCGCCTAAACACAAATATGGAGCGTGGTGTGCGAAATAGGTACACCAGGCTCCTTAGATGCGTGTAGTTGGCCGCGGGTCAGGCGAGCTGCGAGAGTGGGTAATGGCTGAACCGTTGTCAGGCGAAGTTCTCGATGCACTGCGGGCGCTTGATACGCCCACGGTGTGCAATGCGCTCGAAGTTGTTGCGCCCGAGCGTCGCGGGTATGGCTACACGATCTCGCCGTTTTTCGCGCCCCGTCCGCATCTCGAACCAATCGTTGGCTACGCGCGCACCGGCAAGATTCGGGCGATGACTCCGCCGACCGTCGACGCTGATGCGCTCACTCGCACCCGGTTGGCGTACTACGAGCACATCGGGTCTGCCCCTGGCCCAACGATCACCGTGATCGAAGACATCGACGAGATCCCCGGCTACGGGGCATGGTGGGGCGAAGTCAACACCAACATCCACAAGGGCCTTGGGTCGCTTGGCGTGATCACCAACGGCAGCATCCGAGACCTTCCGGATTCCGCCGAAGGATTCCAGCTACTGGCCGGTATGCCCGGTCCATCACATGCTTGGGTGCGCATGGAGGAATTCGACGTTCCGGTGCATGTGCACGGAATGGATGTCGAACCAGGCGATCTGGTCGCCCGCGGCGGCCCGCGGGGCGTTTGCAATCCACCGTGCAGGCCGGGATGTGCGGGCGCGACGCCCGCCGGCGGGCCGCCTGCGTCGCGGCGCGCCCCCCACTGTGGGTGTGTGCCCCACCGTCGCTGGACGAGGCAGCCCAACAGACCGCCGAACAGAACTGCCTGTTTGGCAACAGGCAAACAGATGCCGATCTGTTGGCCCCTCTGTTCGGGCAACAGACCCCGAACAGAACGTCATTCTGTTCGGCGCCGCTGTTGACCTCTCTCGTGGGGGGCCCATACATTTGCCAGGCCCTACTGATTGTAACGGCTCCAATGCAGGGCTTAATGAAGAACCTGGAGACCGGTCGTGTCTCCATACAACTTGTACATGCAACTGTCAACTAATTCATGATCGCTTTGTGAAAAATGACAACAAGTATAGTAGACACTTCACATGGTTGTCGGATGAGCGGCAGTTCGCAATCTCCCTGATTGACCTCAGCGTGGGAAGCTGCCTTCCACCTCGAGCCCGCAGCCACCCACGCGCCGTGCACCGTCGTCGTCGACGTCGTCTTCGTCCGTTGGATGCTACCGCAATCTCTCTCGCAGCACGCTGCCGCTCTGCCGCCCTACCCCCCTAGCCCCCTTTCCCTCTCGTCCCCTTGCCTTCCCACCGGCTCTGTTGATGCATCCTGTCCGGGAGCGCTTCTCAACGCCTAGCGTACGTTCCACGTCACACTCCCCGCCCGTGTATGTCTCCTCACCCGAACCGCCTGTGTGTTCCTCCTGGTCCCGCTTCTTTCCACCTCCGCGTGCACCGAACTCTTGATGTCGCTCGACCGTGGCTCCGCCGTTCTGCTGGCCGGGTGCCCGCATGCGACGTGAGCTTTTTTTGTTTTTGACGTTGTTGACGATAGATGTACTGACTTGCTGCTGTGCACAGTGTGTGCTTCACTGACTCTTCTGGGCACGGTGTTTCCTTCCTGTGGTACTGTTGACATATTTGTGTCCACCGCGCTTTGGTAGTCATGTTGAGCGTAGTGTTGGTAGCTCTCAATAAAGTGGAGGCGGGCCTCTCGACGCATCGGGAAGGTTCTGACCCGAATGCGAATTCTTCCTGTAACCGGCCGTGTGATTATTTCCTGTCGATCGCCACGTCGGCGGCACGGGCCACGACCCGCGGGGGGGTCGAGCCGTCGCTGTGCAACGGCCGTGCCTCGAGCGGTGGCGGGTGGCCCGCCTCCTCGGGTGCCACGCCCGCTCCACTCTCCCGCTCCCCTCTCCGCCGCTGGCGCGTCGCCGCCTCCCCTGTCGGTCGGCGGCCGACGCACCGCCTGCCGGTGCCCGCGCGCGCGCGCGCGGCGGCGTGCCGTGCGTTGCTTGTCGGCGCTCGCGCGCCGCCACCGCCCCTTGTGCCTTTGTGGGGGGGTGGCTGCTGCTTTTGCTTTCTTCCTTGCCTTTGCCGTGGCCCCACCGTGCGGCAGGCGCTCGCGCGCCCTCCGCTGCGGCTGTGCCGCGGCCCCTTTCCTGTGCCTGCCCCGTCCCCGGCGGCGTGGGGCGACGGTCGAGGCGGTGCAGTCCGCGGCGAGCGGTACAAGACCGCCGCGGCGGCGGGGCTGGCCACCGCCGACCCGAGGTCGGCAGCGTCCAGTTCTTCTCGCGTACTCATCCCGTGCGCTCGAAAAACTATCCTCCCTCCCAGGCCTTTCTGTGGTTCCGTGACCGCTCCGCCGCCCTGTTAGGCTGGCGCACGATGGCTGGTGGACCTGCTGCCGTCCCCCCCGCCGGGACGCCCTCCACCGATTCGCCCGAGACCGCTGACCTCCGTGCCCGTTTGGCCGCCGCAGAGGCGACCCTGACGGACACGCAGCGGGACCTGACGACGGCGCGCGACGCCATTGCTGCCCGAGATGCCGCCGCCGCCGACGCCGCCGGCGGGATGGACGACGCGCTCGGTCACCGCGGAGCGCCAGCTGGCGCTGGCGGTGGACGCGGCTCGGCTGCTGACCGCCTCGCAGCCGCGGGGATGGCGGCGGCTCACGGCGCCCGCCGCGATGCCACCCCCCCCGCGGGTACTGGCGCCGCGGCCGGCGGTCCCGTCGCCGAGCACCCCCCCGCGGGTGCCCTCTGCGCCGCCGGCGCCCCCCTTGGCGGCGACGACGTCGGTGCGTATGGCGAGTTTGACGAGGGCGACGACGGCGAGGCCGTTGGCGGCTGGGTGCCCGCCCACAGCGGCGGCGCCGTCCGTGCCGGTCTCCCGCGCCGCACACCGGCCGAAGAATCTGGCGCCTACGACGACGGGTTCGACTTCCCGACGCGCTTCACCTCGTCGGACTGGCTTCAGAGCTTCGACATCCCCCGCTCCGTCTTGCGCGCGGATGGGCTGCCGATGCCGTTTACGCCATGCGACCCCGTCCACGCGGCCACCTTCCACGTCGGCAGCCACGACGAGATTGAGGCGCGGCACTGGTACTGCTCCCTCGCCTGGACGCAGCAGATCTGTATTGACGTCCTCGATGCCAAATTCGCCGTCGGCAACACCAAGGAGCACCTTGAGGAGCTCGTAGACTTCCTCTTCGTCGCTACCCGCCGTGTCTACGCCCTTGGCGTCTCACGCTACGACTACCTTGCCCTTCGGCAGTCGGAGCCCAACCTCGCCGACGCCTTCGCGCACGCCGACGCCATCCCTCAGAACTCCCTCCGGGGTGACGGCGCCCGCCGGTTCATCTCTCGAGTTGTCCGCGCCGAGACCACCGCTTCGGCCAAGATTGGCGCCGCCGAGCGCAGGTTTGTCTACCCACAGCGCGCAGGCCGAGCCAGCGCCGCTGCGTCCGCTCGTTCTGGGCGAGGCGGCGGCGGCGGCGGGGGTGGCGGTGCTGGCGGCGGCAGCGGCGGCGGCGGCGGCGGCGGCGGCGCCGGTGGCGGGCGCGGCGGTGGCGGTGGACGCGGCGGCGCCGGCCGCGGCCGCGGCCGGGGTCGGGCTTAAATTTCGAGGTGCCGCGGGGGGGTCGCTTCTCCCCCCCGGTGGCGTCGGCCGCAGAGAGCATGCGCGGCAGGCCACGCCGCCGCGCGCACCGGGTGGCGCTGCAACGGCTCAGCCCCTCCCGCCCGGTGCCGGTGTACGAGGCGCTGCGGGCCGCCCTCCCGCGCTGGACGCGGATGGGCGCTTCACCGTGGGTGTCGGACACCATCCAGAACGGCGTCCAGATCGATGGGACCTCGACCCCAACGCCGTTCGTCTCGCCCGAGTACCCGGTGCCGGTGGAGGACCGCGCCTTTCTCGAGACGGAGATCCAGCGGGGACTGGACCTCGGCTACATCCTGGAGGTAACGGACCCGGCCGAAATCAGTTCTTTGGTGTGCGTCAGCTCGGCCTTCGTCGTGCACACGGCGCAGAAGCCGCGTGCGGTCTACGACTACACGCACACAAACGGCTTCACCGAGCCGGCGAGCTGCAAGTACGAGACGCTGCCGGAGCTGGCGCAGTCGTTGCGCCCCAACGACGCGCTGCTGACGTCGGACGTCAAAGACGCCTACCATCATCTCCTCCTGCGGCCTGTCGACCGCAAGTACCTCGCGTTCCGTTGCCTCGGCCGCTTTTTTGTGCCCCTCACCATGCCGTTTGGTCTGGCGTCGGCGCCCATGACGTGGACCAAGGTGATGCGGCCCGTCGTGCAGCACCTCCGCGAGGTGGGCTTTCGCATCCTCCCGTACGTCGACGACTTTGGCGGCGCCCCACCGGCGGAGCCGGGCGTCGCCGCGACGAAAGAGCCAGCGGTGGCGGCCTACCAGTTCGTCGAACGCCTCTTCGGGGAGCTCGGTTTACGGTTGCACCCGACCAAGGGAACGAAAGACGGGCCAACCTGCGTCAGACTGCTCGGTCCCTTGGTGCACACCAACCTGGCCCGCTTCCTCCTCCCTCCCGACCGCGTCGGCAAGATAGTGGCCCTGGCGGTCGGCCTCTCCCGCCGAGCCTCCGACCATCGTCGGTGGGTCAACTTTGCGGCGCTGCGCCGCTTCTGCGGCACCGCCGTGTCGATGAAGCTCTCCGTGCCGTCCGCCCGCTACCATCTCCGCAGCCTCTTCACCGCTATGCAGCACCGCCGCCCCCGACGTGGCGACGTGCAGCTGGGCCGTCAGGCTCTGAAGGACCTCCGTTGGTGGACGGACCTTCAGGACAACGCCGCGACGGGCCGGCCGCTGTGGCCGGGCGCCTCGACGATTCTGATGGACACGGACGCGAGCGGCGTGGGCTGGGGTGCGATTCTCAACCAGTCGGCCGAAGCGCGCGGCTGCCATGGCATCGACCGCAACGGTCTCCACATCAACTGTTTGGAGCTCGGCGCCGTCACGCGGGCGCTGCTGTCGTTCCGCCATCTCATCCCAGCCGGCGCCATCATCCGCCTTCGGACGGACACTATGGTGGCGCTCCGCGTGATTCGCGCCGGCTCGTCCCGCTCGCCCATCCTCATGGACGAGATGCGCGCCCTGTACGAGGTCTGCACGGACATGCATATGAAGCTCCGCATGGAGCACGTCTCGTCCGCATTGAACGAGTGGGCGGACCGCCTCTCTCGCGAGCACGACATGACCGACTGGACGCTCCGGGCGGCGACCTTCTCCGCCCTCGACGCCAAGTACGGGCCGCACTCCTTCGACCTCTTCGCCTCGACGCAGAGCGCCCGGTGCTCTCGGTTCTACGCGCGGTGGATGTGCCCGGGCGCCCTCGCGTCGGACGCTTTCCAGCAGGACTGGGCCGCCGAGACGCGTGGGCGTACCCGCGCTTCCACCTCGTCGGCGCCGTGGTCAGCCGGGCGCTCCGCTCCAACGCCACAGTCACCCTCATCGCGCCGGTCTGGCGGGCGCAGCAGTGGTGGCGGCGGGCCGTCGACGGCTGCACCGAGTGGTGCATCCTGCCGCCAGCCGACGGCGTTTTCACCCACGCCTCGCGGTCGGTGCCGGCGACGTTGTCTTTCTGGCGGACTGCGGTCTTCCGGTTCGGGCCAATCCGCGCTTGACCAACGACGCGCAGCGGTGGGCGGTCCTTCTCAACAAGATGGTCGCCCCGCTCATGGCCGACCTGCATAATCCCTCCGCTGCCGCAGCGCTTGTCCTCCGCGGCTCCCGCCCCGAGACGCAGCGCGGATACATGACAAAGGTGCGCGCCTTCCTCAAGTACTGTAAGCAGTACAGTCGCGCACCGTTGCCCGCCGCCGTGTCTACCATCATCGGCTGGATCCTTCACGAGCTGGAGCGCGGTGCCCTCTCACCACCGTCGCTGGAGAAGTACCTGTCCGCTGTGGCGTCCCTCCACCGGCTGGCCGGCTACGAGGACCCGACCAAGGACAAGATGGTGCGGCTGGCGGTGTTCGGCTTTCGCGCCGACGCCCTCGAGCGTGCCGGCGGCGAGCAGCCGCTGCAGCGGATGCCCCTGCCGGCCACCTACCTGCTCCGCGTGTGCGTGCTCGGCCTCGGCACGCCCGACACCTACCTGCAGTTGCAGTGCGCCGGGCTTGTCCTCGGGTACATCCTCTTCAATCGCCCCGGCGCCGCGGCGTGCATGCGGCGGTGCGACGTCGCCTTCACCCCCTTTGGCATGGAGCTGCAGGTCGTGGATTTCAAGATGGCGCTGCGCACGGGGCGCGAGCGCCTCGCCTTTACCGTACCCATCCACTGGGACGGGGACAAGGACGACAAGGTGGCGCGTCTACTACGCCTGGTCGTCGCGCGACACGACGCCGCAGGGCGACACCCGCAGGCCATGCTGTTTGCGGATCTCGCTTTGCCGTCCCCGCTGCGCCGCTACTGGCTGGCGGCGCGCGTCACCAACAAGTGGCTGCAGCGCTTGATGACGGAATTGCCTATCGCTGCGCCGCTCGGTGAGCGCTACCAGGGTCACTCTCTACGTGCCGGCGCCGGCTCCGAGGCATACGCCATCGGTGTCCCGGCGCCGATGATCGCCGAGATGATGGGCCACGCATCGGTCGAGACGACGCTGCGCTCTTACGTCAAGACGCGCTGGCGGTCATCCCCGGCGGCCTGGGAGGTACTTGGCCGCTACACGCCCACAACACTTCTCCGACTTGAATGGCGTCTCTGTCCCTCTACCTCTGGTTATGACCCGAATGCGAATTCTTCCTGTAACCGGCCGTGTGATTATTTCCTGTCGGTCGCCACGTTGGCGGCACGGGCCACGACCCGCGGGGGGGTCGAGCCGTCGCTGTGCAACGGCCGTGCCTCGAGCGGTGGCGGGTGGCCCGCCTCCTCGGGTGCCACGCCCGCTCCACTCTCCCGCTCCCCTCTCCGCCGCTGGCGCGTCGCCGCCTCCCCTGTCGGTCGGCGGCCGACGCACCGCCTGCCGGTGCCCGCGCGCGCGCGCGCGGCGGCGTGCCGTGCGTTGCTTGTCGGCGCTCGCGCGCCGCCACCGCCCCTTGTGCCTTTGTGGGGGGGTGGCTGCTGCTCTTGCTCTCTTCCTTGCCTTTGCCGTGGCCCCGCCGTGCGGCAGGCGCTCGCGCGCCCTCCGCTGCGGCTGTGCCGCGGCCCCTTTCCTGTGCCTTCCCCGTCCCCGGCGGCGTGGGGCGACGGTCGAGGCGGTGCAGTCCGCGGCGGGCGGTACAAGACCGCCGCGGCGGCGGGGCTGGCCACCGCCGACCCGAGGTCGGCAGCGTCCAGTGCTTCTCGCGTACCCATCCCGCCCGCCCGACGTGCTCGAGCTCATTCAGCAGCCCGAGGGACACAGCGCCCTTCTTCTTTTCTTTCCCGTCTCATTGTACCTTTTTCTCTCTCTTCCTGCAGGTCCGGATTTTTGGTCAGCTAGTAGCTTTGGGGTCACTAGGCTAGCCTGCTTTGGAATTAAAATGTCACGTTCCTGGCGTCTCTGTCCCTCTACCTCTGGTTATGGCCAAGCTGCAACGGTCAGCACAGAACAAATCAACAGATCACATGTAATTGAAATTCTGGCTAGGGACTCTCGGAGACTTCACTTCATTGCATCGCACCAAGCCGCTGTCATCTCAAGCTCTGATTATTGCCGTCGAGCTCGTGAGTCCTGGCTGATCCGCCCGTTTCTCCCACCAACTCGCGATCCAGAGCCGAGCACCCGAACAACAATGGAGCAGAATCGCGTCTGTTGGGCGTCTGTTCGGTAACAGGCGCCCGAACAGAAGCACGTTCTGTTGGGGCTGCCTCGTCCAGCGACGCATGACAAGGGCGGCCGCAGCCACTCTGGCAGGCGCGGGTGCAGCGGGCCCAGGCGGGTCCTCGGGGAGCCCCACGTGGTCCGCGTGCAGGTGCGCAGCGCAGCCAGCTTCGGGTGTGTAGTGAGAGGCTAGGCTGCTCACGCGCGCGCCCTGCTAGAGTGCGTGCACGTGTGCTCGTTCTCCCCCGCGGTAGCTAGACGCAGATGAGAAAAGGGTAAAACGCTCTGTCTTCTCCCCTGCGCCTGGGGCTAGCCCCCGAGGCGCGTCCTTATATACCCTCTCAGGCGGCGCCCGCTCTCCTCACGGCACCCCGCCCCCTACCCACACTCCCCCAGCACGCCCTGCCCGCGCGCCCCGTGCGGGCTCACTCTCCCCGGTGCGGGCCCCCACGCCCGTCCCGGTTTGCATCCCGCCAGGAGCGGTGCCCAGGCATGGGCGCCGCTGCCCGCGTGAAGCCGTTCCGCGTCCGCCCCCCCGCGCCTGCCAGGACTCCCCCACATCCTGGCCGGCGGCGACCCCACGTCGTCGGCGCGGCTGGCCACTCAGCCCGGCCGCCTGCCGTCGGTCGCGGCTGCCATGGGTTGCCCCGAGACGGGGACACCCACGGCGGCCGCCACCTGCCGGAGGACTTGACCGGGGTGCCGTGGGCGCGGGGAGCACTTGGTTGTTGCTCCCCCCGCCCCCACAACAGCGTCGCTGCAGGCGGCAGCCTCAACAGAACGCCATTCTGTTCGGGCGTCTGTTGCCGAACAGACGCCCAACAGATGCGATTCTGTTGCGGACATGTTCGGTGCTAGGTATTGAATCTCGGGACTCTGGTCAGGGCCGTGCAGCACATGCGACCAGGAACCGGATCGGGCGAGCTGGATTAGGACAGGAGAGGGAAATGGCTTAGTCGCGACCCCTGCAGTCCCCCGGACGGCAGTGGCTGCTATTGTTTCCACGTACAAGTCCACGAAAATGACACTATCAATTTGGCACCATTCTGACAGATACCACCAGGGAGCGACCGTGTCGTATTAAGAAAGAGGTGCTCTTACATATTCTTTGCTGACCGGACTGACACCAGTACCGGCAGCGACCGAAACCAGGCCCAGTACACTCGCCCGATGACGGGCGGACAACGACACGCCGCCAGCCCCACACAACGAGCCCACAGCAGCACCGAGCACCGACAACACAACACACAAACAAGACAAAGACTAGACACGGGACATGTGGCCAGTGCGAGACGGTGGTCCGCTTCCCACCGCGACGCTCGAACTATGAAACCAGAAAACAGGGAACACGACAGATAACAAGAACGAAAAGAGCCCTGGCCAGAGCGAGGCGACGGGGTCGGAGGGGAGCCGTCAAGACGCCTGAGCTGCAGGAGCAAAAGGCACAGCTTAAAAGCCCGCCGCACGGTACGCCCGCCACTGCGCCGAGCGCTCGTCGTTGACCGGGTGGATCTCGTCGTCCTCCTCCACGTCCCGGTCACGCACGCGCTCGTCCTGGCGGGCGGTGCTCGGTGCGTGGCCACTGGGTGTGGATTCCGGCAGCGTCGTGCGCCCGACCAAGTGCGGCGGCAGCGCCTCCAAGCGCATGGGCTGCTGCGGGAGCGGCAGGACGACTC
>ENA-ORXM01005406-ORXM01005406.1-marine-metagenome-genome-assembly--contig:-NODE-5406-length-10153-cov-6.324434_pt1 | contig 10153 bp, 21 predicted proteins | sample MGYA00237867_ERZ511480 | MGnify/ENA primary metagenome ERZ511480 (study PRJEB26309, sample SAMN06266103) | marine metagenome | isolation source: Algal blade | place: United Kingdom:Sidmouth, United... | reverse complement strand
GCGGTCGGGCGTCGCTCGCGGGTCGGACCAGTCCAGGCGCCCGCCCAGACACGCCTCGCCTCCCGGTCGCACGTGGGAGTGGAAGGCGGGGGACCGCAGCGCGTGGTCGGCCCAATTGCGCGGGTATTAGAGAGTTTTTGCCGTTGCTGCGTGGGCCGTTTGTGGGCCGTTTGTGGCTATTTGCCCGGATGAAGAGTCTACTGAAAGGCGCTTTCGCGAAAACACCCTGGACTTACCATGCCGCCGGGTTCAATTAAACCAACCTATAACCACCGCGATCTCGGGGACACTGCCTTCACCTCTGCGCTGTGTGCGAGACACAAGCGCCCCGCCGGCTTACGTGTGACAAACGGACCCCACAGACCCCACACTGCACGCCCCCGCTACACCAATGTCCTCATCACACAATCCCCACAGGCCCATCCTCCTCCTCGTCATCTTCTTCGTCCGACTCGCCCACGTTGTAATCATCGTCATTACCAGAGTCGGAGAAATCCGTCTGCCGCACCGCAGCGCCCGCCGCGCACTCGGGCCAAGAACGAAGGTCGGCCCGCGCAGCGTTAGTAAGCACCGACAACACAAGGTTCTCAAACTTCGTGCTCCAATAGGCGCGCGGACGAATAAGCACAGCCCCCGGTGTGAGGGACACGTCCGTGACGCCGGGCACGAGGCTGTAGGCCTGTCCAGAGACGGCCACGTCGTCGTAGTCCAAAGCACGGCCGAAGGCCGGCCCGGCGCTCATGGCGGCCGTCAGGTCGCCGCCGCCGCCGCCCCCAACCCCCCCCCCCCCCCCCCCCGCATCGCCGTCTTGCACGGCGGACGACATGCGATCCACGTAGACCGCAACCACAGCGCCCCCATCACCGCCGCCGGTGCCCGGCCCGCGCCGCCCGCCGTCGCCGTCTCGCTCAGAGGGTGGCGGCGTCACCGGCACGGCGCCCGACACGACGCCTGCGCCACCGCCCCCCGTCCCAGACGGGCCCCCCCCCCCATTGCCGCCTGCCGACGCGCGTGGCGACGCATCGCTGTGACCGCCAGAACAGCTCAATCCCTTCCGCCGCGCCTTCTTCGCGAGTCGCGGAAACGGCGGCGGCGTGCTCCCGGCCAAAGACCCTCGACAGGGAGGTGCAGGACGCTTCCCGCGACTGCTCCGACGAGGCGCGCCACAATCACCACCATCCATGCCACAGCATCGACACCGACAGCCCGTCCGCGGTCAGCCGCAGCCCCAAACAAGCGACACCCCTCCATCACATGCCATGCCCCCACCATCCTCCCCTCCCCGCGGCTCCCACATGTGGTCGACGTGCGCCCAAACGCTCGCATCCGTGCCCCCGCAGCCCCCGCCCCACGCGGTCGACGTACACCCAAACGCTTGCACCCGCGCCCCCGCCGCCCCACGCCCCACGCCGTCGAAGCGCAACCGCACAGCTCGTAGCCCGCCTCGTTGCGGGAACGAACGCGACCGCGGAGACCGACGCGCATTCGGCGACGACACGACCCCCCGTTTGAAATCTCAAAGCGGACACCTCCCACAGGGCCCCCAGACCCCGATTCTGGCCAAATACCGTGGAGTTGCGACGTCATGGCCGTTCGCGGCCGCGTCCACCTGCCCCCACGACCCCGAAAACGCCGCACCTGCCCTCACGTACCTTTTTAACCACGATTCTGCTTCCGCGGACCGTACGGGCGATGAAGACGTCGCCACCTCTAGCAACTTCACAGAAAGATGCGGGCAGCCCCGGCGCATGTTCCCATAGTCAAGAAAGCGCCGGGGGACGTCCTCCAACGGCGTAGGGAGCCAAACGGACCGCCAAAAACGTTTTTTTAAGTACTCCCGCAACGTGCACTAGAAAAAAGGACTTTTTTTTCGACGTGTGGGTGTGAGAAAGCACCCTAGACTAAAGTCCAGAGAAATTTTCAATGAAATTTCAAGGCCCCTGGCACAGACCCTTTCCTCCATGAATTTCACGTAACGTGAAATTCTTACGCTGTCTTACAAACGTGTCTCCTTCGGAGTGGCTTGAGCGTTCCAGCGGTGCTTCACAGGCGCAGATTTGCCTCTCGCCGCGCCACTGCGGCGGCCACCGTCGAGACAACTGTCGTCGCAGCCCGACGTCAATGTCCATGACACACAGACCCTTCGTCAACTGTTCTTTCTGTGTTTCCATACACCCAACCCTGTCTCCCACACCTCGTTGTCAGCATGGGGCCTTCCCCCATTCGGAAGGAGAAGGCATCTGCACCATTGTGGAGATTCATCAAGATGATGGTTGCGGATGGTAAGCGGTTATTGTCGTGCCTCGCCCTGCTTTGTACAACTTACTGAAACATGTCCCACAACGCTATACGGGCGGAGAAGCATCTTTTGGAATGTCAAGAGGCGCATGCACTTGATCCTACAATGCGGACTTCGGTTCTGGGTGCCGCCGTAAGCTCAGTGGAGGTGAGCAAGGTGGGTCGAGGAGGCTTCTCGGGCGCCGAGATGTTGCCAACCTTGAGCCCTGCTGTTTTGGATCACTGGGAACAACGGTGTGCAACATTGATGTTCAGGGGCGGCTTGCCCTTTTCCGTGTTGCACTCGCCCGAGTGGAAAAGTTTCTTTCTGTTTGTCTCTGGTAGTCGCTTTTCAGGACCTGGTGATCCGAGGAAGGTGGGGGACTCGCGCCTGGACCGTGCCAGTGGGCAGGTCGCGGCCCGCGTGGACGCGGCGGTCCAGTGCGCCGACGCTGTGGCATTGACCCTGGACGGTGCCGCCGACGTGAACGGGAAGACGACGTTCAGAGTGTTAATGTGTCGCCCCAGAACGTTGCTTCTCATTTCGTTTCGTATGGCTGTCACAGTTGCGTCGGCCCAGAACTTGCTCCTCGCTTTTCGTACCTGTTTGCCGTCGTCTCTCCTCTAGACTACTACAGTAGGCTTGTTGAGTGCGCCCCAATTTTCGGGGCGCTGGTGCATAATGCGCCCCTGAGCGCCCTTTGAGCGCTCAGTGCGCCCTGAGCGCCCCTCAAGCGCCCGTTGTAGCACCCATAAATGATCAGGTAGCCCCCTCTTGTTCTGACAATCTTGACATTGTCTCGTGGTAGCAAGCGACCATCTGTGATTGTCTCCATGCATGTGAAAGAAGTACTGTTCACGGTCATCCACAAGCCTCAATGCGTCTGCGTGCCGCCCGCAGCGGCGGTCCCAAGGACAAAGAAGAGAACAGCTGAATATGTCCCAGGTTGTGACGTAGGCAACCAGACCGCCTGGCCATGAGGAGATGAAATACACGCACAGGCTACACAGTCACGCCGACCTTTACACGTCTGCAGCCATGGACATGTAGAAATCCTCGGCAAAGAAGTCTTGCAGTCATGAGAGGTGGATGAGAAGGATGCTGCTGCTCTGGCGCCAAGACGAGGGCCATCGCTGCTGCGATGGCCACCTCCCGACGGGCGCTTCCCACCGTACCGCTGAGGCAGCTGCAGCTAGGGCCGCTGCGCCCACAGAGGCTGCAGACAGTGTCGTCGGTCACTTGGTCGACCCCGTAGTTAAAATCTTACGACAATAAATAGTCAGAGCGCCCAGTAAGGCGCCCAGAAAACCATGGGCGCTGGGCTCTCGAGCGCCCTCTGAGCACCAATTGAGCGCCTATAATGCGCCCCAAAAGAGCGCCCTGGGCGCACTCAACAACCCTACTGCACAACCCTACTCCAAGCTCAGGCGAGGCCCCCGATTCCCGCATCGCCGGTAGACTGTCAACCCGCATCGCAACGATGGCTGGGATTGGAACTCCGATGCGCATCGGATACTGCATCGAAATCGATGAGCGATGCGGTCGATGTATTGCTGACCTCCAAAAAATGGCGGTTGCAGAGAGAAGGGAGGCAGAGCCGACGACAGGGCGTAGAAATGAAGTCGAATTGGCTGTTCGACAAGCCACGATCGAGCTATTGGCTGAGAGTTGCCGCCAGTAATCTTGCAAGCCAATCACCGTGTCTTGCAGGAGTCACGCAGAGCCATAGCAACCCACAATGAGATTTCCTGAGATTTTTGGGCCGCTTGCTTGGGCCTGAAGAGGGCATGGAGAGGGTTCTGGGCCAGTCCTGTGATTTCTCATGAGATCAACCAATTTCTTCAGATTTCTTGAGATCCTGATGTGCGTTTTCAGTGCGCAGAGCTTCATGAGTATACTGTGTGTGGAAAAACCATGCTTTCTAGCCTTTCTATTGATCCACGTATGCAGTTGAATGATTGCAACTACTCTGCAACCACCATTTTTTGAAGGTCAGCAATACTTTGCGGCAATGACGGCTGGCATTGTCGGCGCTACGAGCTACACGCTCTCCATTGATGTGTGGTCCGATTTCAGAAGCCATGACCTATACAATTTTAAGGTTTGCCTGCCATTGTCCCTCTTTGTGTCTACTCTCTCGTTGGGTGTTGGCGCTGCCACCGCGGAGGCGCTGCTGGAGCGGCTGACAGCTGAGGTGGCGGCCCTAGACGCTCTTCTCGCGGCGGCTCGCACCGCAGCTCATCCAGCTGCGGCGGGCGGTGCGGCGGGCGGTGAGGCGGGCGGTGAGGCGGGCGGTGCGGCGGGTGGCGCGGCTGACGACGTGGCGTGACGGGGCGAGGCTGCGGCCACGTATCCTCGGCTACTGGAGCTGGCCAAGCGATCTGCTTGGGGGCTGGTCACGGACTCGCCAAATGTGATGGTGCGTGTCCGCCAATTGGCTCGAGCAGCGGGCCTCGCCATTGTCGCGATTGGATGTGCTGACCACGCCATTAACTTTGTCACCCATGATGGTGCCAACGTCGAGCCATTTGGGAGGGCCTTGCGCGAGACGACGCGCGTGGCGGTCTTCTTCAAGCGTTTCAATCGTGCCCGTGCCATACTGGCGGCCGCCCTGACAGATTTGCGCGCCCTCGGGCGAGGCGTGGCCAACATGGTCACTTTCAGCGAATCACGGTGGTGCGGGATTCATTTGACCGTCGAGTTGGTGCGTCGCTGCCTGGCTGCACTGCAAGCCGTCATCAATGAACACCAAAAATCGGCCACGGGCTTTGACGTCCCGCCAGCGGTTGCGGCGTGCATCGTCGACCCGGCGTTTGGGCAAGGCCTGGCGGCGGCCAGCCCGTTCCTTGCCCAGATGTTTGACTGCACGAGGTTTTTGGAGGCGGACGCGGCACCGATGTCGTCTTTCGTGGCGGCCATTGTGTTTTTGTGGCTGCTGTTGGACGGCGTGCGGGTGGCGGGAATCCCTGCTGCGTCGAGGTCCTACCTCCGAGACCGCCTGTCGGCTCGCTTTAAACGGACAGTTGACTGTCACGTGGCGTTGGCTTTCTACCTGGACCCTTTCTGGGCGCCGATGTGGGGCCGCGCCGGCTCCGTCTCGTTTGGGGGCAAGACCATGGTCGAGTGGCGGGACCAATCGCTGGACGAGATGGCCGGGACGACAGACGGCGCCCTGCGGGCCGAGTTGTCGCGGGAGATGCACAGCTTCATGCGCGCACACCGGCCCATGATGGTGCCGAAGGCAGAAGAGTGCTTGCACCCGGTCGGCTACTGACACCTTCACGGCAGCGCGTACCCCTGCTGGAAGCTTATCGCCGTGCGCCTGTTGGCCGCCTGCCCTACGTTGGCCGGCGGCGAGCGGTGCTTCAAGCGAGTCTCGGCCGTGATGAGCAAGAATCGGAGCACCGTATCTGTAGCCAAGGCGACTAAGCAAGCGCAAATTTTCTACAATGGTGGGCAACATGAGCGCTCCGACGCCATTGACTCCTTTGTGCGCTCAAAGCAAGAAAACCATATGCGGCGGGATATGGCGGTGGGGATTCCACAACCGGGTGCCGGTGGAGTACATCTGGGACATGATTTGGATGTATTTTTTTGGACGCCGAGGAAGCTGGAAAAGACGATCCGCTGCTTCCCGACTTGGAAGCAGGGGAAGAAGAGGCCGTCGTTGACGCTCTCTTTGCTGTTGTTCTTCTGGATACAGATAATAAGCTGTGAGGCGGGCGCAGGCATCTGTTTTTTTCCCTCCAACATGTATGCCACACTGTCCAAAAATTGTGCATGGATGAAAGCTCGACGGCGGGGGGGGGAGGGAAGGTCGGCGGCGACGGTATAGTGGCTTCTACGGCGCGGGATCGCTCGCCCGGTGGGGCGTGCTGGCGCCATCCTGGGAGGAGAGCAACGTTGTCGCACTCAAGTCGCTGCACGAAACATCTGGCTGCGAGGTAAACGATTGGATCATTCAATCACAAACACGGCTGTTATGATTGGACGCTATGAGCACATTACATTTCTAGCTGTCAGCAGGTCGGAATCGGACGAAGCGGACCGTCCGAGACGCCGTATGTCCGCGTCCGTCATTTTTGTCCTGTCCGCTTTAACAGCCCTACTTCTAGGTCACTATTGCAGCGGTTTCGGTCTCACCGGCCACGTCGTTCTGGAAGTCGGGCCCCTACAAGTTCATCGGATCCTGATTGGAGCGACGAGCTCGCTGATTGGCTCATCGTACCATCTATCTCAGTAAGCACGGAGCAGAAGGCGATGGTCGCGATTTGCAGCTGGGCCGACCGGAGAGGCGGCAATTTTCGGCGCTTGTGGGACGGGTCATCGGTGGACGGTATCGTCAGACGCAGCGCTGGGGCCCAGCCGGAGGGACTATAACTCAAGTCGCTGTCAGCCTCTCGTCGCGGAGACCACACTATTTGGATGGCTCTTCTCAAGAAGGGCCCCGATGGAAAGACCGTCCGATACAAGGCGACGGACCTCGACGTCATCGCGATTGTGCTGCGCGACGGATGTGATTCCAATTTCTTGCCTGTCTATCTGGAATTTTTCGTATGTCGTTTCTACGTGAGAGGCGACTGATTTCGGAGAGGGGGACCCCGCCCGCACCGACCAAGGGCTGTACGGCTTCGTTTAGGATGTGTCCTATCATGTGCGAAGCGCTGCGGGTGCGATGTTTTTCCCGTAGCACCCTGTAGCACGCTGTAACAGAACCCTGTAGGACCCTGGCACAGTTTCCGCGTGTAACAGCCTGTTGCACCCTGTAGCACTCGTAACAGTTACAGCGTGTAGCACCCTGCACAGTTGATCATCCCTCTTGACATCGACGGCATCGGCCAAAAATGGGAAGACAGCAATATGAAGATGAAGGGGACCTGATGAATTCTATGGCCAATAAGTGGGCAGAGGGCTGGGCTGATCCCCAAGGAACCACCACATCCAATAGATACCTCGGCTGACAACTGACCCGATGAAGCTGGAGGTATCGGATGGCCCACAACGCTCCTTGTTCCGATCCTCCCAGCGATGTAGGAGAACTACACAATGTCATATGTCCTTTCTGTTGAGCTGACAGCAAGTTTCCACTTGCATGTCTTTCGTCATCTTCGGACTGCATCCATGAAGGATTGGCGGGTCTACCGCCTGCTTCCCCGTTCCGGACAGGCGCTCAGTATTATACCCGAGCTCATACTTAATGCTTACTGTTAAAGTAGTATTCGTTTTGTTCTTTCGCAATCCTCATACGCCGTCGCCGCCGGCCGCCGCTTCCCCTACAGAGGCGGCGGCAGCAGCGATTAAAGTGGCACCCGCCCTCACGTCGAACACATGCCCGCGCGGCTACCCATGCACGTGCTACATGCATACGCATGTGCGGGCGTCACCAAGCACTTTTTCCAGTGAGCATCCTTCAGGGACGGCAACGACGCCCCTCGCATCCGGGGCAACAGCGGTGCCGCCCCGTGAAGTCGGGAAGTCGTGCGTACGAACTGTCGGAACTAAAAAGGGCGCTAAACGCAATGAAAATCGTCGGAGCTTGCTACCCAATACATTTTAGCAGAGCAAGCGCAATGGGCAAACGAAGACAGGGAACAGTATCACAAGTAACAGGACTGCATAAGTTGCGCCTGCGCGAAAATGCCGTTCCAGCGCAAAAATCTGTCCCACCAGACTCACCGGACCCCCAATCGCCGCGCTGCCACCACCGTAGCCTGCGGCTGCGCCATCAGCTGCGCTGTCTCTGCCCTGTAAGCGCACCGTCACGAAGCACTCGACTCACCGGTCTGTCGTGAAGGGCGCACACGCCGCCCAGAGTGGCAACGCGGGTCGCCTACTGCAGCGGCGCTGCTGCCGCCACACCTTCCCCCCCACCCCGGCAGGCGACGGATTGGAATTGCACCGGCATCATCACGGGACAGCGCATTCTCTAGCAGCACTACTAACTTCTGGCTGCACCCGCTGACCCGCAGCTGTCGCCGGCCACGAGGCCGCGCCGGCGGTGCTGCAGAACATGTGCCAGTCGCCGGAGGCAGTGGGTGACGGGGGAAGATGTCGCACGTGGCGCCGGGTGCTTAGTGGCCTGCGGCAAGCGCGGCAGCGGGAAGATGGGCCACAGCAGCGATAAACTACATGGGTGGGGGGGCGACGGCACCACCGCTGCCGCTACAGTCCCTTCCGGCGCGACTTCGAAGGCGCCGGCGGCCGCTCCGGCTGCGCTCGCGTCGTCTGCCGGAGGTTGCAGCTGCGGTGGCGGCGGCGGTGGCTCGCAGTTCACTGCTGTGATTGTCGACCACATGGACAGTCAATGGATTGATGTGCTGGACGGGGTTACGGCGGTGACGGCATGAGAGCGACGGTAGCAGGCCGCCGGGGGCATGCCCGCTGGTCGCCGACGGCGGTGATTTGAGGCGGCGGAGCGGCAGCCGACCGGCGTTGAGGCTGCAACAACATCATGAGGGGCCCACACTCGGGTCGCGGCCGCTGCGCGAACGGCTGCAGGTACGCCTCGTCGCCGCCGTCGCCGGCGCCTTCTTTCAATCGACTGATGAAGCCAACGCGATCGCCGCGACACTGCCACTCGCCGCGAGGCGTCGACACCACGAGAACTGCGGACATCGGTCGGCCGCCTCCTTGCAGAGGGGATCTCTGGGCGGCCGCCGCGTTGGGCAGCAGTGCCGTCACACAGCAGCCGACAAATGCCGCCGTGGTGGGTTCAGCGGGCGACGTGCCACCCATGGCGGGGGGTTGGGGGGAAGGTGGGTAAGAGGCCGCTGTTCTGTGCTCCTGACAAGGACTGGGTCCACTTCGTCCGCATTATCGCCATCGGCCGCTTACTTCCAGATCTCTGCAAATTGCTTCAAATACAGCAAAAGGTTGTTGGTACGATGATGACCGATGCCCCGCATCGAGGTTGTTGGTACGATGATGACCGATGCCCCGCATCGAGGTGAAGTTTTTTGTGAGAAGCAAAATACAACGAAACGACTGGGGTAGGGAAGCAGGTGAGAGGGATTCGAGGAAGATGCTGCGCCGTAGAGGAGAGGAGGAATCAACGTGATACATGTGCAATGTCCGGGAGTGCTGTGCAACCCCCACTGCCAGATAAAGTAGGAACTTTTACTCTCACTCACTCCCAGTGCTGTCCTTTTCTTCGTACACGTCTCCCAACAAAGACATTCGCGCCCTAAAACCTTAAGAGTTCCTCGAAAGCGCTGGTGCGGCGGCTGCAGTCTGAGTACAAGCATGACACACATAAAAGGTGTCGCAAGTACAGCCTAGCCATGATCTCCCACCCCACCGGACAATGTCACAGCGCACCGCGCAGTGGATATTCTCCTGCACACAAGCGCTCCGCGCGTCTTCAGTAACACAGTAGACCCGCTTTTTTTCCTGTTCGGCTTCCCTTGACGGGCGTTCGAGCCTGGCTGCCGGCTGCCTGCAGTGTTGCGTGACATGCTCCTCGGTCGAGTGTAAAACCTCGCGTGGCACCGTCTCCTGAGCATTCAGCGACCTCTGACTCGTGTCGTATATTCCTTACTGGTCCTCTTGCCGCACCCCAGCCGCCACAACGCTGGCTGCCTTTCGCACCGTCGTGTCACCGGCCGTCACGATACCTTGTTTGGTTATCACCCACGCTTGCGAGGTCAGTGGGTCGAAAAACCGCAACGCACACAGCCATAACGCGCCGACAATGCTGAAGGGGGTCGGGGCCCTCCACTTTTCCACATAGATGCTGTCAAGCACCGTTTTCCGGACATTCATTCCCTTCATGAGCGAGTCGATAATCAGCTGCTCGCTGACCATAGTCATACACCGCTTCAGGGACCCGATCTGTAGCATATCTCTGCTACCAATTGGCAATTAGCCACGGGTAGC
>ENA-ORXM01005405-ORXM01005405.1-marine-metagenome-genome-assembly--contig:-NODE-5405-length-10154-cov-5.295326_pt1 | contig 10154 bp, 11 predicted proteins | sample MGYA00237867_ERZ511480 | MGnify/ENA primary metagenome ERZ511480 (study PRJEB26309, sample SAMN06266103) | marine metagenome | isolation source: Algal blade | place: United Kingdom:Sidmouth, United... | reverse complement strand
TGGCTTTAATTTTGCTTGGAATCAGGTCTTATTTTCATTTGAAGGCAAAAGAAAGAACAGCTATAAAAGTACAGCATGAAATTGAAAAGGCGAATAAACTAAAACTTCAATTTTTTACCAATATATCACACGATTTTAAAACTCCTATTACTTTAATAATGAATCCTTTAGAAGAAATTTTAGAGGATTTGGAAATTAGTACTTCGCTGCGAAAAAGGCTTGGCTTAATACAACGTAATGCAGATTATTTATTACGGTTGGTAAATCAACTGATGGAGTTCAGAAAAATCGAAGTCGGTGAAACCAAGCTGCTAGCAACCCAGTCGAATATTGTGAGCTTTGCAAGAGAAATTACATTTTCCTTTAAAGCACTGGCCTTAAAGAAAAATATTGACTTGTCTTTTGAAAGTCAAACATATGCCTCTGAGGTTTGGTTTGACTGGGATAAACTTGAAAAAATCTTGAATAATTTGATTTCTAATGCAATTAAATTCACAGATAATAATGGCAGCATAACAGTGCGCCTTCGAGCATCAAAAAAGAACACAACAATCAATATTAAGGGGGGTGAAATTATTTCTGAATATATCAGTATAGAGATTGAAGATGATGGTGCAGGTATACCTCAAGATCAATTGCCACATATTTTTGAAAGATTTTATAGAGTTAATAAAACCAGTGAAACTTCATTAAAATCAGGGTCAGGTATTGGCTTAGCGATTACAAAAGACTTGGTAGATTTACATTATGGTACTATTGAGGTCGATTCAAAAATTGGTGTTGGTACCCGCTTTATTTTAAAACTTCCTTTAGGCAGCGAACATCTATTGCCTGAAGAGATTGCAAAGTTTTCAGAAATAAATAAGAAAAACAAAGAAGAAGATATATTATTAGCAAAGAATACTGCGATGAAGTCTGACAAGAAAGACCAGCGCAAGAATAAATTGGTGTTGGTGGTAGATGATAATGAAGATATTAGAGCTTTGGTGAAAAATGGGCTGCAAAAGAAATATAAAGTAATAGAATCAGATACTGGTAAAAGTGCTTTAAATATTGTTTTAAAAGAATTGCCTGAATTAATCATCAGCGACGTGCTTATGCCTGAAATGGATGGTATTGAATTTTGTCATCGCCTAAAATCAAATGTACGTACGAAGCATATTCCTATAATATTACTTACTGCATTGAATTCTGTAGAGCATAGAATAAAGGGAATTGAATCGGGTGCAGATGCGTATATACCAAAACCTTTTAAAATGAAACTCTTATCAATTACTGCTGATAAACTCATAGAGTCAAGAGAGGCTATGCGACTTCGTTTTCAAACAAAAGACCATTTAACCCCTAAGGAAATAGTTCTGGACTCTGAGGATAAAAAGTTTTTAGATAAGATTATGGAACATATGGAAGTGCATATGGCTAACGAAAATTATTGGATCGATCAACTGGTCGCAGATATGCATACGAGTCGTTCTACTTTTTTTAGGAGATTGAAAAAACTTACTGGTCAACCGCCAAACGATTTTATTCGCATAATTCGATTACAACGAGCGGCACAACTCCTAGAACAAGGCGAATTGAGTATTGCCGAAGTCAGTTATAAAGTAGGTTTTAATGACCCCAACTATTTTGGAAAATGTTTTCGAAAACAGTTTGGGGTAGCCCCTTCAAAGTATAGCGCAAAAAGCGAAGTTTAAGTTGTTGGCTAATTTCTTTTAGCATTAGCAAGAAATTCGATTTACGACCTATATCTCCTTGTTTACGACCTATTACCACCTTTAATAAAGAGCAGATTTTTTTAAAATTACCAAGAGGTGATTATCCCTATTATTTTGTGCGTTAACTAAGGAAATTGAAATCAATATGAATTTTAAAAAATTAGGCTCTTTCATTCTTTTTATTATGGTGATGGTGTCATGCATTGATGTAAAAGAACACCAGAATTCTCAAAATACCGAAGTACTTGAATGGAATGAGTTGATCGATACTGAATTGTCTAAATGGGACAATTTTTTAAGTTACCAACACCAAGTCGGTTATGACGGTTCTCAGCCAAAAGATGAGCAAGGCAATTTGATTCCCCCTGTCGGATTAAACAATCCTAACTACGATGTTTTTACAACATTTCAGGAGGGTGATGAAACCATAATTAGAAATACGGGTGAGTACTATGGTTGTTTGATTACGAAACAAGAATATCAATATTAAAAAACAAGCTATATAGAGATGGCGTAGAAATGCCAGATCATATTATAGATTACGTTGCCAAGCATATTAAAAGCAATATTAGGGAGTTGGAAGGGGCTGTAATTTCTTTAATAGCTCAATCTTCTTTTAATAAGAGAGAAATTACAATAGAATTAGCAAAACAAGTAGTAGAAAAGTTTGTAAAAAACACCAAAAGAGAAGTTTCTATTGATTACATACAAAAAGTAGTTTCTGATTATTTTGAAATGGACGTTGCTACATTACAATCTAAAACTCGTAAAAGGCATATTGTACAAGCAAGGCAATTAGCCATGTTTTTTGCAAAGAAATTTACAAAAGCATCCTTAGCTAGTATTGGTTCTCAAATTGGAAAAAGAGATCATGCCACTGTACTACATGCCTGTAAAACCGTTGATAATTTGGCAGAAACAGATAAGCAGTTTAAAAAATATATAGAAGATTTAACTAAAAAATTCTCTTAACATTCTAGAATGAAGACTAGCGTTTTAATGGTTTGCCTAGGAAATATTTGTAGGTCGCCATTGGCTGAAGGTATTCTTAAAAATAAGGTAAACCCGGAAAAAATATTTGTAGATTCCGCCGGCACCGCTGGTTACCATGTTGGAAATAAACCCGACATTAGATCCATTGCCATTGCAAAAAAAAATGGTATAGACATAAGCAAACAATCCTGTAGAAAATTCTCCAAAAATGATTTCAAAGACTTTGATTTAATTTATGTCATGGACAAGAGTAATTATAAAAATATAATTTCTCTCACCAATAAAGTAGAAGAAATAAACAAGGTAAAATTATTACTGGACGAAATCACCATAGATATTAAAGAAGTCCCAGACCCTTATTACGATACTGATAAAGGATTTAAAATTGTTTTTGATTTAATAAATACTGCGTGCAATACTATAGCAGAAAAATTGACCTAATAACATATGGATACTAGCAGAAAACAAGGCAAACTATATTTAATTCCCACAACCTTAGGAGATAACGAACCCTTAGAAGTATTACCCATATCTATAAAAAGAACCATTGAGAATATTGACCACTATATCGTAGAAAATGAAAAATCTGCACGTCATTTTATAAAAAAAATAAGCTCAGGAAAGTCACAACCAAGTTTAAAGCTAGAAGTTTTAAATAAATATACCGAACCAGAAATAATACCCAATTTTTTAGAACCTTGTTTTAATGGATACTCTGTTGGCATTATTTCTGAAGCTGGATGCCCTGGCATAGCAGATCCTGGAGCGGACGTTGTTAAAATTGCACATGAAAAGGGAATACAAGTAGTGCCACTAGTTGGACCATCTTCTATTTTCTTAGCTTTAATGTCTAGTGGACTAAATGGGCAAAATTTCGCTTTTAATGGATACTTGCCTATTGATAGTGGTGAGCGTAAAAGTGCCTTAAAAAGAATGGAAAAATTATCCCGAGATATAAATCAGACTCAAATATGTATTGAAACCCCATATAGGAATGATAAATTATTTGCTGAAATACTTAAAACTTTAGCTCCTAACACTCTTATCTGTGTTGCTTGCGACATTACCCTTTCTACAGAATATATTGCCACTAAAACTGTTACAGACTGGAAAAGAGAAACAATAAACCTACACAAAAGGCCTAGTATATTTATTGTACAAGGATAATATTGCACAGGTTATTATTATCGCAAAAAAAAGAGCTTTAACGTTCTCTAGTTAAAGCTCTTTTATAATTTTCATTTTTATTAATCTTTTACATTTTATATAATAGAAACTATTATATTCTTGGGTTTTTCTTTGCTATAATACTAGACATATTATATCCAGAAAATTTTTTCATATAATTAGAAATCCCTGTACCATAAGCATCTTTTACTTCTGAATTTCCATAAGAACGTAAATATTTTTTAACATTCCCAGCACCTGCTAAATGTGCCGATGCCAATATTCCTGATTCTGTAATCTTTACCCCCATAATACGCTTACCAACAAATTTTTTAATATCTCTCCTCAAAATCCATTTGTTTCTAGCGACATTAATTTGAAACAATTTTTCTTGTAAACTTGGAGTTTGTAAAAAATAATTTACATCATTCACCCCCATTAGTTGTAGTGTGCCAATTCCAAATTGGAATTTACCCAAGTACCCCAAGGTATTTACAGAAAAATAATTTCCTTGTGATTCCTTAAAAGCTAACGCTTCTTTAAAACCAACATAGTCACTCCCTAAAAAAGGAGGTAAAACAACATTTTCATTATAGATGGTTTCGTTTTTGGGGAACGAAACCCAAGTAGGTTCATTTACTTTAAGGGCAGCAGGCACTTCTGTTATTGAAGTTAAGTTATACCTAAAACTCGTTAAAATAAAAATCATGATAAAAGGGATTATAAATCGCACCCATTTTCGCATATATTAGTTTTCTTAAGACTTACAACCGTAAATTACAGATTTGCTTAAATTTTTACAGCGCGAATATACTACTGTTTCTTTTCATAAAAATTTAATACACCATAAGATTTTATAAAAGAAGTATACTTTTTGGTTAAAATGTCTTAAAATTCAGGTGAAACACACTATCTTCTTATTTTTTTACTGTTTATCCATCGGATATATTGCTCTTTATTTCGGTTATGTTGCACTAAAGTTTTTGCAAACATATGGTATCCAAATTTTTTCACATTTGCCACAAAATAATAATAATTATGTTTTTCTGGATTTAAAACAGCATCAATAGCAGATATATCAGGCATCGCTATAGGACCAGGAGGCACTCCTTTATGAATATAGGTGTTGTATGGAGAATCTAACTCTAAATCCTTATAATACACTCTCTTTATTATCCTATTAAAATCTCTTGAGTGTAATTTTAATGCATAAATAACTGTAGGGTCTGCTTGTAGCGACATTTTTTTGCGTAATCTATTTAAATAGAGTCCAGCTACCCTAGGTCTTTCTTCTATTTTTACCGTCTCTTTATGCACAATAGCTGCCAATGAACTTACTTCTATTGGTGTTAAGCCTATCTTTTTTGCTTTTTCTTTACGCTCATCATTCCAAAAATTATTATACTCACTAAGCATTTTATTTCTAAATTTTTCAGGAGAAATATTCCAATAACATTGATAACTATTAGGAATATACATTCCCAAATTATTTTGTTTATTAAAACCTTTTTCCTCCAAAAATGCTGTGTCATTAAAAGCCTCTAATAGTGAAATACTATCTGCCTCTATTTGCGAAGCTATTCTGCCTGCTAAATCTGCTATTGTTTCTTGATTGTTAAAGACTACTTTAACTGGAATATTATTAAAGCGTAGGGCTCCAATAATTTCTCTATTACTCATTCCTTTTTTAATCGCAAACTTACCGCCTCTTATACCAGATGTATATCCTTTTCTTTTTGCTGCAGCATCAAAAGAATTCATATCTAACAACAAAGGCTCCAATATTTTTGTTACTTGATCATATGTTGCTTTAGAAGAAATATACACATATGCTTGATCATTATTAAACTTAGTATTAGGAAAAAAAAAGGCATCATAAACCTTGTAAACAAAAACTCCTCCTATGACAATACCTGCCAAAACAATAATTAATAAAATTTTCTTTATATACATTAGCTATTTATCTTTTGATATAAGATTTCATCTTTAAATATTCCATCATAGAATATCCAGTCTTTTTTTACTCCTACTTTTACAAATCCACTTTTTTCAAACAAATGCACACTAGCTGTATTATCTAACATTACATTTGCATATAATTGTTTAAGATCTAAACTTTTAAAAGCATAACTACACAATAAAGATAAAGCTTCTGCTCCTATTCCTTTATTTCTATTTTTATCTTTTAAAACAATTATACCTACTCCTGCCCTACGGTTTTTTGGGTCAAAATCAAACAAATCTATGAATCCTATTACTTTTTTATCTTTTGCGCATATAGACAACCGCAATTGCTTAACTTCATAAATATCTCTGTGTGCATTTTTTAGATATAATTTTAAAACATACCTAGAATAAGGTCTTGTGGTGCCACTAATCTCCCACATAGCGGTACTATTCTCTAATTCATATAAAAAATCTAAGTCTTCGGGTTCTATTGCTCTCAAATATATATGTTCTCCTTTTAGACTTAACATGTTATTTCGCCTTTAAAAACAGACCTTGCCGCACCTATTAAAAAAACATTTTTATATCCCTTAGAATTTGTATCAAACTTGACCTTTAACGCTCCTCCCAAAACATTAATATCTATTTTATTATGAAGTGTTTTCTTTGCTTTATGCATTGCTATTGCTACAGCCGTTACACCTGTACCACAAGATAATGTTTCTCCTTCCACGCCACGTTCATAGGTACGCACACTAAAAACATCACTACTAGATTGCTCTACAAAATTAATATTACTTCCTTCTTTCCCATACAATCCGTAACGTAACTTTTCTCCTTCTTTGGCTACATCAAATTTTTCTAGCTCTTCAACTATTTGTACATGATGAGGTGAACCAGTATCCAAAAAACTATAGTTAGACTTTTCTCTAATTTCTAAAACATCTTGCATTTGAAGACTCACAATACCATTCTCTATAGTTGCATAATGAAGTCCGTCCACAGCAACAAATGTTGTTTCAGTTTTAAATACTTCTAAATAATTAGCAAAAGCAACCAAACACCTACCTCCGTTGCCACACATAGTACTTTCATTTCCATCAGAATTATAATATACCATTTTAAAGTCTACAGTAACATCATTCTCTAATAAAATAAGTCCATCTGCACCAATACCAAATTTTCTATCACATAAAAATGCTACCAGTTTTGTGTCATCTTTAGGGAAAGAATTATCACGATTATCTATCATAACAAAATCGTTTCCTGTTCCTTGATATTTATAAAATGTAAGTTGCATAAATCAGTAATTAATCTACAAATATATAATTTTATTAAGGGAATATTAGCAGTTAAAAAGACGTTAAACTTAAAATATGTTAAAGAAAAAAATTTAATTTTACATTAGAATTTTAAAAACATTACATTATGAAGAAGATAGCTAGCTTACTTTTAGTTGCTGTTTTTGCAGGCACAATAACTTTAGGTGCCTACAAACTGCTTTTTGAACAAACTAATTACACGGTAGTAACTGAAAATAAAAACCATTCACTCTTTAACACAAGTTACACACCAACTTCTGCTAAGGCAGCAGGAATTAATGACGTAAGTTTTACAAACGCAGCACAAAACACAGTAAATGCCGTGGTACATGTAAAAAACGTTACTATTAACGAAGGTCCAAACTCTTTAATGGAATTCTTCTACGGCCATGGAGTCTCTCCAAAACCACAAATAGGTACTGGTTCTGGCGTTATTATTTCTCCTGATGGATATATAGTTACTAATAACCATGTAATAGACAATGCTACGCAATTACAAGTAACATTAAACAATAACAAAACATATGATGCCGTATTAATTGGTACCGATAAAAAATCTGACATTGCCTTATTAAAGATTGATACAAAACAAAAACTTGCTTATTTAGCCTTTGGAGACTCTAACAACACAAAAATTGGTGAATGGGTACTTGCTGTTGGAAACCCTTTTAACTTAACTTCTACTGTTACAGCTGGTATTGTAAGTGCAAAAGCTAGAGATCTAGGCAGTCAACAATCATTTATACAAACAGATGCCGCTGTTAACCCAGGAAATAGCGGTGGAGCTTTAGTTAACACAAACGGAGACCTTATAGGTATTAATACTGCCATAACCTCCCAAACAGGGTCTTATGTTGGTTATTCCTTTGCCGTACCGAGCAATATAGCTAAAAAAATTGTAGAAGATATTATAGAATATGGTGATGTACAAAATGGAATATTAGGTGTAAATACCATCCCCATAAATAGCCCTTTAGCTAAAGAAAAAGGAATAAATGAAATTGATGGTGTATATATAGAGGATGTAGAACAAGATTCTGGGGCTTTTGATGCAGGCTTAAAATCTGGCGACATTATAAAAAAAATAGACCAAATAGACATCCATAAATTTGCTGACTTAAGTGGTTATATTTCTACCAAAAGACCAGATGACGAAGTAGAAGTAATTATAGTGAGAGATGAAGAAATGATTACTTTACCTGTTGTAATTAAGAAAAGGCAAACTTTTTCACTACCTGTAATGGGATTAACTGTAAAAAACCTAACTGATAAAGACAAGAAATCATACAAAACAGATAAAGGTGTTAAAATTACTGGTGTACCAGAAACATATCGTAATTACGATTTATGGGGTAAAGTATTATATTCTGTGAACGGCGAAGAGATAGATAATATTGAAGAAGCTGTAGATCTTTTTGGAAATATCTCTAGATATGGCAGAACTAGTATGACACTTATAAATAAAAAAGGAGAAAGAGAACGACTTATTTTTCAACAATAGCAATTATAAACAATCTAGTTTAAAAAAATAAAAATGCTCCAATAAGGAGCATTTTTATTTTTGCAAAAGTTTCTGAATACCAATAGTATAATAAAAAATCTCAACGCTTTATTATATCGTATCTACTATAAACATTAATATTTTTTTCTAATTTCATAATATTGGATTACTTTCGTCCATTCTTAGATTTTAACTAACAATAATAAAAACACATATGAAAGGTTTTAAAATGCTATTTATAGTATTATCACTACTTACATTTAATCTACAATACGCTCAAGACACAGAGAACACTGAGGAAGATTTATCATTAGAGAAAGGTTCTATTAGCTCCCAATTTGATTATCTTTCAAAAAAGTCTGGAAATTATAATTCCGCTGGAACACGATATGAAGTTGTAAAAATTTCAAGTTTAAAAAAAATAAGGCAAAATATATTAGACACGCTTAATATTAGTAGAAAAAAGACGGCAGAACTTAAAAATACTATTTCTGGACACGAAGCAACAATTAGCTCATTAAATTCTAAGTTAACAGAAACAACAAATAATTTATCTTCTGTTTCCGAAGAAAAAGATAGCATGTCTTTTTTGGGGGTTTTAGTATCTAAAGCTAGTTACAATTTTATCTTATGGAGTGTTATAGGTGGTCTTCTACTATTATTGCTGTTTTTTATATATAAATTTAGAAATAGTAAGCAGAGCTCAATTCATATTGGGTTCTGCTTTTTATTTAGCAATACTTTAGGAATTTTATAACAAAAACAGTCTAATGGGTTTTTCTACTAAAATCTTTATCATCTTTCTCTCATTTTTGTTCTTAGGTCAAGCTAATGCCCAAACAGAAATAGCTATATTTTCTAGACATAAATTATCAGATGGGATAGTAGATATTGCATTTGGGGAGACTTCAAATCTGATAAAACCCTTTGGATTTGCATTTGAGTTTATCAAGGATCGGAGTCAGTATAAACTATATTCCTATGGAGGTGGATTCAGAATTACCAATTATAATAATGAAGATCTTGGAGGAACTACGGAATTTTTTGTCCAAGCAAAAATTAAATTATTTAAGGATTTTGCGAAATCGGACAAACTCTTAGCTTATTTTGCGCTCGGCCCTCGATTGGTCTATATGTATAACGATGATTACAATCCTGGCTTTAGTTTATTCGGCAGTAGAATTAGGAATGGTGGGGTAGCTGTACCTGTGCTATTCAATATTGACTATAAATTAAGTGAAAGATGGAATGTCCATTTCAATATAAATACCTTGAGCACTGCCTTTTTTCTTGATAGCCAATTTTCATATAATCCTAGTATTCCAGATAACTTGCGTACCAATTCTGGATTCGACTTTGATGCTAACTTATTCAATGAGATGAGAATAGGAATAGGTTATACTTTGTATACAGAGTAGGTTAATGTATTAGTTGTGTCGATAAAAATCATCCAGAGATAAGATTCCATACTTTATTTATCAGTTTTGTAGTCTATTACCAAAGAGG
>ENA-ORXM01005403-ORXM01005403.1-marine-metagenome-genome-assembly--contig:-NODE-5403-length-10159-cov-4.376413_pt1 | contig 10159 bp, 7 predicted proteins | sample MGYA00237867_ERZ511480 | MGnify/ENA primary metagenome ERZ511480 (study PRJEB26309, sample SAMN06266103) | marine metagenome | isolation source: Algal blade | place: United Kingdom:Sidmouth, United... | reverse complement strand
AGAGAAACGACTTGAACTGCTTCGGTAAAAACTTCAGTACCACAATCGTTTGTTGCTTCGAGTGTAACCAAATAAACATCGTCATCATTGTAAGAATGAAAAGGATCGACATCGGTACTGGTATTTCCATCACCGAAATCCCAAAAGAAGGAAGTTGCATTGGTACTTAAGTTGGTAAAAAAGACATCGAGTTCGTCAGTAAAAAAATCAAACTCAGCAACAGGCCCATCAGTGACTTCAATGAAGCTGGTCTCTACCAGTGTGTTAGAGCCACCAGCATTAGACACCTCTAGTGTTACATCAAAAGTACCTCCTGTATTGTAAGTTACAATTGGGTTTTGTTGAGTTGAACTATTAGGATTACCTCCAGGGAAGTCCCACAACCAACTAGTAGCCAGACCACCACCAGAGTTGTCTGTAAATTCTACGGTGAGTGGCGCGCAGCCATCTTGTACATCTGCAGAAAAATCTGCAATGGGAGGTATTGGGTTGGAGGAGCCACAAGACCCAAGGCAACCATTATTAATTCTTGTTTGGAGGTAAGCATCGATTACATTAATAGAATTGGCAGACCATGTTGTGGAAGTACTTACTACTGGAGCCATTATAAATGGAGATCCAGCAGCATCATGACCTGAATTGCAATTGTGCCCGATTTCGTGAGCAGTTAAAACTCTTAGAAATCCTGCATTAGCTGTAAAGTCTTCTAAAACATGGTATCTAAAAGAATTACAAACTGCCCCAACCCAAGCAAGTCCGATGGTACCGCCATCAAAGTTTCTATCTGTCCAGCATTGTCCAATGTCGAAAGTTACACCGAAGTTACCGCCATTACCCCATGATCTAAAATCATCAAGTAGTAAACCTGGGTCTGTCGAATTTGTCCAGGGGTCACAGCTACTACAGTCGGAAACAAATTGAGTAACGATTACAAACTCATAGGAATGAAAAAATTCGTCATCGTAATTGGTACCGACATTATTCATCACACCAATGTTGTGGTTTTCAACACCTGCAACGGATCCATATTTTTGAAACATCAAAAAGTCTGAAGCAATAGCCAGTTCGATTTCGTGGCAAGCTAATACACTTTTAGTGGGATCGTCATCCACAACCGTATTATCAATATACTCTTGTTGTCGATCCACATTTTTTTCCATCTCCTGAACACCGCAGGTTGCCCCTTCTTTTTCGATAACTTCCTGCGTATTATAAACAACAAAAAGGTTTGGAGCGGCCCCACGGATAAAGTAACTCAAGGGTTCGATAAAGAATTCTCCATTTTGTTGTTTGATGTAACCGTAGAGGAAATCTTCATCAACGGTCAAAGCACTTAAAGACCCTGGGTTGCTTGCGAGATATCCCTGGAAAGTAATTATTGGTTGTTTTGAAGCATCTCTTGTTCCTGTTTCAGGAGTGGTTATTTGATAATGCTCTCCTCTTATATTGTTGGGAACTAATTGTAAATCCCAATTAAATTGATTCCCCATATTCAATTCGATGTGGATATCATTGATATCGGATTGTATACTTTCGCTTATAGCGGTAGCATCAATTTGAAAAACCTGATACTTTTTGAATTGAGTGTGAAGAGCGGGGTGATCGATGATCAGGGATTCCCCATTAAAAGTAGATTTTTGAGCAATAGTAGATATACCTATTAGCAGGCACATGAATGCAAGTGTAATTCTTAACATTAGTTTTGGTTTAAAATAAGTAAGTTGCTTTCTGGGAACAGCCTCTAAAATACTGAAAAAAGCTAAATTTTAGCTAAACAAACCATGAAAAATAGCTCTCAAATGGAAAGACCTAGACAAAAAGTGAGCATAACATATTGATTTCGGTTATACATTGCCGACAGAATGGGTAATTTTAAAATATAAGCGCATTAGAAAGAAGAATTTATACTTTTGTAAAAAAGCTAATGCTTTCTTAATTTTGAAGTGAAGTTGTTTAAAACAAAAAAATAATCATGAATAAACGATTCCTCCTTTTTGTACTTCTGATCCTGAGTTTTAGTTGTGCTAATAATACCGATTCCAATACGAGTACAACTACTCAAGAGGCTGACGCTACCCCGTCATTGAGTCAACCCAAAATGACTACGATTGGTGCTGGTGTATATGAAGCAGCCTTAGATGCCAGTTTGAAAGATATGCCAATTGACCGCTTGTGCCAAGAGTCAAAAGGCTATAAAAACCATCTTTGGGAAGGTATGAATAAGTGTAGTTGGGCGGTTGAGAAATTTCGAATAGACCAAAACAAAGATAAGGTGCAACGTAATGGTGATCAACTTCAGTTACTCATCAGTGATAGTGGTCGTCAAATTGAGCTTACCCATCTGAAAGCAACTTCAGAACAAAGGGCTGCAACTTTCTATCAATTTCAAGGGTATTTACCCAAAGCCGATACTTACTATTTAGAGGTTTTTCGAGGAAATCAATGTCCACAGTTTTGGATGATCAATGCTACAACCGGTGCCAGAACTTCATTCAATGGTCGCCCTGTTTTCAATGACCTGCAGGATGCTTTTATGATGAGTACAGCAGTTCCTAAAAACGCTAGCTGTCCAAATGAACTGTCATTTTGGAAGTTAGTTGATCAAACCTTTACTCAGCAATGGAGCGTCCAACCTGAGCATGCTTGTTATGACCTAATATGGGCCAGTAAAAATCAATGGCAGGCTAAATGTGTCAATCAAGGTGACCAATCTGTTGTTTTTCGTCAAATTACCAGCAACTAGCAAAAGAAACTATCGGCTTACTGAATAGCATAAATACTAATTGTTTGGGTTCTGAAGAACTATAACAACTAATAAACGCACAATAAATACCACAAATCTGGTATGTTTTAGATCGTATTCAACCAACATTTCAACTAGAAATTCACTAATTTTGTGTAGCCCTCCGACCATTTTCATCTTATAATCTTATTGTAATGAACCGTTTAATAAAAATAAGCCTGGTTTTCCTATTATTGGGAACCTTCCTACTTACTTCGTGCAACTATAGACAGAATCAAACTCAACCTGATATTTGGGAAAAACTTGATCTGGCTACCAATACACCTATCCGTAATATGTATGCTTCACCTGTTGAACTATACCTTTTGTCGGATGATGAATTTGTCAGAATCAACAATCAAAATGAGCTATTGGAAAGACGTGTATTTCCGGATCTTCCGACTACTTTTTATGGTCGACCATCGATTTCACAATATGCTTTCACTTATCTAGTTTGGCAGGATGATGTTCAATACTCTATGGAGGTACATCTTACTAAAAACCCTGATGAGATTTTCTATTTTAACTTAAAAGATTTGGAGGCTGTTAACGACAGTTTTACTGTTGATCTTGAAACCTCTGCCCGCTATAATGGCGCTTTCAACGAGGATAATACTCAGTTTTTGCTGCCTGTTATGGATAAAGGATCCAATAAATACTCTGTCTTTTTATTTGATATCAACTTAACTTTTAACAAACAATCTTTTATCAATACCACTTCTACCAAAGGCGTAGAGGTCAGCAAGAAAATTGATCTTCCTTTAGCTGCCATTAAAGGCGACTTGATGAACACTTCCTATATCAACGGCTTTTACTATATCACTTCAAAATGGGGAACCTACCGAATTGACCCCAATACTGGAGACTATACTCAAGTCAATCAAATTTGGACCTTGGATGCCTTTGGCCATCAGGGAAAAATTTATTTGACTGGCTTCAATGACTTTGACTTTTATGTGTCTAATGACAACGGCTTAAGCTTTGAGCAGGTTGGCGTTTCTCCTTTAAAATATGTAGAGGTTGAAAATAACCAGATAATTAGTCAAACACAACTTGGTCTTCCGTGGCATTTGGCCGAGGACGATATGCTTAGTAATGAAGCTATTAGGGTGAATAATAGCTTTGTTGACGATGGTGCTTCTTACTGGAATATCAGACATTTTTATGGTCGATATTATTTGAGTATTCAGAAGGAAGTCTATTTCTTAGAAGACCTGGAAGTAGAATAAGTAAAAGTAGGTAGTACAATCTAGTACACTGTAATATAAATTCATTGACATTTTGAATGCTTCTTTTTCGCGATTACTTCACCAATGTTTTCTTAAATAGCTAAGGCTATTCTCAAAAAAATTGGTTCATACTCACAAAAAATAACCTATTCAAAATATCAAGCAACTTAGATTACAGTGTACTAGCTTCATTTGTCATAAATAATATACCGGCGTATGACGGGATACTTGTAAAGTTTGTGATTTGCGACTTGCCGTTTTGAGAATTCATTTGGTCATAAAATTATTGGTTCTTTGACAAATCCTATGAAAATTACGCTATTCTTCTAAAAAAATGCCTTTACAAATAGCTGATACTCAGTCACGATTATAAGTAATCTTATTTTTTATTATTTGTGCTGAGCCAAGTGCTTTGTTTCGGTGTAATTCTTGCTTGACAACTTACTTAAAGTATTTGTTTAAACATCGTTTAATCAGGCGCTATTACAAGCATGAACATTCAAGCGTATCACATTTTTGTCTTCTTTTTAATTTGCCCCTTCCTTCTAAATGCGCAAAGTCGGTCGTCTATTGACTATACTCAGCTATTAGAACAACTGGAAGGGAGTGCTCGTAAAGGGGAAAAAAGAAGTCTACGTGATCTAGGCAGTTTGTTGGATCGCCCTGAAACAAGTCAGCAGGCCCTATCGATTATCAAAAAGCTCTCTTTATTTACAGACGCAGAAATTAATCTGAAAGCTTCTGTTTCCAAATCTAAGTTTCATAGTTTTTATTACGATAATGAAAAGGAAATTCAATTTTCTGAAATTATTGGTGCCTATTTTATCACCTCTCTGGAGAAAAGGAAAATTAAATTTGAAATAAGGAATCTCAATGAGCAAGGCGATCAGGATGCAATATCTCTAAACGCAATTAAAAAGCGGATTGACCAGGCCATTAAGGAAAAAAATCAGGGCTTATTGATTCAACAAATCGAATTGTTGACAAGTTTTCAAAACAACGATGCCAATGCGCTGCTCCTGGAAACCAGCAATCAGATACGATCTTCTTCCAACAAATGGTCACAGGACTTGTATCATAAGTTGTCTAAAGGGCTTTCTCAGTCGAGAGACCTCGGTTGCCTTCAGGAAATCTTAAGCCTTGCCATGCAAAAAAAGATTAGTCCTGCATTTGCAGAAACTCAGCTACTTCGATTGACCAACATCAAGATGAAGCAGGAGGTCACCTTGAGGAATCTTTCAAAAACGTACAAGCACTACGTTGATTCATTGGGCACTATTGAAGAAATGCGATCTTTTGGTTATCGACAAATTTTCAATTTTCAACCTAATTTTTTCAATCATATTGTCGACTATTACGGTCGTATACTTTGCTTTGCCGATGATCGTGAATGGCTTATTCACAACGCTACTCAAGACTTAATCATCAGTCGACATCCGAGATCTCTCTTTTACCTGGCCGCTATGGGTTACAAAAACTCACAGGTCTTAGATCAACAAAAGGGAGCTATGTCGAAAATGGTCAACGTGATTACCCGCTTGACTAATATCGAAGTAGGCGTTGAAAATGTGAAGCGTGGAATTGATTATAAATTAAATGATAACAGTGATCAAATTGCACTTGAAAACTATCTTACGTATTGGGCTTCTAAATACAATGACTACGAATGGGATGAAGCCCGAAATAGCTATGTCAACAAATACAATGCACTCGAAAAAACACAGAGCTATGAAAAATTGTTTCGACGACTCAACTCTCGAAACGATTCTGTGGCAATGGCTTCTTTCTCACAACTGACCGAAGGGGAGCCGTCTGAGATCATAGCTTTAGCAGAAAAATATCGACAAATGTTTCGGTCTTATAATCAGACCTTACCTCCATTTAAATACAAATATCTGGAGCAGCTTTCATCGCTAACACAATATTGCAAGAATGAAGGTATCAGCTATAAGCCGGAAAGAAATTTATTGGATTTGTTGAACAAACTATATACTGAAGAAGATGAGGTTCAACGTTACCAACTTGAGAACCAATTGATCAATTCGATGGAACTGAAAGATATCACCGCCATCGAATACTGGGGTTGCATCAACCAATCGAGCTTGATCAACAATTATTCTTTAGGCAGAATACTGGACATCTATTATTCCAAAAGTTGGGAGGCGATTCTTAAGGACCCACAGCAAATCCGATTGTACTTAAAAAAATCACTGTTACTGGCCAACATTGGTGTGATCGGTGTGTGCAATAATTATCTCAACAAGTTTGACATAACAGACCCTAAGGTAAAAAAGATCTTAAATGAAATCTATGCAACAGAAGTAGATCGACAAATTCAAAATCAAATCTTACAACTTATTGCTCAAGATAGCAATGATTCAGGTAGCGAACTGTCGGATTTTGTTACTTCGCCTATGCAATTTAACAAAAGAGAAATCAAAATTCTTCCTAAACCTTCGTCGAAAGAATTGAAACAAATCATACGCAACATTCAGTCAAACAATGACAATAATTCGATTAAAAAGCTATTCTATTATTTACGATTACATCCTTCTATGGAGCATGTCCCTTTATTTTTTGAATTGGCTGAAGATCAACGTATTTTGTACAAAAAGCGTGGGATGGAACTTACCGTGGGTGATAATGTAACACCAATTATTGAAAACATTTTTAACTATAATTTTCCGGATACCAACAAAGACAAGTTGATTGACATAAGCCCCTGGTTAGCCCTTTGGAAAAAAGATAAAGGCAATTATAAAAACTGGGCAGATCAATTTTTTGAAAAGAAGATTGAACAACTAGACGACCTCGACGAGTTGAGTATTGATGACATTAATCTAATTACGGAGTCGCCTAACTACAGTGCCAAATATAAGCATGCTTGTCTGGAAGCATTGAAAAAAGTAAAACCATTTAAAGGAATCCGATCACTCAGCATTGAACCAAAATTAAGTCTGACAGAAGATTTAAAATACTTTGAGTCGTTTGATTATTCCTATAAATTACTGGATGATATTCCTAAGCTATTTGAGATAGATTCGCCTTCGATTATGCTTCAATTCCTGATCCGTAAATCTGAGCAATTTGATCTATCTAAAAAAGGATCTTTATTCAACAACTTATTCCGATATCCCTGGTTTGAAAACTATGTTCATAGTGGCAAAGCAACACAGAAAGAGGTCGATTTTGTTCAAAATGCACTTGGTCTATACCTTGATGAAAGTGACTATCTGAGTGAATTTGAAGAACAAACAACTACCTTGCATTTAGCACAATTGCAGAATATTGGTAAGCCACTGGAAGAGCGGATACTTTCGTCGATACGTTTGAGCGTAGACCCAACTTCAAAAGCTAAAATTCAACAAACTATTATCTCCACTATTTCCTATGATGAGATTGGTATCATTGCCAAGCACTTTAATGACTTGGCGCCGACCTTAGGTAAAGAGCCCTGGGCATTTTTGCGCAAAGATTTTGGCTTACCTATTTTCAAGTTGGGTTCGCAAAAAGAGTACGACGCCTTTATGAAAAATCATAAAGAAATGACCGAGTATGACTTTTATGTACATTACCTCTCTTCATTTGGGATTGATTTTATGAATTCAAAAAATGAATTAGACTTTCAGAAGATTTACGAAATCCTGGAGTTTGATGCCGTCACTCCTTTTGTCGCTGGTGGTGGTGGTAAGCGCGATTACTACACCTACGGAATTATCAAAATTCTGGAACTCAAATTCGATACAACCCTCGATTTTCATAAAAAACTCAATGAAAATCAATCTTTCTACTCTTTCTCCACCGCTAAGCGTAGCGACGCGTGGATCAACTACCTAGTAGATAAAAAACTGATTAATATTAATACAGGTATGGCTCCTTCTTTTACTTTGTTGGTGGAATAGATTCTAAACGATTAAGTATTAACGTTTAACGATTAACGCCAGCGAGATGCGGTTCTATCGTTAAACCAAATGATCGGCATCCTAAATTCAGATACTGACACTGACGGCCTGTTAATCGTTAATCGTTAATCGTTAATCGTTACTAAGTCCCGTTTTTACGTCAAATCAGAGACAGAGTATTTTATATAACAATAGAATTAAAAAATATCTCTATTTTTGCATCGTTACGTAAGCAATTACCAATGAAGTTATTTAAAATAAAACCCGATATGAAAAAAATATTAGTATACAGTAGTTTAATCCTTTTTTGCTGGCTCTTTGTAGGCCTTCAAGACGCTGACGCTCAACGGCGTGGCGAGAAAGATAATGATGATGAGTATTTTGATGATCGAGGAAGCTTTAAGGATCGTCTTTGGTATGGGGCTGGCGGTAACCTGGGATTTGCCGGCAACAATAATTCAAGTACTTTTTTAATTGGGCTGTCCCCGATGGTTGGCTATAAGATATTTGAAGAGCTATCTGTTGGCCCAAGGATATTTTTCAACTTTTCTACTACCCGTGAAAATTACTTTGGAACCGTTTATCGGTCAAACCCTACTTCATATGGAGGAGGTATATTCGCACGCTATAAAGCTTTTCAAACCTTTTTTGCCCAAGCTGAATTTGGTATCTCTAGAGATCCTTTCTATGCTGTTGATCAGAGTGGGAACTTAATCATTGAAAATAATAAAATACAGATCGTTCATCAAACATCCGAAAACTTCTACCTTGGTGCTGGTTATCACAGCGGTGGTGGTGGTGCTTTTGGATATGAAATTTTACTGCTGTATAATTTCCTGGAACCAGCCGATACACTTGACCTGCCTTTCGAACTAAGATTTGGTCTTACTTGGGGGTTCTAATGAACTAGGATAAAACTAAAAAAAGGATTTTGCTGATTGCAAAATCCTTTTTTTATGCCCTTTCAACTTCCTTTTCTTTAAAGCGTTGAAGGGAGCATTTGGTGAGACATCCGAAGTTTTGAAAACTTCGGATGTCTTTCTCTTTAAAGTAAAAAGTTCCAACTAAGGGTCAAGCAGTTATTGTCAAGCAAAAAAATGCCCCTATCCTCTTGACAAATCAGAAAAAACATATTAATTTTTACGTAAAAAATATTACGTATGAGCAAGTTAACACTGTCAATCAATCAAGCCATAATTGATGAAGCAAAAAAATATGCCAAATCAAGTGGAAAAAGTCTATCTAGCATTGTTGAGGAGTATCTAAAATCCTTATCTAAAACTGAGAAATTAGGTAAGAAAAAATCTGCAAATAAAATAGTGATGGAACTAAAGGGGTCAGTAAGGATGCCTAAAGATTTCACATCGTACAAAGACTTATTAAAAGATGCAATGATAGAAAAATATTTAAAGAAATGAAGAAGATATTTTTAGATTCCGATGTTCTTTTAGACTTATTGCTGGACAGAGAACCATTCATGGATGATATTGCAGAAATAATAGAAACATCGTTATCAACCAAAGTAAAATTATGTGTATCACCAATAACGATAACAAACATAAATTGTATAATTGAGAGAATAGAAAACAAGAGAAAAGCAGATACACAAATAAAGAAAATATTGAAGATAGTGACTGTTGAAGATGTAGGACAATTGATAATAAACAAGGCATCAAAATTTAAAGACTTTGAAGATGCGGTACAAATTTTTTGTGCTGAAAAATCAGGTCATCAAATACTCGTAACAAGGAATACGAAAGATTATAAAGAAAGTAAATTATCAATATTGACACCAAAAGAATATTTAGCAAAAATTAAAAACGAATAAAAAAACTTGGCTCTAATAATGCTACAAGCAAAGTCGCTTTTCCTAAAACTTCAACTGCAAACCCAACAAAAAATTAGTCGTCGCCTGAGGATACAAACCCTGATCAACTAATACCTCCCCGTCAAAATTGTACCGATACGACCAGGCATTAGATGAATACAAACTATTGGTCCAGTTATTCACCATCAGACTCAGTCCGATTTCTTTTATTCGCTGTAGCTTCAATGTATACGTCAAACGAAAATCGCTATAAAAATAAGCATCCAATTTATTAGTCTCATCCGAGCTATTGTCAATAAACTGATCGCCCACATACTTTGCATTTAAACTCAATTCCAAACTTTGATTTTCGATAGCTGGCAGTGTCTCCCAACTCAACCCAAGAGCAGCAATCACAGAGGGAGAAAATGCAAGATCC
>ENA-ORXM01005401-ORXM01005401.1-marine-metagenome-genome-assembly--contig:-NODE-5401-length-10167-cov-2.849257_pt1 | contig 10167 bp, 7 predicted proteins | sample MGYA00237867_ERZ511480 | MGnify/ENA primary metagenome ERZ511480 (study PRJEB26309, sample SAMN06266103) | marine metagenome | isolation source: Algal blade | place: United Kingdom:Sidmouth, United... | reverse complement strand
CGAGTAAGTCGTAATGCTCAAGGCGTGTTAACAGAGAGTGTTTTATCCATCGAAATGCCAGATTTATTGGGGACTGCTGCGGAATTTATCCTCAATGAAAATTTAGAGCAGCCATTCAAAGACGTGATTAATATTGCAGACGTTCAACAGGATTCCATATTGTTAGGGTACATTTTTGGAGGAATTCATAGCGATGGTTTAAACCCATTTAATCAAAACAATACAGAGATTACTTCGGCTGCTACGACTGCGTTTAAAGTCTGGATTACCCGAGATGAAATGGTCAATACCGTTGAATTACCTATGAATAGCTACCATGATTTTGACATCACCGTAAACCCCAATCCCGTCAATGACTCCACATTTAGGGTCAATATTAATGCTCCAGAAACTGGTAGTATTGCGGTTTTGCTATCTGATATAGAAGGGAATTTCTTGATGAACCAAATAATGGAAGGCGTTCAAATAGGCGAAAATACTATTGAAATTGAATTAGAACCGCAAGCAAAAGGATTGCTCTTTTTGACCGTAGTGTTGAATGGTCGATATAGTAAAACTAAAAAGGTAATGGTGAAATGAAAAATTATTATGAATGTGATTTGTATCACCAAACTGAATTGATAATAACCGTATTTTTGTAATAGAAATTTGAAACAGTTTTTAAAACAAAAAAATTGACAATGGATAACCAAGAAAAAATTTATGCCATGCCTCGAATCGGTGATACAGCACCAGATTTTACCGCAAAAACAACACATGGCGAATTAAAATTATCAGAATACGCCAAAGATAGCTGGACAATTATGTTTTCACATCCAGCGGATTTTACGCCTGTTTGTACCACGGAAATGTCTGGCTTTGCAATGGACAAAGAATGGTTTGCACAGCACGAGACCAAGCTCATTGGATTGAGTATTGACAGCGTTCACTCACATTTGGCTTGGGTCAATAATGTACGAGAAAAGACAGGGGTTTACATGGATTTCCCCATCATTGCGGATTTGGATATGAATGTAGCCAACCTCTATGGAATGCTCCACCCAGGCGCGAGTGAGACGGCAGCAGTACGAGCGGTATTCTTCATTGACCCAAAGATGAAAATTCGACTCATCATGTATTATCCCTTGAATGTTGGGCGAAATATGGACGAAGTTCAGCGGGTCTTAGTAGCTATGCAAATGGCAGATGCCAACGGTTGCGCGATGCCACTCAATTGGCGAAAAGGGGATAAAGTCATCGTGCCTCCACCCAGCAATTTAAAAGAAATGGAGGAAAGAATTGCCAACACGGACTACGAAAAAGTCGATTTTTATTTGGCAAAAAGAGATTTGTAATTCTATTATTCGAGCAATAACTTTGAATTTTTGATGCCTGGCACTTTGGTGCTGGGCATTTTTACGTTTAGAAATTTCAAATAGACTTGTTACCCTTTAAAAAATGTGCTTATGAAATTTAGATTTTTTTGATAGTTTTTCTTAAAAAGAGGGAGTATTGTTGATACTATGACTGATTTTTAAGGAAAAATAGCGAAAAAAGATTGTTTCAGAAGTATGTTTTTTAAAGGGTAACAAGTCTATTTTGAGTACCTCACAAAGCTAAGTGAAATATTTCAATTCCAAAAGGTACAATTCAAGTCAATTTTTTAAACTTCGAAGAATTTATCAATAACAACAATTATAAATTATGAAAAATCATTCATTCCTATTTTTTAAAATCTGTTTCTTGTTCGTGTTCATTTTTGCAATTTCTTGCAAAAATGAACCCGCTAAAACAGAAACTAAAACGCCAATTACCGAAACGGCCAAACCCGAATATGAAAAACCCCGCGTCCCCGATTGGCACAAAAACGCAACAATTTACGAAGTAAACCTAAGACATTACACGCCCGAAGGAACGTTCAAAGCTTTCGAAGCACACTTGCCACGGTTGAAAGAAATGGGTATGGACATTCTCTGGTTTATGCCGATTCATGAAATTAGCAAAACCAAGCGAAAAGGAGAATTGGGCAGCCCGTATGCGGTCAATGATTATAAAGCGGTCAATCCTGATTTCGGGACAATGGAAGATTTCAACCATTTATTAAAAGCCATTCATGATGCGGGTATGTACTGCATAATTGATTGGGTGCCAAATCACACAGGCTGGGACAATGTTTGGATTACGGAACATCCAGAATGGTATTCTAAAAATAAAGCAGGGGAAATTACGGACCCAATCAACTATGAAACGGGTGAATCTTGGGGCTGGACAGACGTTGCTGATTTGAATTACGACAACCAAGAAATGCGCAAAGGGATGATTGATGCGATGTCGTTTTGGATAAAAGAAGTGGGCATTGATGGATTTCGAGTAGATGTAGCGCATGGTGTTCCAGTTGATTTTTGGGAAGAATGTTCGGATGCGTTGTATGCCATTAAACCTATTTTCTTTTTTGCGGAAGCGGAAGTTCCTGAGTTGTTGAATAATGGCTCATTTATTATGGATTATGCTTGGGAAACGCACCATTTATTGAATGATATTGCTAAGTCTCAAGGTGCAAATCGAACGAATGCCAAATTGGAAAAAGGAAATGTGGTAGAAGGGAAAGCGGAAATGGCAGATAAAAAAACGGCATTGGATATTGATAAAATGTTGGCGAAAAAAGCAGAACAATACAGCCGAGGTTACCAAATGCAATTCACTTCTAACCATGATGAAAACTCATGGTCAGGCACAGAAATGCAGCGAATGGGTGACGGTCATTTGGCGTTTGCCGTTTTGACTGCTACGTTTAATGGAATGCCATTGGTATATACTGGTATGGAAGCAGCAATGGACAAGCAATTGGAGTTTTTTAAAAAGGATGAAATTGAGTGGGGCGATTTTAAATATGCAGGTTTTTACAAAACGTTATTTGATTTAAAACACAAAAATAAAGCCCTTTGGAATGGTGAACACGGCGGCGAATTGGTGAAAATCAAAACGGGAAATGATGAAAATATCTATGCGTTTACCCGCGAAAAAGATGGGGATAGGGTAGTGGTTGTTATTAATCTGTCGAGCAAAAAACAAGTGGTAAAATTGGAAGGAACTGATTTTGTAGGAAACTTCACAAATGTATTTTCTAAAAAAGCCCAAGAGTTGAAAGCGGGAGAAACGATGAACTTAGACGCATGGGAATACTTCGTTTTCAGTAATAAGAAATAGTCATTAATTAATGAGTGATGAGAGGTTAGTATAAGCGTACTAACCTCTCACCACTAATCACTCACCACTAGCTATTTCCACCAATCGTTCCCCCGTTGCCAATGCCGCACTCGTCATAATATCCAAATTCCCCGCATATTCCGGCAAATAATGCCCTGCTCCTCGAACTTGCAACAGTACCATCGTTTTCAAGCCATGCCGATAACCCAATCCTTCAATAAAAACAGGTTCATCTTCAGGAATATCTTCAAATTGTACTTCTTGGTGCAGCGTGTAGCCTGGCACATATTTCTGCACTTCCTTCACCATTTTATGAATACTTTCTCGAATTGCTTCGCGGTCACCTTGTTCACTCAACGTAAAAACAGTATCTCGCATAACCATCGGCGGTTCAGCAGGATTGAGTACAATAATGGCTTTTCCACGGTCTGCCCCACCTACTTTTTCAATAGCTTCAGAAGTCGTTTCCGTAAATTCATCAATGTTAGCACGTGTACCTGGCCCCGCAGATTTACTGGCAATCGACGCAACAATTTCCCCATAATGCACCTTGGCAACTCGATTTACTGCCGCGACCATTGGAATCGTTGCTTGTCCACCGCAAGTGACCATATTCACATTTCTCACATCCATATTGGAGTCAAAATTGACGGGCGGCACTAAATATGGGCCAACTGCCGCAGGGGTCAAATCAATCATTCGCTTATCTGGAAATGGTTCGATGTGCTTCCAATTGTACAAGTGTGCTTTGGCAGAAGTAGCATCAAAAATCAATTCAATATCTTTCCATTCGTCCATTGCGATTAGACCCGTAACGCCTTCGTGTGTGGTAGCAATGCCCATGCGTTTGGCGCGAGCAAGTCCGTCAGAATTAGGGTCGATACCCACCATGACCGACATTTCTAAAACGTCGGAGGTGCGGATAATTTTTATCATGAGGTCTATGCCGATGTTACCAGGACCGATGATTGCTACTTTTGTTTTTTGCATAATGTGGTTTTGTTAATTTGGGTGGTTAATTTTGTGATAAGTAAATAAGTTAATAACGGTAGAAGCGGCTAAAATTACTAAGAAAAAATATGGGTTTGGGTTATCATATCTATAAAAATAAGGGATACCAATTAAAATAGCCAAAATGGTCGGAATCCAAAAGGGAAAAATAGATTCTTCACCTTTTTTAAAAAGTAAAACTCCTAAGAACGTTACTAAAGTATTTGCAAAATAGGAGCATATTCCAGCAGCGCCTAGATAATAAGTCCCAAGTATTGTATAAGGACGGTCTCCATACAATATCATTATAATAGCAATGATTACAAAGAATAAGAGAAGATGCAAAGAATAATACATAGCTATTTTCAACATAAAAATTAAATTTCTACTCCGTAAAATTAACAAATACTTCTCCCAATCCCTCAAATTCCGCCCTTACCGAATCTCCCGCTTCCACAACCGCCATCGGTCCAAGTGCGCCCGTCAAAATTACCTCTCCTGCCCGCATCGGTTTACCCAATCGTGCCATCGTTTGCGCCAACCAAAGCATCGCATTAATCGGCGAACCCATACAAGCACTTCCTTTACCTTCACTCACTTTTTCCCCGTTTTTATACATAGTCATCCCGCAATTAATAAGGTCTAAATTTTCCAGTCGAACGGGTTTGTGTCCAACCACAAAATGACTCGCCGAAGCATTATCTGCAATCGTATCTGCAATGCGAATATTCCAACCCTCAATACGACTACCCACAATTTCGATAGAAGCCAACGCATAATCTATCGCCGAAATAATATCAACGGTCGTCAACATCGTAGAGGTCAAATCTTTACCCAAAACGAAGGCAATTTCTGCTTCTACTTTCGGTTGCATCAGTTTTTTTATCGAAATATCTCCATTGTTCCAAACTTCCGTATCTGCCCACAACATCCCGAAATCAGGTTGGTCAACACCCAATTGTTTTTGTACGGCTGGAGAAGTTAAGCCGATTTTTCGACCCACAATTTTGCCGCCGTCTGTCATCCTCAAAGCTGTATTGATTTCTTGAATTGCGTAGGCTTTTTCTACGTCAAGCTCCCCAATGAGGTTACGGATAGGGTCACAAGTGATTTTTTTTTGAGCAGCTTCGCGCAGGCGTTTGGCAGCGGATTCGATATTTTGTTTTGACATATTTTGATTGACTAAATTACAATTATTTAGGTAACTCGGATTTTCAATCCGAGCAGTACATCACTGTTTTCCAATCCTTAATTTTAATTGATGGAGAAGCAATCTTTATAAACAGCTATTGTTCGGATTGAAAATCCGAGTTACCTAAGGACACGTCGATTTGCTGCAAAAGTAGCTAAATATTTTCCCATTTTCTTAAAAAAGTCGTCGTATTTCACATTGTTTTTCTACTTTGCCGCAACAATTTTAAAAAAGCACTTTCACAGTATGTAAAGGTGAAAAATAACGCAATGTTTTATGAAAATGAAAGGGAAATTAACCGTAAAAAAACTTCAAAAAAAGGCAAAGAAAGGGCAAATTGAAACGGTGGTTGTTGCTTTTACTGACCATTATGGAAGATTGGTCGGGAAACGATTTGCCATTGATTTTTTTATAGAAAATGCGGTAAAAAAAGGAACGCATAGTTGTAATTATTTGCTGACTACGGACATGGAAATGAATCCCGTAGAAGGTTTTGAATTTGCCAATTGGGGACTCGGTTACGGGGATTTTCACTTAGTGCCAGACCTGTCCACGTTGCGGGTTGCGGCTTGGTTGAAAAAAACGGCGATTGTGTTTTGTGACCTCCAAAATGATAAAACACACGAGTTAATTTCCATTGCGCCCCGTTCTATTTTACAAGAACAAATTACAAAAATAGAAAAACTCGGTTATTATGCACAAGCCGCTTCGGAATTGGAATATTACGTTTTTGAAAACAGCTACCGAGCTGCTTTTGAACAGCATTTTCAAGACTTAAAACCCGTCGGTTGGTACGTAGAAGATTATCATATATTGCAAGGCACACGCACCGAGTTTTTTACGGCAAAAGCCCGAAAATACTTACAGAAATCAGGCGTACCTGTCGAAAATTCTAAAGGAGAATGGGGCTTGGGGCAACACGAATTAAATGTTCGTTACGCCGAAGTTTTGGAGATGGCAGACCGACACATTATTTTCAAACAATGCTTAAAAGAACTGGCGGATTCCCTTGATATTTCGGTAACTTTTATGGCAAAATATCATGAGGAACAAGCGGGGTCAAGTTGCCATTTGCACATCAGTTTATGGAAAGATAATACCAACATTTTTGCTGGAAAAGACGACTTTCATGGCATTCAATGTTCAGAAATATTTCGCTGGTTTTTAGGCGGTTGGATAAAATTTGTACCTGATGTCATGCCATTCTATGCACCAACGGTTAATTCTTACAAACGCTACGTTGATGCTTCATGGGCACCGACGCGATTGGCTTGGAGTTATGACAATCGAACGGCGGGTTTTCGGGTCGTCGGAAAAGGGCAAAGTCTGCGCATTGAATGTCGAATTCCTGGAGCAGATTGTAATCCGTATTTAGCTTTTGCCGCAGCATTGGCATCGGGATTAGAAGGCATTCGCCAACAAATTGAACCGCCTGCCATGTTTGACGGAGATGTGTATGCAGCCACACATTTGCCGAGAGTAGCACATTCTTTAGAAGAGGCTGTTACTGTTTTTGAGAATAGCAAATTTGCTAAAAAAGCCTTTGGAAAAGCAGTTGTGCAACATTATGCACATCATTTTAAAAATGAGGCAAAAAGCTATCAAAATGCGGTAACGGATTGGGAACGAAAGCGGTATTTTGAAAGGATTTGAGGTGTTGAACAATTGGTGAATGTTAGACAATGGTTATTCTAAAGGTGAAAGATGGAGTCAATTGCTGAAAAGTACCCCATACTTACCGCTAACTGAAGGCAAAAAAAGATTAACCAAAGCCCTCTTGTTGGTAATTCAATAAAAGAAATAACTTGTTGCTTTCGGTTAACAGGAATTGGTAAGAAATTGGCAAAAGTGAGTAGGTTTTGAGTAGATAGAAATTGGTTTACTTATATATTTTCCATAAATGTTTAAAAGGTTAGGAAAATCTATTAAAAAGTACAGATATTTAGAATAAATTAATAATTTTAGGCACAATTTAAAAATACCTTTTTTGTATAAAGTGATGTTTATTAGCGCTATAGTATATGTAATAGCTTTTTAAGTAAATTTATTTTAAATAGCTGTAGGTGAATGCTTTATAAAAAGTGGGGTATTAAATTAATTAGGTGGAATGGCAACGAAGTTGTTGATATCCACAAGTGTTGCAGGCAAGCAAAAAAAAACAATCAAAAACCAAAAATTGAGTAATTTTGCATAATCACTGAAATTTTAAAAAAATGGAAAATGGATATTGACTTAAAAGAACTATCAATTAGAGAAAGTGAAAGGGTTGAGTGGAAAGAAAATGGGGATGATAAAGAGGTTTCCAAATGTATTGTAAGAACAATTTCTGCGTTCGCGAATGACATCGCAAACGTTGGAGGAGGATATGTAATATGTGGAGCAAAAGAAGGCAAAGACGAACACGGTTTTCCTAAGGTATTTTATACTGGTTTAACTGCAAGTAAATTAAAGGAAATTACAGGCAAAGTGACACAACAATGTAGAGACAATGTCAGTCCCTCAATAAATCCTTTAGTCACAGAATTAGAAAATCCGGAAGACCCTTCAACACGGATTTTGGTATTTACAATAATAGCAAGCCCTGATGCACATACCTATAGAGACGGTGAAAAGTCGTTATATTATGTTAGAATAGCAAGTGATACTAAAGAAGCCAGGAATGGAATTCTTACCCAATTACTAATTAAAAAACAGAAAATTGAGTATTTTGATAAACGGATTAATTCAAAAGCATCAGATGCAGATATAGATGTTTTAATTTTTAGAGACTACATGCAAGAAATGGGTTTACTTTCTCCTGATAAATCACTCGAAGATTATTTTTCGGAAAGAGAACAAATAGCAGAATTTGTTCCTCCTCTATTTGATAGAATAGGATTAGATAATAGCTTGAAACCAAAAAATTTCACTTTACTAATTTTTGGAAAGAAGCCCAGCATTACACGCCTTTATCCTGAAGCCTATACAATTTTATCAATTTATAGAGGAAAAGATAGAAGTGAACCTACTGCCGAACGGCATTTACTTACGGGAACTTTAGTAGAGCAAGCCAAAAAGTCAATTGAATTGTTAAATGCCGAGGCTTACGTAGCGTTCGATAAATTAAATGAAAAACCAAATCAAGTAAAATATCCAATTAGGGCATTGCAAGAAGCCGTTATCAATGCAATAGTACACAGAGATTATGAAATTTCAGAGCCAAACAGAATAACAGTATTTGTTGATAGAATTGAAGTTAGGTCTCCGGGTTCATTGCATTGGGCTGTTAATAAAGAAAAATTCAAGGAGGGAAAGTCAAGTCCAAAGTGGAGAAATCAAAGTTTTGCCTACTTATTCAATAAAATTCAGCTTGCTCAATCGGAAGGACAAGGTATTCCGACTATTATCAGGACGATGAAGGAGGAAGGTTGTCCTGAACCTATTTTTGAGTTGGAAACAGAAAGTGTAACATGTATTCTTCCTGCTCACCCCAGACATCAAATAATTAGAGAACTTCAAGAAATTCAGGATAAAATTATTCTTGAAAATTATCAAGATGCGAAAAATAAATTGGTAGCATTACTTGAGAAAGACCCTTATAATTTTAGAGCATTAGATTTGTTGGTTGAAGTCGTTACAAAACTCAGAGATGTAAAATTACTTCACTCTTTTCTTGTAAATAACAAAATTGACCTATATGCTATAAATTCAAATACATTATTAAATATATCGGAAGCTTTATCGCTTGACAGAAGAGACAGAACTATTCAAGAATTTTCAAATAGAACATTAGACATTGCATTATCAGGTAGATTAGAAGAAGGGCAAATTGTAAAGGCTGCAATAAGCTTAAAAAAGTTAGGTACTCCTGATGAAGTAATTAAGTTTATAAGTGAAGCAATGAACAAATATCCAAAGTTATCCAACAATCCTACTCTTTTAGAAAAAAGGGCAACTTCAAAAATGGACTTAGCAAAAAAATGCATAAATACAGGAAGAAATAGAAATAGTTCTCCAAGAACAAAAGGAAGAGCCTGGGAAATGTGCAGAGAGTTATTAGAAGAAGCTGAAAGAGATTTAAATTTAGCTCTTGATATAGTTGAAGCTCCAAGTGAAAGATATTTCATAGAGCAGCACTTTGATTTTCTGAATAGAATGAAGAAAACTTCTAAAAAACCAAATAGAAGATAAGCCAGCCTACAACATTGCATCTATTTCCATTTTTCCTATGCGAAAAAAACGGAATAGATGCGGGGACGTTCCAAACTTAAAACGTATATCAAGCACGCCCCAACATAATTACAATAACAACTTTATCACATAAAACCACTAGAACAATTTAACTCATTAGTAAAACTTCATCACTATGACATTGCAAATCAAAACCCTCCAAGAATACCAAGAAATCTATCAAAAAAGCATCGAAAACCCCGAAGATTTCTGGGCAACGCAAGCCGAAACCTTCACTTGGAAAAAACCGTGGAACAAAGTCTTAGACTGGGACTTTAAAAAGCCAGCAATCAAATGGTTTCAAGGTGGAAAACTCAATATTACCGAAAACTGTCTTGACCGACATCTGGCAGAGAAAGGCGACCAAGTAGCTATTTTATGGGAACCTAACGACCCGAACCAAGCGCACAAATCCTTTACTTACAAAGAATTACACGCCGAAGTTTGCAAAACCGCGAATGCGCTCAAAGCCAACGGCGTAGGCAAAGGCGACCGCATCTGTTTCTACATGCCGATGGTGCCCGAGTTGGCAATTGGCGTATTGGCTTGCGCTCGCATTGGGGCGATTCACTCCGTTGTTTTCGCGGGAT
>ENA-ORXM01005400-ORXM01005400.1-marine-metagenome-genome-assembly--contig:-NODE-5400-length-10169-cov-7.489001_pt1 | contig 10169 bp, 7 predicted proteins | sample MGYA00237867_ERZ511480 | MGnify/ENA primary metagenome ERZ511480 (study PRJEB26309, sample SAMN06266103) | marine metagenome | isolation source: Algal blade | place: United Kingdom:Sidmouth, United... | reverse complement strand
TGACGATTTATTATAGCACGAACCCAGATGCGCAAGCGGTGGATTGGTTGAACCCCCAACAAACGGCGGGGAAGAAAAATCCATTTCTTTTCACGCAAGGACAAGCCATCTTGACGCGAACTTGGATTCCTTGCCAAGACAGCCCGGGCATCCGCATCACTTACGACGCAACCATGAAAGTACCGACCGATTTGATGGCGGTGATGAGTGCAACCAACCCAACAGAAAAGTCCGCAAACGGCGTTTATACATTTGAAATGAAGCAACCGATTCCTGCTTATTTAATTGCTTTGGCAGTCGGTGATTTGGAATTTCAAAGCATTGGAGAACGTACTGGAATTTACGCAGAACCAAGTGTGATTGATGCGGCTGCGAATGAATTTGCGGATATGGAAAAGATGCTAATTGCTGCCGAAAACCTCTACGGCGAATACGATTGGGAACGATATGATGTAATTGTTTTACCTCCGAGTTTCCCATTTGGTGGCATGGAAAATCCACGATTGACCTTTGCGACACCAACTATTATAGCGGGTGACCGTTCACTAACTTCCTTGATTGCGCACGAGTTGGCACATTCCTGGTCGGGTAATTTGGTGACCAACGCCACCTGGGATGATTTTTGGCTGAATGAAGGCTTCACCGTTTATTTTGAACGTCGAATTATGGAAGCGTTATACGGAGAAGATTACGCAAATATGTTGGCTGTTTTGGGTCATCAAGATTTGGTAGCTGATATTCACGATTTGGATGACGCGGATACGCATTTGAAGTTAAATCTCAAAGACCGTGACCCTGATGATGGCATGACGGATATTGCTTATGAAAAAGGAGCGTTCTTTTTAATTCTTTTGGAACAGCAAGTAGGACGCGAGAAATTTGATGCGTTTATTAGTAAATATTTTCAAACACACAAATTTCAAACCATCACTACGGAAGATTTTATCCAATATTTAGATGAATATTTGATTAAGCCGAATGATGTAAAAGTTGATTTGGATGAATGGATTTATGGCCCTGGTATTCCTGAAAACATCTATTTGCAAGAGTCAGAACGATTTAAAAATGTGGAAGCGCAAGTAGAAAATTTTTACAAAACCAAAGACGCGACCAAACTGGTGACGAAGGATTGGACAACGCACGAATGGTTACATTTTATTAGAAATTTGAAAGCAGATACGGGCAATCCGATGATGGCAAAATTAGATGTTGCCTTTGGGTTTAGCGACTCTGGAAACAATGAAATCTTGGCAGCGTGGTTCGAAGTAGCGATTAAAAATGGCTATGCGTTGAAGATTTTGCCGAAGATTGAAAAATTCCTAACCAGCGTTGGTCGTCGTAAATTTTTAACGCCGCTTTATCGAGGGATGAAAGAAAATGGGATGTTTGACCAAGCCAAAGCAATTTATGCGAAGGCGCGCCCTAATTATCACTCGGTCAGTCGGGGGACGATGGATGCGTTGTTGGATTATGTTGTTGAATAAATAATGGCTTCGCCAAATTGAAAATGGAGAATTAAAAATTGAAAATTGTTAAAAACAGTACTTTATAAAATGTACCAAATCAGTTTGATATAAGATTCCTTTTTGTGTAATTTTCAATTATCCATTTTTAATTTTCAATTTGGCGACCACATCGAATTAAGGGTGTTACTTAAAGTAACGCCCTTAATTTGTTCTCCTAACACCAAAATCCCGTTAACCAATTCTTAATTCTTCATTTTTAATTCTTCATTGAAACAATGGATTTTACCAACAAAACAGTACTCATAACAGGCGGTTCACGCGGTATCGGCAAAGCCACCGCCATTGCTTTTGCAGAACGTGGCGCACAAGTTGCCATCAATTTCAAACAAAACAGTCGAGCAGCTCGCAAGACGATTAACTTACTCGAAGGCGACGGACATTTTGCTGCTAAAGCCGATATTGCCAACCCTGCGGCGGTCTTGGATTTGGTGGATACGGTGGTTTCGGAGTTTGGAAAAATTGATATTGTCGTCAACAATGCAGGCATTTATCATCAGCATCCCGTGCTGAAAACCAGTTTTGAAAAATGGCAGGAAAGCTGGCAAGAAACTCTGGATGTCAACCTAATGGGACCAGCCAATGTCTGCTTTTGCGCAGCCAAACACATGGTCAAAGCGGGCGGTGGACGGATTATCAATATTTCTTCCAGAGGCGCATTTCGGGGCGAACCAGAATGTACGGCGTATGGTGCAAGTAAAGCAGGTTTGAACTCCTTGAGTCAGTCCTTGGCAAAGGAATTGGGGCGACACAATATCTGTGTGGGAGTGGTCGCACCAGGCTTTGTGGAAACGGATATGGCACGGCAGTTTTTGGATAGCACGGAAGGCGAGGCGATTCGGAATCAAAGTCCGTTGGGTCGGGTGGCTACGCCAGAGGAAGTGGCGCAAGCGGTATTGTATTTTGCGGCAGAGGGAGCGGCTTTTTTGACAGGTGGGATTATTGATGTGAATGGGGCTTCTTATTTGCGGTCGTAGAGGAATTAATTTGAAGTATTTACCTATTTTTTGAGTGAATTTAAGTATTTTTCATTTTTAAAAAATCTAACAAAAAAACAGGGAGTCAATGGCAGACGATTTATTGGCAGATTTAACGGCAATGCCCGCTATCGAGGATTATGAAGTCAACGAAAAAAATATTTACAATATTTATGTCAATACTTTCGTAAAAGGCAATTCGTTGACGACTTCACAAAACAATTTGGTAGAAACGTTGGCTTACTCTTGTACAAATTTATAAGGCCCAGCCGTGCATTTGGCACGTAGTATTCATAGTTGGAGAACCAAAACGCCCGTTAATAGTCAAAATTGTGTGATAGAGGCGACCAATAATTTTGTACAGAATGGAAATGGTACAATAATGACTAATGAAGGATTTAGTGTTTATCCAAATCCAACAGCAAATAATTTAACAGTACAAATCTCAGAAGACTATTTGGAAATTCCGCTAACCTTTATTCTCGTTGATGTTACTGGAAAGACCAGTATAAATACAAAGAGTATAATTGAAACGACCAATTTTGAATTAGAAACGACTCCTTTACCTGATGGTATTTATTTTTTAAAGGCTTACGACCAAAGTAAGGAATGCGAAACAAATAACCTACGACTTTTGATAGGATATTTAGTCCATATTTTCCACTTTAAAAATGTTCATTATATCAACATAAATCACACTTTTAAAGTAGAAACTATGAACGAAATCTCACTCTCAAAAATCGTAGTTTATTCATTTCACATTCCTAACCAAGTATTCAGTACTAAAGTTATTATTTCTAAATAAATTTTAATTCACAAGTCCTGTTTAGCAGATATGCTAAATGGGGCTTTTTTAATTTTCACCCATGAGAATTTTATTTTTTATATTAAGTAATCTTTTTGCAATATTTAGTTTCGCTCAAAAAGAAGACAACACTTGGATATTAGGGGGAGATAATTTTCCTTTTCGGATAGAATTTAATGATTTTGAGATTTCATTGACTCCAGAACCTGAAAGAGAAGTTCAAATGCACTCAACCAATACCAGTTTATCAGATGAAAATGGGAACTTAATATTTTATACCAATGGTATCCATATTTATAATTACTTAAATGAAATTGTAGAAAACGGGGATAGCATCAATTGTTGTGATTTTTTCTTTGATAGCTTTTATGATTTTGGCTATCCGAGTATTCAAGGAGCTTTTTTTGTTAAAAGTCAATTAGAGAATAATATTTATTTTCTAATTCATTCCAAAGTGATTCCAGAATTTGGAGGAAGTGTAAGCAGCATTTTATACTCTATAATTGATATTAATGCTAGTAATGGTTTAGGCAAAGTATTGGAAAAAAATATTTTACTATTTGATGAAACCCCATTAGAAAAAATGCATCTTACACAACATGCCAACGGTAGAGATTGGTGGATTGTGATACCAGATAAATTAGAAAATAAGTTTTATCGCTTTTTATTTTCACAAGATAGCTTTCAAGGACCTTTTGAGCAATCGTTTGGTGAAGAACCTAATACTTGGGGAGCGGCACATAATTCCTTCTCTACAGATGGTCAAAAATATGTTTATTTTCCAGAACATGACGAAATAAGCATTTTAGACTTTGATAGATGTACAGGTGAATTTAGTAATGAAATTCGTTTTAGACCTTTTCCTTTGACTCAGCTCCCTGATATTCATCTTTTTTATGGTGTCGCTTTCTCACCTAATAGTCAATTTTTGTATTTGCAATATGGTGAAACAAGTACAGCACCTACAATTCCTTTTACACCTTATGATGGTATTTTACAATACAATATGGCAGCAGCGGATATTGAAAGTTCTAAATTTGAAATTATTAGGTCAGAAATAGGACTAAGTACAAGTTTCGGGAGTGGATTAGATGGAAAGATTTATTATACTTCTCAAGTTAATGGTATTTTTGGTGCAAAATACATTTCTGTTATTAGCCAACCCAATCAGAAAGGAGTAAATGCAGATGTAAGAACCTACTTAATGAATCTTCCTGCAATTAGTGATATTAGTCTATTTCCTCACTTCCCCAACTACCGCCTCGGCCCCATCGACGGCAGCCCCTGCGACACCCTCGGCATCGACAATCTCCCCCTCGCTGGCTTCCGCTGCGAACCAGACAGCAACAACAACCTCCAAATCATCTTTACCGACAATTCTTTTTATGAGCCTACGGAGTGGTCGTGGTCGTTTGGTGACGGCGCAATGAGTAGCCGATACCAGTCCGGTGCATACCTTCGCGGAGTTGGGTATTTATGAGGTTTGTCTGACAGTGAGTAATGAGAATGCGAGTGATACTTATTGTAAGATTTTGGATTTGAATCCAGTGGGCTTGGAGGAGATTGAGTTGGAGGAAGGGGAGTTTTTGGTGTTTCCTAATCCCAGTACAGATTTTTTAACTATCAAAATTCCTGATGCTTTCTACAAAACGCTTTTAGAAATCAATATGTCAACTATTTCTGGAAAAACGGTTTTTGTGCAGCGAAATGTTTTAGGAGTGAATCAGTTAGAAATTGAATTATCTCAATATCCTGATGGCATTTATTTTCTAAAAGCTTTCGACCAAAATGAGCAAGTATTTAGTACTAAAGTGGTCATTGCTAAGTTATAGACAGGCGATAATTTAAAAATGGAAAAAGATAAACTTCAAAAAAATCAAAATCAAAATCAAAATTGAAATCAGAAAAGGCTACTACGCTAATTTTTGATTTCAATTTTGATTTTGATTTTTTTAAATAGAAATTTTGAATTTTAAAAAAATCCCTAATTCAAATCCCCAATCCGCACCCCAATAAAATCCGCATCATAAACCGGCGGCACCGTCATCAAATCAATTGCCTCTGGATACGCAGGAGTCCAAGGAGTTGATGGATTTGGAAAGACATAATCTGCTGGAATAAATCGCCAGGATGGTCCAGGGAAATTTTGATTGATGTTTAAAATAACTTTACGAATGTTGACCAAATCCAGCGTCGAAACAGATTGCGAATTGTTGACATCTGCGGCAATTAACTTATAAGGGTCGGTAATTAATTCATCACCTAAAATGTGTTTTCTTAAAATAACCAAGTCAAAAGTAGTCACACCACCACCTACAGGCGCGTCTTGTGTAGGTGTAATTTTATAATCACTTCCCATAAACAAAACTGCCGCTTCGTACAGACCATCCGACTCCGAAGTCGCGCTGGCAATCGTCGTATTATTAACGGTAATATCAATCGCTACATCGTCTACGCCTTCTCCATTTGGACGTAAAATAAAGCCACTTATCGGCTCTCCTGATGGCGGAATACAGCTATTATCAGACTCCACGGTGATGGTCGAACTGCAAGAACTTTGATTGCCACTTTGGTCAGTGACAAACAACTCAACGGGAACTTCTGGCCCATCTGAATCAGCAAAAGTCATTTGTGCAACCACCGAATCTGCGGCAAAGGAATAAACTAAATTCCCAAAACAATTATCAAAAGTACCATTGCTAATGTCCGTTGCATTCAAGGTAGTTTCACAATTATTACTTTCACTCAATTCAACAATCAACTCTGGATAGCAAATAGCATTCGGCGCAGTACAGTCTTTTACTGTCAAAATAGACTGGCAAGAACTAAAATTTCCGCACTTGTCCGTGACTGTAAAACTCACGCTAACCGTACCAATAGAGATATTAGAAAATGGCCCAAAGCCCTGCCCCATGGCACTAGAAACATTCCAAGTATCTCGAAAATCACAATCCGATAATTCTGGTGTCGGTAGCAAAATTTCTGCAACACAACTATTCTCCTCAATACACACATCTGGAATGTCGCAACCATTGACAATAACCGGCTCAGTTTCGTCTATCACTTCAATTATTTGCTGATAAACAATCACGCCGTCTGGTTGTGGAGTTGGATAATTATTGACGTTTAATCCATCTTGAAAAGTGCGATTCCCACAACTGCCATCTTCATTCAAATCGCATTCTGCAAAGTTATCAGCTAATTCAAGTTCACTGCTTTCTGGTACAAAATTTAGAGTATCGAAAGTACTAATACAACGATTGAAAACCGTCCAATTGCGAACAATTTTATAGCAAACATTTGGCACAATGTCAAAAAATTGGTCTTCATAAGCAATTTCTACATTTTCACAATTGTCACCAAAAATGATTGGCTGACCGTATCCATCAGGACCAGTATCACAATTTAAAATCAAATCTTCTGGAAATTCGACTACAAAATCCGACAAATGTTCTACCGTAATCGTTTGCGTACAATTCAGAGGAAAAGCCCCATCGTCAGAAGACATGGTGTGCGTAATCGTTCCAATCCCACAATCATCTACATTCACAATAGCGGAATTTTCAAAAGTGAAGTAACAGTTTTCATCAGTGGTCGGTCGCCCTAAGTTGGCGAGGTTAGCAAAATTGCCATTTGCCAATGGAGTCGCATACGAATCAAAATACCTTTTACATGTTATCGTCGTATCGGAGGGACATCTCAAGGATTCCGCTTGCCGAACGGTAAAAGCAACATCTTTTGAAGCGGCATTCCCACAATCATCCGTAAAAGTATAAGTAATAATATAGTCTCCAGGAATGGGTGGAAATTCAAAAATCCCTCCATTGGTATTGAAACTTTCCCACGGGGTCACAATCTCAACCTCATAATCCGAACATTCAAATTGAATATCGGCAGGTGGTAAATTAAAGTTGCTGCTACAATTTTCACTAGTACTTGCCTGTAGTGTATCCTGTATAAAAAATACGGGTGGTTCAGTGTCGTTTAATAAAATAATTTGCTGATGAGTAGTGGTCATGTTGGTACAAAAATCAATGACCGTCCAATTTCGCTTAACTTCTCGACTTGCTCCACATCCTGGTACGATGATATCGGAAAATGTGGCAGAAAATTCACAATAAAAATCCTCTAACTCCCGACCAAAAGCCGTCGGAACTCCCGTAATAGAAGTATCCGTTTGCATGGCTACCGTCAAAAATTCATTGCATTCAATAGCAGGATTTGCGATGTCGTCGTAATCTTCAGGAAAAATAACATCTGAAAAAGACAGCCAATCCCCAGTAATCGTTTGATTGCAAGTCGAAGCCAATCCGTCCGAATCTGTTACCGTCCAAGAACGATTAATCACAAAGGCATATTCATCAGGGCAATCCAAATTGGCGACGTTATCAAAATATTCAAAAGTATAAACTGAATCAGGATAGCAAGCATTTATTAAGGTTGGTCGACCAATAAATTGAGGGCTGGTTTGCCCAAATTCATGGCAATAAACGGCTACTTCTGGACAATCAAGCAAAGGGGCAACGGTATTTGTAACCGTAATAGGTCCCCAACAAGATTTGCCACTTGGCTCGTGTACTAAATGATAAATTAAATTTTCACCAATCTGCTCAACTGTCACCTGATTGACGGAAAGTGAGTTGCCACCCAAGACTTCTACGTAAAAAGAATCATTGGGAACATCGGTGCTTTCCAAAAATAATAGGTAATCCAATGGGTAAGTACAACTACCCAATATGTCAATGTCGACATTATCAAAACAGGAAACATTTTGGGCAAAAGCAGAATTCGAAGTGTTCAAAAAGAACAACGTTAAAAGGGATATTTTTAAAACATAACAAATAGTCTTAATATACATCAGCATGGGAATTAATGTTTTGGATTATAAAATTGTAATCGTAAGCTGCTTTTCTAAAAAATTAACTTTAGAAAAATGGAGACCAAACAACCTTTAGCAATAGAAGAATTATAGATGTCTAAATAGATGAGTATTATTCGTCATTTATCCAATTTAGTCAACATTCGGGGGAATAATGACTCAATCGAAAGACAAATATATTAAACTTTTAGTTGTAAACGAAATTAAAAACCTTCTCTGGAACTTATTTTTATTCAAAAACACTTTTAGATTACATTTAATTATGAATTACACTACAACTGAAATAGAGGAGAAGGCAAATAGATTATTAAATGAGATGCTTTCAGAAATGTTTGCTCAAAACAATAAAATCATTGGAGAACATCCTTCTAAACAAAATCATGAAGTTGGTATTGACCATTTTTTTGAAATAAGAGACCGAGAATCTAAGGAGTTCTTAAATTTAATGCTCAACCAAAATAAAGGTAGTGATGGTATCAATATTATCAAAACCAAGTCTCATCCAGAGTTTGGCAAAATATCATTTCAGTTAAAATTAAGGCACGCAAAATATTTTACAAGAGAATTAAACCATCCATTATTTTTCACTCTTTGCGACATAAGCACTAATAGAATTTACTAATATTGGATTCAGTTAGATAATTCAATAGAAGCCAGAATTGGCGCACAAGAGAATCAAAATTCACTACAAATTTACATTCCCGTTTCTAATGAATTAAAAATAGGCAACTTTAAAAAGTTTTATGCAGGCTTAGATAAAAGTTATAGACATCAAACTCATAAATTCTATAAATCAAAATTATCAATTGAAGATGATTACGATTTTAAAGAACTAGAAAATTCAGAAATACATATAATTGATAAAATATTGGCAAGTATTAAGAAGTTTGATGGACTTTCTATTTTACCAAAACATATTCTTCAAAGAATGTATCCTTTCATGGGGACAAAGGATAAAACCTACATTATAAGTGAAACAATCCGAACCGATAATAGTGAGCTGTATGTTTTGTTTGAAGCTTTGGAAAAAACAAATGATGTTATAATAATTAAACCAGAGTTTAATAAAAAAGTAATGATTGCTGGGTATGAGGATAAACTAAAGGAGGTATTAGATTTCCTTAGGATAAACTTAATTCATCATATGATGTGGTCAGGAAAAGGACACAAAGAGAGGTTATGCATTCATGATTTATTTACTTATGGAGATTCTTGTGAATGTGAAAGATGTAGTTTTAATAAATTAGACTTTAAAACTTCCGTTTTTAAATTAACAGAGACAAAGCAGAACGAAAGTTCAATTGACAAATTCAAAAGGGCCTATACTTATTACTTGCTAGGTGATTTAAAAGGAGCTGCATTATTATATCTTGAAATCAACATAGAAACAAAAGAGAAGGAAAATTCAATTTTGAATACTCTATGTAAATACAATTTGATTAATCTCAAAAATTTAATCCATGGCAGTTACTATGAGCAAGGAAGAAGTCTGCTGTTGGCAAAACTAGATAAAATCAATTTCGTCTATGATGAAATATTAATTGAGCACAATTATTACAGAGATGTTTTTGATTGGATAAAAGAGAATCGATTTTTTAATAGCTCTATCTTAGAGATAGATAAGTTCTTAGCAGAAGTACAAAATCATCATCGAAAAGATAAAAATGGAGGTTATTTTAGAAATAAGCTGCCCTACGACGTTAAATTCAAACTTTTAAGAGTTTCATATTTCATCGAATTTAACTTAATCATTTATGATGTTTTTGATGAATATCAAGTTTTAATTCACAAATCACTAGAAGCAATGTTCGGTCTTTATAATATATATAATCCAGATTCTACTAGATACGATAGATTTGAGACCACCTTTATTAATATCTGGTTAATGCATGCTAAACCTTCTAAAATGAACCAATTACTCTTAAAATATGATATAAGAGAGATAGAATTGAACGATGAAATAGAAGTTTACAAGAGGCTTAGGG
>ENA-ORXM01005398-ORXM01005398.1-marine-metagenome-genome-assembly--contig:-NODE-5398-length-10172-cov-2.701337_pt1 | contig 10172 bp, 5 predicted proteins | sample MGYA00237867_ERZ511480 | MGnify/ENA primary metagenome ERZ511480 (study PRJEB26309, sample SAMN06266103) | marine metagenome | isolation source: Algal blade | place: United Kingdom:Sidmouth, United... | reverse complement strand
ATAACATGTTTAAGCGATTTAGAAATGATGGTTGATGTTTTTTCAATTTCACCTTGAGCTCCTATGATAAATAGTTGGGTGTAATTTCCGAATGCTTTACAATAAATAATTTTATCTGTGTCAATCATTCGAACGCCCGTATGCGTCGAGACCATGATACGGTGATCTTGCTTTAATGAAGGTTGATCTTGCTTCAAGAGTTTTTTTATTGCTAATATTTCCTCTTGTAAACCTGCAACTTGATTTCTCAGTAGAACCAGCTCACTTTGATGTGCAACGTGTAGATGAGCATTATCAGTTTTTTGAAGTTTTCGGATCATCATATGCGTAATTTAAAGTGATTGGTAAAAATTATAGCGTTTAGATTATTGCATTTATCAGCACAGTTGCAAGTTGCGGCATTTAGGCTCGAATGCCAAAAATTTCATACCACATGATCATGTGGTTTTGCGTCATAATTGAAAAAAAACAGTGTAAAAAAGAGGCCATCTGCTTGAGACAGCCTCTTTTAAAAACAAAACTAGATTTATTTTATCATCAATTATTTTAATCGAGACCCATTGCGTGGATCTGCTCGATCTGTTATAGGTTCCACCTTTTTAGGATTAGTCTTTCCATCACGTTGTCTTGTATTGCCTCCGTCAAGTGTAGGACACGGCTCGATCGATGCGTCGAATTCGACACCAGCTTGCACTTCAAAGTCAGGGTTGAGCGTGACAGATTGTCCGGCTTTGTACATGACACCGGACGTGGTCACCGTGGCATTAGAGCTCAACGTATCTATCGCGTGGTATAAACCCTTCGGATCGTCTGGTGCATTAACCGCCACAAATGGTTCAGTACAAGGTACATGCCCTTCGGGACAGTTGACCAGCAATTCATATTTACCATACGATTCTAAATATCCGTCCACCACGATCAAGTATGTACCGGCAGGGACGGTTGTGACAAAGTTTGTAAAGCCCCAAGCCAGACACGAGTCCGGATTGCAAGCATTCAATAGAAACACGTCCAAATCTTCAAAACCTCCCTCGGATAGATCAGTCAGTGTAACAGTGATATCCCCGGCAATCGGCACATCAATGGTATGTACGATATCGGGACCGGTTTCAGGGTCAGTCGTACATGTATATCCATCAAGAAAGTTTCCTCCTTGGGCAGTTGTGCCTTCGTACAATATGCCACAATCAATCGCAATGGGGTCTGAGCATTGTCCTTCAGTACATGGCGATCCACCATGTTCAAATGCACCGCGATCAACTCCCCAAGCGACGACACGACTATTTTCGGCGAGATCGATGGCCGGAAGATTTCCATCGTCTATCCCTGTGTTGACACCTGGCGAACATGCCATTAAACTATAATCAGCATTGGATGTATCAGTAAACTCGGCATAGGCTTCGATATTACCTGTCGTGCCAAGTGGAATGTCGCCAAGACTATTAATTAAATTATTTTGGTTTATTCCAAATGTTCCGTTATTTGTCCCGGCTGTGGCGTTTGTGTGGATGACGTTGTTGATTAAATTTAAACTATCGATATTGTCAAATACTGTGGTCTCATGAACGATCGTGGATTGACGCATATTTACTACTGCTGTTCCAATGCCATCATGATTTATAAAAAATACACTATTATTATTAAATATTTCACATTGATTAATATTGATAATAGTACTTGCAAAACCACAACTTATAGTTTGATTAAAATCTTGATTATCATATATTTTACAATTATTTAAATTCAACAATCCTGCAATCATTTGTATGCTCCCTGCGCCAAGACCCTGTGTCCCGCCATGCAACTCGCAGGCATTCATCGTGACAATTGAAGTTGTATTATCCATATAGATGAACGGCCCAGCTTGATTTTGGAGAGTCAAATCATTCAATGTAAACACTCCGCCGAATTGTGAAAAGAATATTTGATCATCGGCATTCATGGAGCCATCTACTATAGTCTGATTGACTCCGTTTCCTTCAAAGACTAGTGTCTTGTTAAACACTCTTAAATCAGTCAGCACTTTTATCGTATCTCCATTAGTACCTGCATCAAAGCGGATCGTATCGCCAGATCGAGCACATGAAATGGCATCACGCAATGAGCCTATTCCTGCATCATTGACATTCGTCACAATCAGGATTCTACCCGAATTGCTATTTTCATATGCACCGATATCGACTCGGCAACCGTGGATGCGCGTGTCGCCATTGAGATCGATGTCAATTTGCTCTAGTAAGTCTCCGTCAGCATCAATGTCGCATGAGTCTGCCGGAAGGAAGGTATTATCTCCAGCATCAATGGCAGGAGAATTATTCATGACAGAATAATCACCATTACTTGCGTCCACAAATAGTGGATCGGCTATTACATTACCATTGCTCCCAACGACAAGTAGACCTGGAATATCGACAATGTTGTTTTCAGCATTTATCGTCGCTCCACCCTGTTGAATCACTGGAGCGCCATTATTTCCATAAAAAATATTGTTGTACAAGTTCGTTATAGCTCCACCTTGATGATAAATGACAGAATGGTCATTTGAAGATTCATTGCCAGTAAATGTACAGTTGGTTATGTTGAAGATATTTGGCGAACCTAATGCTAAAAGGCAAGCGCCTAAATTATTAGCAAAAGAATTGATAAAGAGACATTGAGTGAAATCAAACGTCGCATTTCCTTGCATGGACGCGACACCGGCGCGACCGCTATTAGATCGATTTCCATCGAAGGTGCAATTTATTGCTTTGGCAGTGCCACTAAATAGGAATAGAACACCTCCACCAAAGATGTCATTCGTTTGATTATTCATGAGGGAACAGTTGACCATAATGAGATTCGAATTCCCATTTAATAATATTGCTCCTCCAAACTGAGCAAATGTAGGTCCTCCTCCATTTTGAATCGTGAGGTTTCTAAATGAAATATCCGCATCCGATTGAATTTCGAATAATCGGTTTAAAGTATCCAGCGCCCCATCGATAATCGTTTCATTTGATCCATTACCGACCAGAGTCAGTGTCTTACCTGAAATAACGATTTGTCCCGAAGTCAGTTGAATCAAATCACCATTGATTTCAGGAGAGAATCGAATGGTATCGCCGCTACTTGCGCATGCGATTACATCGCGTAAGGTCCCGAACCCTGAATCTCCCGTTGACGTAACTAGCAATCCATTACACGGTTCTTCTATGCGCGTACCTACAAAGTTTGTTTTGACAACATAGGAGTTCGTAGTTTCTGTCGCAGTTGCTTGATTGAAAATAAAATTGTTGTCCAGTCTAACAAGGTCTATGAACCAGCCCACATCAGACACGGATCCGTCAGTACTCATCACGAAGCGAATCAGCAAACTGTCTCCGTCATATTCTCGTAGATCGATTCGTGTTTCTATAAATCCTCCACTATTTCCACTGAACGCTTGATCTCCATCACTTCCATTTATAGTAGAATTATATCCGTTCTTGAACATGTGTTTTCCGAGATCATCCCATGAGGCACCGCCATTATTAGATGCCTGAACTAATCCACCATCCCATGTATTTTCTGTATCATAAAAATGGTGAAACGAGAGCACCGTATTGCCTGTGGGCATGATGACATTGTCCATAGTGAATGTCTGGAATGTCGTAAAGTCGACGTCTAATGCAAATACAGATGCTCCGCCAGAAAATGATTGTGACGAATTAAATGTCCAATCCGACGCAGAGGTGGTAAAATTCTCATAAACATCATCTTCAAAGTCGTCTACCAGATAATCCGTTGTCACTATATACCCAGGATCCACCTGCACATCAAATGCTAATGGTGCTAACACTTGACCTGATGGTACGAATAAATTCGTCCATTCCATTGTAGATCCAGTCGTCGACGGACTTCCTGATGCTGTACCGGGTACATACGAAAGACCTGTCTCTAGTACATCTGTCACGGTCATATTATTTATAGTCGCATTACATGTACTCACGTTATTTGCTACTGTGAGATCATAGGTTAGCGTATCTCCGGGAGCTGCAGTTTCTTTCGTAGTTGTCTTGTCAACTCTATAGGTGCTCGGAACTGTGAAGTCTTCTGTTCCGTCAGAACGACTACCTGAGCTTCCTTGATTAGCAAATTCTCCAAGTCCTCGCTTTGCAAATGCAGTCCAGATAATGCATTGGTTTTCTCCACCCGTGAGTGCCATGTCTGCCTCTAAAATGGCATCGCGGGCATCGACAAAACCTGGATTACATGGTGTCAATTTCATACCATCCATGACAAGTTGTGCTGCCAGGTTATTTCCGCCAGAACTCCAGTGCTCTTCTAGTTGAAAATTAAATCCATACACATCGATAAGTGCCCAAGTCATTTCCCATAGCATATTGCACCAGACTGATCCCACACCATGCGGCACGGAATAGGTTTTGATATCGTCATAAGAAGTGTTGTTTATGCCTAAGTCTGTGCTGTATCGATCTGGCCGATTACCTGGTCCGTTTGGACCTTGCACATAGTTCCATGTTCCTCGCCCTCGACCATCTGTACCTTGATCGCCTGGTTGAATAGATACGATCAGCCCGAAGTAGTCACTCCAACCCTCGCCCATTTGCTCTTGATTTCCTAGACAGCCTACATTGCTCGGACCAGCAACTAGTCGACTTGATACACCATGTGCATATTCGTGCGACATCACTCCGCTATCATAAGCACCATCGCGATCTTGGCAAATAAAAACATTGTGTACCGGGTTCTGTCCGTCTGGGGGAGTACCCCAAGAACCATTGCACGTATTCGATGGATTTTGCACATTAACGTTCACATAGTCTGAAGCCATTCCACCTTTGTTGTAGTTATTTTCTTGAAAGTTGCCAGACCGCTCATCAAACCCGTATTGATACCATAGGTCATGGTTATAATTGTCTAGATAAAAGCTGTTTGTTATAGAAGATGCTTCAGATTGTGTTCCTGCTGAATAATTTGTATCGATTGGAAAATCAAATGTGAGAGACGCTCCCCCGTCCGGTCTAAACCCGCTAGACGTTTCATATGCGTCAACGTTGTTTCCTCTTGTTGTAGTAAATTCCGCCCCATCAATACCATTCGTGTCATGCCATCCGAACGGCGAAGCTTCGATCACTTCCGGGCTATTCAACAAAAACCGGTTTCCATGATGTGGTGACTCTGAATTTGGGAGTGGGTATACACGATATGCGCTCGGTGGCGGCGGCATAGCTGCAGCGCTTCTCTTCTTTGCACGATAGGCATGATCGTAAGGTTGATTATTTTTTCTGTGATGGCTGTGCGTTGTGTTAGTGCATGATCCATCACGCGCATCATAATCTGGATGTGTACAGTACACCACCCAATTGATTTGATCGATGATTTCACCAGTAGTCGCATCTACGCGGACGCTCCACCAGTCAGTCCCATTTGCATCTTGGATATGCAAATCCCATGCTAGTTTGATGCTCCCTTCGTTTAGTGGTTGGTACATCAAGCGCACTTGGATGTCTGTTTTCGAAAGGGAAGGGTTTCGAAATGTAATTGCTTGCTCGGCTCCTCCTTTTTGATCGACCACTGTCATGTTGCCGATGATGGTATAGCCGAGTTGCTGTGCCGCTGATAAAACGGCTTGCTCTGCAGTGATAGCAGGAGCATTGGCGTCAATTTTATCATCAATTTTTCCATAAAAGCCGTTGTCCATTTTGAGTAACTCGCCAGATGGAAGTAAATGCACCCCAGAAATGGCATTATAAATCATGATGCCATTCTTTTCTTGTGTGAAGTAATGGTGATGCGTACCAGACTGTCGACTTTGGTGGTAGTCAGTCAGTCGGATCGATTGGACATCTTGAGGCTTTAAACCGAATTCCTCCGCGTTGGTAAGTATTTGATTTTCAGCGTTCGATAGATATTGCTGAGCGCTAGTCCAAGCGGGAAATAGGAATGCAAGCAGGACGAGTAGCTTAAAATTTTTCATGCCGATCTAGTTTTGTTTTCAATTGACTGCAAGTTGACTTCATTTGAAATCAAAAACTAATTATGGGCATCACATGATCATGTGGTTTTTCACTTCAGAACCACATGATCATGTGATACCAGAACCGATTCAAAAGGCTTAATTTTATCAAAACAAATCCAAGACCATGATCAAAGTACTTATTGTCGAAGATGACACCGTAACACGTGAAAGCTTGACGACCTACATTGAGCATCACCCGGGACTGTCTCTAGCAATTGCCGTTGATAATGCAGAAGCAGGTATCGATGCACTTCGTTTGCTTCCAGACCGTCCTGATATCATACTCTTGGATATCGGACTACCTGGGATGTCTGGACTGGAGGCCATCCCCTCAATCAAAAAAGTTGATCCTGCGTTGGACATCATCATGTTCACCACTTATGAGGAGGAAGAAAAGATCTTTGCTGCGCTCTGTGCTGGAGCTTGTTCGTACATTTCAAAAAGAACACCGTTAAAGACTATCATGGAGTCTATAAAAACTGTGCATGCCGGCGGATCTTATATGTCTCCAAGTATTGCACGTAAAATTGCCAACCACTTTAAGCCTGAACAAAAACCTATTTCCTCTGATCAAATCACAGATCGGCAAATGGAAATAATTGTTTGTCTAGTGGATGGGCTCAGCTATAAAATGATCGCGGATAAATTAAATATATCGATCGACACAGTCCGCAGTCATATCAAAAAAATATATAAAGCACTACAAGTAAACAGCAGTCTAGAGGTAGTGAAAAAATATACTGCCGGTGAATTATAAATAAAGGTCTATTTTTTATCCAATGGAATGTTGAGAATGACTTTGTATCCATCATCTGTATCGAATGAAATATTTCCATCTATAGACTCCGTTCGTCTTGAAATAGAATTTATTCCAATCCCTGAAGTTTTTATATGATCAACACGACCATCGTCATGACAGATCATTGTTAGCTTATTATCCGTAAACGCGATCAAAACATTAACTTGATTTCCGTTGCTATGTTTAATAAAGTTCGTAATGCACTCTTTGAAAATTAAAAATACTTGTTGTCTTATATTTGGCATTAGTTTTATCTCAGAGGTAATTTCTGATTTAAAATTATAGGTTTTTCCAGTATCATTGAATGTATCTTCCAAGTGATCTTTCATTCGATCCGCGAGCGCGATTCCATTATCCTTACTTGAGTCCAATGCCCAAACAGCATCACGAATACGGGCCAATGCCGAACGACTCATTTGATGGATACGATGCAATTTACCTTTTGCTTCAGGTTTGGCAGTCATTTCAAGTATTTCTGCTTGCATGGCTAAACCCGTCAGCAAAGAACCTACATCATCATGCAAGTCACTCGAAATTTTATCCCGCAAAACTTCAATTTGTTCTTGTCGTTTAGTTCGGTTTTTGTTATTAATATACCAATAACCAAAAAGAGCTAAAAACCCTATAAATATAATTGACCAAATGTATCTGCTCCTATTGACATTTGTTTGGAGTTGTTGAATTTCTTTTTCTTTTTGAAGAAGGGCTATTTTATTGTTCTTTTGAATAGCTTCATAACTCGACTCGAGTTCACCCATTTTTTCGGCTGACTGTTTGGTGAAAAGGCTATCGCGAAAATTAATATATCGATCTGAAATATCAGCCTCTTCTTTAAATCGATTATTTTGGCGAAAAAAAGACCTTAGAGCCGAAAGAGATTTTTCGAGTCCAATGAAATTTCCTGTCTCTTGCGCAATTTGAGCACCTTGTTTTAGCAGTCTTTCTATGTCTCTATTTTTGTTATCGACGAGCACACGGCGTCCGTCTTGAATAGATGATTTGTCAATTTCTATGTATGTCTCTGCTAAAATGATCAAAGCTGCACTGAGCGCCGCCCTATTACTCGTTTTTTCCGACAATGAAATGGCTGCTAATAACTCACCAATTGCTCGCTCATATTGCTCTCGTCGAATAAAGTCCTCTGCCAAATTAATTCTAGCGCTGATAATTCCCGATTTCAAACTCATTTCTGATGCTAAATCAAGTGCACGTTGATGCAATTGAATAGCCTTGTCGACGTCACCCAATTCCGAATGACAGTTACCGATTTTAAGTAAATTATAAAAAACTAGAATTTTATAATTCGTTTTTTCAGCAAGGGCCAAAGATTTTTTAAAATCTTCTAGAGCGGTTTCAAAAGATTTTAAATCATAGCGAACTGCTCCGACATTGTGAAAGCCAACACATATTCCCTTTTCATTCTGAAGTTCATTTTTTATGTTCAGTGATTTTAGGTAGTAGTTGAGTGCTTCATCCAGTTGTCCTCTGGAGTGAGCGACATTACCTAAATTGTTCAATGCTTTGCTTACAAAAACTTGGTCTTTCATTAGACGGCCCGTTTCAAGCGCTTTCTCATAGTAAACTTTGGAAGAATCATATTTTGCTAAACCTCGATAGATTCGCCCTTTACTATTATATAATGAACCTAAAAAATTTATATCGTCGCGACTCGCAATTACATATGCCGAATCAAGGTATTCTAGCGCAACATGTGGTTTTCCCAACGCGCGATTATTTAAAGACTTATAATAGCAGAGTAAACTGTAACCTTTGCCTCGACCAGATTTTCTCAGGTGTTTTAATGTCGAATCACAAATGGAGTCAGAAACTGCATACGCTCCAGATAGATTGTATAAGTGAGCTAATTTTGTAGCGGCCGATGTGAATAAGGGGTCATCTAGCCAATTTTCTTTGGGTTTCAAAATCCGATTTAGGTGATCAATCGCTTTTTTCTGATCATCATTCGCTAAGGCATTTCCATAGCCAAGCTCAACTTTATTTAGCCATTGTGAGTTTTTCGATTTAGAACAGATTTTTTTGGCCTGTTTGTAAAACTCTTGGGTCTCATTACTAGATAAAAGTGGCAACAATTCGTAGTAAACATTTATTCTTTCTTCGTCACTTAATGCATCCGATAAAATATTTTTTAAAGAATCAATTTTAATATGATTACAAAACCCATAATTCCGTAAAAACATTATGGCAAAAAAAAGAATGGTATATATAAATCGGGTTAGATTGAAAATAAAAATTTTCTTCGGTAGAGTATTTTTGCGTTTGGACACGATAAAGAATTGCAAACCTATCATTGAAACACATCCAATTTGATCTTCGGAGCACCTAAAGTTAAAGAATTTCTAGGCTTTCAGATATTTCAATTGGTCAAATGGGAAAATTTACGGTCGATTCACTAGTTCTTACCTAAAAATGCGCCAAAGCCATCAATCAGACCGGTTCGACCCCATCAAATATTTCTTCGTCAACTTGACTATCATCTGAAGCATGTAAAACTGCTACATCACCTGTCGTTTCAAAGACTACTGCTCGGACATCTTCGAGTTTGAAGGCATTCGCTTCTCTCAATTTGGCCATCAAATCAGAATATGAAACGCCTGATCTATCCAAATTCTCTTGAATAACTTGGCCATCTTTTAATAGAAAAATGGGCTTATTGGTCAACATTTTTTCTGCTACTTCACTGTTTTTATTTAGTCGCGCAAAGCCAACTTGCAAACCAATAATGAGGACCAGCGCTGCCGCTCCTTTCAAAACAGGCTGATCGTCATTCATAATTACCGCTGACAAAATAGTACCGAGCGCTATAGTCGATGCAAAATCTAAGCTAGACATCTTGGCGAAAGTACGCAGTCCGGCAATTCGTGTCACGACGAGCATCGCAACGAAAATTAGAATTGTACTGATGCAGACATCGGCAATTGTTTCCCAAGTTGTTAGAATAATTTCCATGTTGATTATTTTGATAAAATTATTACGAAGTCATATTGACTCCTGATTCAAGAACATAGACGTCGCTATTCAGGTCATAGTTCTTTAATAAATGTCTTTGAGTCGCGGTCATCAAATTCTCAAATCCAACATGCTATTCAAGCATACAAGAAAAGGAAACTCAATAAAAAACCTTTTATGTGTTTCACCTTTTGACATATTCAAGCATTGTCTATAAAAATCATCCTTGTTTTTAGTTTGATCCATACTGTCGATATTCGATTTTTTAATGAAATCAATCAGAGTGTTTAATAATATTGGATGCATAATCAATTTCCTTAATAAGTAAGCATGTTTTGAAATGAAGTTTTTTTATAAAAAGCTGTATACAAACTTCACGTAGGATTTTAAATGAAAATATAAAAT
>ENA-ORXM01005396-ORXM01005396.1-marine-metagenome-genome-assembly--contig:-NODE-5396-length-10175-cov-49.366310_pt1 | contig 10175 bp, 9 predicted proteins | sample MGYA00237867_ERZ511480 | MGnify/ENA primary metagenome ERZ511480 (study PRJEB26309, sample SAMN06266103) | marine metagenome | isolation source: Algal blade | place: United Kingdom:Sidmouth, United... | reverse complement strand
TATTCAGCTGGCTATCATAGCATGATCATCGATAAAAAACAGCTCAACATTTCTGCTGGTATATTATACTATCAGCTGGAATTCAATGAGCAGCTCATCAGTAAAAAAATGATACTCATAGAATAATAGAATTATTCTTATCAGCATCATATAAGTTATAAGCTAAGGAAGCACTATGTAATTAGTGCTTCCTTTTTTTAGGATACTACCAGGTTAGCACTGTAAATTTAAATTTGAGTATAGCAGCAAAATTTTAAGCGAAAGCAAATTTTGGCAAAATACATTATGGATAGATTAATGATCCTTACCTTAAAGATGCAATACCTGCACTTCACTCTCAGATAACACTGAGCTTTAGAACTGAGCTATTTAAAAATACAACCTGATGAGTTTAATTTGACTAAAAAGCCTTGAATATTGTTTTTCATATAGAGAATGTGGATAGGTGAAGTTTTGCGTCAGATGCCTATAAAGGACGACGTAGTTCTGATAATATAATCAATTGAAGCTTAGTAAATTTCTCATTAAATACAGCAGGATTAACCAATAATGATACCTCAAGTACAACCGTGGGCTTAGATGATAGTATCTCTATGGATGGATATTGAAAAGTCTAAAGATCGGCCTAAAATATTTATAAGCTCATCAATAAGATGGGACAGTATAAGTAATCACGTCGTAAATCGGAAGAAGATGCATTGAGTCACGGCAACCCTGTTATGTTTAGAAACAGTATAATAAGACCATTGGACTCTGCAAAATGGCTATACTCTTTTTAGAAACAATGAATCACTAAATGACGAGCTAAAATTAGTAAATAAGTGTATCGAAGAACCACAGACTTCATGTAATCAACTTACGATCACATATTCTGACGATGATCTATCAAGCTATACGACCTATATCGATGAATTAACGGATTCGCCTTGAAATAATATGAGTAGATGATTAATGAAAACACTAAACCCAACTAATCGGCTTTTAGAACACGAATCACTACCCTACTGCCATACACGAAATTGAGCCTAAATCTGTAGGTACAATTGCTTAATCTCCTTCCCGCAAATCATCAAGTTTAGCTCCAGAATATTTGCTCCACTATTAAATCAGCTACAATTTAAACGAGCAAAGTGGACCGTCAGCAGCTTTAACAATAAAGAAGAATCAGTGCAACTACCGCTCGTTTTTTGGATAAACCGTCACTGCCTATATCAAAATGCGTAGCTTTATATTATTCGACTAAAAGACAGTATTACTTATCATATCTGTATTGACTGTATTAAGTTAAAATACTTGAAAATGACATAGATAGAGTCCACTGAGGTGGTATGGTGTGTATGATGTGCATGATTGGATCTAAGGATTATGAAAAATATAATGTTGATATTTTCTATGAAGCAAGCAAATCTGTCCTTGAAATAATGAAAGCTGTATGGAAGTTATTAAAACGAAATTAGGTCTTAACCTACCAACAGACCCCAGGTGGGTCAACTTAGCGGAGATGGATCTTCAAGAAATACTCACAGACCACGCGTATTGTGAGCAGAAAGCCACCACTTCATGCATTACATTAATCCAGCAATATCCAGATCGAAAGGAATTAGTGGATGAGCTTACTCCTGTAGCAGCAGAAGAATGGAGTCATTTTTCATTGGTCTTACAAGAGATGCGTAAAAGAAACCTCAAACTCGGCCATCAGCGCAGAGATGACTATGTCAATCATTTAATTAGTTTCCAAAGAAAAGGAGGATCTAAGGAAATGCGATTAATCGAGAAATTGCTGACCTTTGCATTGATCGAAGCCAGAAGCTGTGAACGATTCAGATTGTTATCAATCCATATTAATGATCAAAATCTTAAAGAATTTTACAAGGGCTTTATGATATCAGAAGCAGGGCACTACAAAATGTTTTTAAGATTAGCTAAGCTGTATGGAAACGAGAAAGACGTGGAAATGAGGTGGCAAGAATATCTTAACTACGAAGCTGAAATGATTAGTACATTGGAATTGAGAGGAGATAGAATGCATTAATATATTTCTTGGACTCTTTTCCCTTCATAGACCCAGAATTGCTACATGATCCTGAGACTAAATATAAAAAGTCAGCTCATAGGATACATGGAGTCATTACATGCATCAATCCTGATGACATCATTATCCTTCGATTAACTAAACATTGCTATCTCGAGTATGGATCAACTAATTGACTAACTCTAAAATCCCATTATTATCAAGAACGACTTTCGCTTCATTAAAGCCCCTGGCTATAGCTAAATCTCTTATTTCTAACGCTTTATCATAGCTACTATAGGCACTGAGCACAAAAATAGTCCATTCACCTTTAGTCCATTGCTCAATTTTTCCAAGATCATCAATCGAGGCATTTGGAAACCACATGGGATCTTGATACGATGCCAGTTGAACTTTGTAAGTAGCTGTACTACTGGTAAAATTTGCATTGCCAGCAACATAGTCATCCTTTATATAATAACTGCCTGTCATCATGAGCTCTATATCAGAGGCATTCATCTGATTTCGAGTGATAAAGGCGTCCCTATAGCCCATAGCTTTAACTTGACGTAGAATATCACTTGCTTCTATTTTATTTTCGAAATAACCAAGCTTAATTTTGATAGCGTTTCCAGCATATTGCTTATAAATATTTCCAAAAACTCCTAATCGCCTGAACTGATCTGCACTACCTCTAGAATTAAAGAGGGCAGCTAATTGTATAAAAAAGACTGTTGTCTCTTCGGCGTCTAAAGTTCCAGTATACACGGTAGTGGGTACAAATGTTTCCATAATATTGAGCTTGGCATTATTCTTTGCTGTCACTGATATACCATTATTCTTGACTTTAATTATCCCTGCCTCTTTAGCTCTCTTGTCTTTAAGGTCTTTCAGAGAGACAGCCTTTGGTATTTGGTCTTGAGGTATGACAGGTATGGCATCCTGAGAAAGCCCAGGTATTACAAAGGCACAAACTAACATCAAAATGGAAACGATAAAATTCTTCATAATCAAATATTTATACATTATAAAGTATAAAAATATAAAGTTTATTGATTACAGAGCATTTATATATAACATATTTTTATAATATGTTAATTTGCGACAGTTCAAGCTTAGGATTTGATAATGCTTTTAGCTTCAAGCATACTATTCTACCACTTGTAGTGACTCTAAATATTTTGAGATTGCACCTGTGAAAGTAGTTGTTCTCATCAGATTTGAGAATGCTGCCTTACCATTTTCAGTCATTGAAGAAACTTTTTCGATGATTGAATCGTTACCTTTATTCGATCTGATTGTAGAATTAGATTTTGAATAATGAATTTGAAATAAGGGGCTGACTGGTATCGACAGGAAAGAATATCGGTACGTAAGCATGCCGGAGCAGTGATCAATTACTCCGTACTAAATAATGATCAAAACCACAATTGGCGAAAATAGATTCGCATTAGCTGCCTAATTTAGAATTAGCATAGCTTTTTGCACTGTGTAGGAGATTTTCGATATACCTACTATCAGTGTATAATGACCGCTACGCTTCGCGCTAGCACTCGAAATAGAGACTCTACGCTTCGATAGGGAATCGAATCTTAAGAAGATAAGCTGACGGTTGGTTGCTTGTACACCTGCCAGACGACGAAAATTCAAGAACAAGCTACGCATGTAGAAAGCATATGGGTGCTTTGTCTGGACCCGAGTTCGAATCTCGGCAGCTCCACTTTTTTATTTTCTTTTGTTTGCATTTATCATATAATACACTGATTTTCAGCGTTTTATTTTCCTTTGCCTTCTGATGTTAGATAAATTGTTTTAGTAATAGTGGCAATTGTTTTAGTAATAATGTAAATTTACTAAAACAATTTAATAGATGAAGATCAAAGCAGTCTATCACACAGATGGCGTTTATATCAGGATAACTGAAAACAGAAAGTCAAAATATAAAAAGCTATTCCAGCTTGATAAAACTTATTGGGATGGTTCGGGTGTAAAAAATAAACATGAAAGACACAACAATCTTAACAAGGATATTGCTGATGCAGTAAAGAAATATCATGATAAAGCCTTTAATCTTGCCTCAGAACCTACTTCCTCTCCATTTCAGGACATTATGGCTAGACCGAAAGTAGATAAAAGCTTTTCTGAGGCTATTGTTCAATATGCCAATTTGGTCCGTAAGGAAGGGAAGTTTAGCTCTTATAGGAAGTATATTAACGCAGCAGATAAAGTATCTGACTTCAAAGATGTCAGTCTTTCCAGCATAAACCAATTATACTTAAGAGAGCTTCATGAGTTCCTTAAAAAAAAGAATCTAAAACCATCTACTATTCATCGATATTTCAAGTTCTTAAAAACAGTTATCCGATTTGAGTCTAACGAAGACCCATCGGTAAATCGAAGTATACTTAACTACAAAGTCAAAAATGAAGAAAGTATAAAAGAGAAATTAACAAGGGAAGAATTTGAGTTAATCGTATCAAAAGATTTAGATCAGAAGCTATCACTTTCGAGAGATGTGTTTTGTGCATTAGTTTACTCTTGGGGGTCAAGGATAGGTGATATGCTTCAGATGCAGCCCAAGCACATCAAGAATGATCGGTTAGAGTTTAAAGAACAGAAAACAGGCAAACATAAATCTGTCAAAATAGATATAGAATTTCAGAATCTGATCAATAGATATAAAGGTACGTCAACTCATTATCTATTTCCATTCTTAGTTAAAGCTCCTACTGATCCAAGGAAGGATCCAATCTATCAGAAAAAAATAGAATCTAAGACCAGTATTATTAATAAAGATCTAAAGCTGATTGCGGCAAAATGCAATATAGATAAGAACATCACAACCCACGTTGCTAGACATACATTTGCTGTATGGGCTAGTAAAAAAGAAGTACCCTTATACCTGATCCAGGAGATGCTCAATCATTCTTCTAAGTCTGTAACGGAAAACTACCTTAAACAATTAAATAAGTCTAAAAATTTGGATCAGGCTGCAGCAAAAGTTTTCTCTCTATAGTAATCTTGTGTGCACGTGGCTAAGAGTATATATAGAGGCCCAATATTAAGCAATTGGGCCAAAGTAAAATCCTAATAATACAAAGGACTTAAGTAAAAGGAATTCTATGGTCCTAAGACTTATATAAAATAAAGTTGACTTCTTGTTATTGATTACTCGAAACAGCGCTCATCTCAAGATTCCTTTTGTACTCTAGCACGTCATCTTTTCTATAGATGCGGAATTTACCTCTTTTAAAAAAAGGCAGCTTCATAGGGTCGATTTTGTAAATAGTTGATTCAGACAATTTTAATTCTGTTGCAACTTCTTTATGGTTAAATTCCTCAAGAAGGAAGCTATTTAATTTATTTTTTATATCAGTAATGTCTCTAGACATAGTCTTAACTATTTTTTTTAATTCACTTTTTTTCATATCTGATTATTGTTGACGATGTATGCATGCAGGCTTATTTATATATTTTTATATTCTTACCGAGTTCTCTTTCTCTTTCTCTTTCTCTCCATTTTAAAATGGGATAAAAAATAAGAAGAATATAAAATCTTAAGCAAGCCTACATGCTTGCATCATATTGTTATTTAGTTATACTTATACAGTAGATAATGTAACCATTGGCTTTCCTTTTGCTAGTAAACCCAAGGTTTTCCAGTCTGTTCCTGAAATTATTATGTGTAACTGGTTTGTAATTATATTCGGTGCAAAACTTGTTATACGCATCAAACAAAACTTTAAGGGGAACCTCATTGAAACCATCGATTTCATATCGATTTTCAATATAAAGTGCTACTGAGTTCGAGGCGGTCTTAAACCGACGCGATGCAGCATTACAGCTTTCGCACGGACTAAATTTACCATTTTGATTTCTCAGACGTTTTAGGCCTTCAATCAACCAATTGAAGATTCCAGGTAATTCATTTTCGATGATATTAGCTGCTAAATTAAAATCCTGTTCTTCATCTGAAATAGTAACATTAAATGGAACAAGATGTATTCTTCTGAAGAATCCGTGGGTATGTTCAACCTTAGCTGGCAATTTATTACAGTTAAATGCTAATCGCGCATAATTTGTTATTGTATAGGGTTGTCCATATAATAATCGAGCATTAATGGGTTCACCTGATGCAAGTTGTTTAAATGCCGCAGAATCTAGACTGCCTGATAATTCTGATGACATATTTAATAAATTTTTTGCCAATTCCGTACGATATAAACCTTTGGAATCTGTCAAATTTTGAAGTGACGAAGAACAAATATTTTCTTCACCAATAACTGCCCGCATAATATCTTGTAAAACACTTTTACCATTTGCACCAGTGCCTTGCATTAAGAGGATTTTCTCGTGCTTAATACTTAGATCGAATACGGATCCAAAAAATTCAGAGAGGACCATTTTTTTATCATCTTCTGGGAGTACTTGATTTAAAAAGGCATAGAACTTATGACATTCTGCATGTTCATCATAATTGAAATTCAAACAATATTTCAAATAGTGATTCTTATTAAATTTAACTTTCTCTATAGAATCTCTTTTGATTTCAATTGTCCCATTTTCAAGATTAACTCTGGTGATTGTCTTATCTGGTAAATCAATTACATTCTCAACTAGTCCTTCAAGTGTCTCTAGTAATTTACTTCGAAAATCAGGTAATTTTGAAGTTACTTCGGGCACACCACATTCGTAGGCATATTCTCCAAGTATACTTTTTAGGTTCCTTTTGTCAATAAGGTCCCAAAACTTACCATTAAAATACCTGAAGTGACCATTGAATAACTTTAAACCACTATCTAGTGATTTAAATTTTGCTTTAAAGGCTTCTGATACACCAACATAGTAGTGACTACGAGACACCTTGTCAGAATCTATATCATATAGTTCTGCAAAATCAATTTCCTCGATCGTAGAGGAATTTAAAAACTTAATTAAATAATTCATGAAGCAAACAAACGAGAGCATAGAAGAGCATCAAAGTGGGTTTAATTCTCTTTGGTGCTCCAAGCTGAGTATTGCAGGGTTTTGTTTTTGATAGTCTCGATTTCAATTCTCAACAAATTACTCTTTGGGTGTGCTTGTAAGTAACCCATTATTTTGTCTAAAGCACCATTACTACTATCTTTCCATTTGCTTTCATTTGACTTTAGATTAAAGGCCTTGCTAGGATAAAGGAGTTCTTCAATAGACTTTACTTTTTTAAATGGTAAACATTTAAAGTTACACAGAACATATGAAAGGTCTGTTTTCCCAGCCACATCAGATTCTTCTTTTTGAATGATTCTAATAAGCAAGTCTTTGAAATGCTCTTTCTCTAAGCTGGATGGCCTTAAAAATATCTTTATTCCATCAATTATATATAATAGGAATATCATTAAAGCCAAGTGATTATTTGGAATTTTCTTCCTAAATATAGGCTCAAGATTTGCTTTACCTTTTATCAGGTTAATTTCTTTGGTATCATTTGACAGACTGAGTTTTTCTAAATCCGTTATTATCATTCTCACCATTCTAATCACGTACATCCTATTAATATTGAAAATGTAATCGTAACAAGAATTTCTAATGAAATTATCTAATTGGTCAGTGGCAGGTGTAACTCCACCTATTTGATGACCCTGTTCTTCAACGAAAAAATTAGGTTGGCTATTTATTTCGACTAAATGGCATCTAAGTAATTTTGAAATTACATAACTTTTAAATTCATCATATCCATATTTCAAATCGAACGAAGGAATATTAGAATGAGGCCTACCTATATAGTGGTGATACTGTTCTTTTATAAAATCCCAATCTATGAGAGATAATTGGTAGTCGAGGGAGTCTATCACATTTCCAATGCCAGAGTGAGAAACTAATATCTTAATCTCATCAATTATTGTCTCAAGATATAGAGCAGATTTTGTATTTTCTATGCCTATGTAAGCCGTCTTAATTTCATTAATATATTCTCTTGAAGCCTTTTCCCCGCAATAAGCATAGATAAATGGGCTAAACTGATAATAGTATTTAATAAAAATAGTGGCGGAAAGATGATAATCAACTGGTTCAGTAAAAACAGCTATAGGACTCAATTTTTGGATCTCTTGATACACGGATTAAGTTATTTTCTCAATTCTTAAATTAGACGAAAGGCTACATCAATGGAATATGATATACTAAGAAATGCACCTCTTCTATTCTTGTTTCCAGAAATACCCCCACCTCTAACTCTACATTGAAAAAATATTATTTGACTTTTTCTTCTATGGATGAGTAGTGTTCTTAGATGAAAATAATATTTATATTATTAATATTATTTATCTAAGTAAGACTTTATATATAAAATATAATCTTGGTTTAACTTTTATCATAAGCTAAACCTATTAGCTAATACACTGATTATCAATGAATTAAAAGTAATAAAAAGAATTCAAATATTTTTTGGTTATAAATTTATATAAATATTATTTTTATTATAACCTATAATCCCATAGATTTGCCTCAGCTATTTGTTAATTATAAAACTTATTTAATTATGACTACAACTATGAAAACAGCTGAGGAGCTAAAAACCGTCGTTTCTTTATGGGTGGATCGTTCGTTTAATTACATAGACCTATCCAACTCAGAAAAAGTCTTTGACCAAATGCTATTTGAGCATATAGAAACAAACCATACTGAGCAGACAGCCAGTGCATTTCTATTAGATTATTTATATGAAGGTGACTTTAAAGAGTCTGAAATGGAATCAGCTTTAGAATATGTGCAGCAGGAACACCAAGATGAGTTCATGGAATACGCTGACCAAGATCACTACCCTATGTGGTCTACCCTATTCGAATTTAGATCAGAACCATCAGAAAGCACTTTAGAAGCAGCACGTAAAGCCGGATTCGGGATTATATCAAGCTCTGACAGTTACAATGCTATGTTATTTGTGAAAGGTGCTGGATACTCATTTTACTCTGCACACTGGATCCCCATGTATTTGGGCCTTAGCTGGGTAAGAACGGATGACTTTGAAGGAGTTGATTATTCTCACGTATAGTAATCAATTATTGAATTCTATAGCCCAGCACTCATCTACTGGGCCTTTTTTATATCTATCATTATGAATAAGGGAGTAAAAACTGAAACTCAGCCAATCAAGTGGTCTAAGGCTATGATGCTACTTGATACACTGAGAGACAAGAACCAGGATAATACAAGAATGATGCTTGCATGTGGCTTCTTTTTTGGTCTTCGGATTAGTGATATACTGAAGCTGACCTGGGAAGATATCCTCGCTGATGAATTCACCATCAAGGAGAAAAAGACCAGTAAAGAAAGACATATCTCGTTAGATCCAAAGTTTAAAGAAATCAGAGATCAGATAATCTCAACAAAGGACCAAAATCCTACAGGGTTAATATTCACATACAAGCGCAAAGGCGCAGATCAAACAAAGCCAATAAGCACCGTAGCAGCTAATAAACGAATTAAAAAGGTCTTTGAAGCCTATGACATCCAATGCAAGAATCCGAGCTCTCATACCTTACGAAAGACCTTTGGCCTACGTATCTATGAAGTATACAATCGCTGTGAAGATGCTTTGGTGCTGCTATCACAGATATTTAATCATCAGGATATATCTATTACCAGGCGTTATATAGGGATTACTCAGCGGCGGATATCGAATGCCTATATGAGTTTAAGTAGTGGGAAGCCAGAGTTAGACTAATTAATTTACTTGACCTCCTTTCTGACTCACTAACCGTTTTAGGAAATCTTTAGATTCCTGGGGCTTGTTATTTAATGCACAAGATTTACATACCTTAAGTATTTCATCTGCACTAATAACCTGAACAACGATATTACCATCATCGTTTTGACTGGCAGTTTCAATATGATACATCATGGTGATGTATGGGTCATTATATTGGATATTGGCTTGACAAGATTGACATTGGTTCATAATAGTTGATTTTACCTTTTGATCAATGGATATTTGGCGACTTCTTTTCAGCTTCTCCCTGTTTCTCACTTTCAAGTGACTCCTCTGGTGTTAGTTGCTTAAGGCTTCTGAAGGCTTCCCCAAAAATACTCCCACGGAATATTTAAATAACTAATAAATTAGGAGTATGAAAAAGACAAGATTTTCAGAATCACAGATTATCAAAGCGATCAAAGAGAATGAAGC
>ENA-ORXM01005394-ORXM01005394.1-marine-metagenome-genome-assembly--contig:-NODE-5394-length-10178-cov-4.226314_pt1 | contig 10178 bp, 4 predicted proteins | sample MGYA00237867_ERZ511480 | MGnify/ENA primary metagenome ERZ511480 (study PRJEB26309, sample SAMN06266103) | marine metagenome | isolation source: Algal blade | place: United Kingdom:Sidmouth, United... | reverse complement strand
TGCGCATATCTTGTATTAAAATTGGTTCTTGGATAAACCCCGTGGTAGTATCTGATTCCCTCAAAGGAATCTGATACAAAATCACGGGATTTATCAAAGAATTTTAAAATTTTCTTTTTAAGTTGGTGTTATTAAATAACGATTAATCATTTGATTATCAGTCTTTTGTGAGTTTATTTCCTTGCAAAAGGTCTTCGTTTTCCATCAATTCATCTAAGAATTCTCTACCAATTTTAGAAAAAATTAGCCTTTTCCTCATTCCTTCAAACCCTAAACGCCTCAGTTTTGGGGCAGTTTTTTTCACAATTTGGGTAAAAAATTGAGCATAAACTGATTTAACTAAAGCAAATGCCAATTTTTTCATAAAACCCAATCTGTTGCTTACGGTGGTTTGCTGAATTTTGAAATTGTTTTTTATAAGACGAAATAACAATTCTATTTTCGTTCGCTCAAACCAATGTCGTCGCAAAGTTTTGGCTTTAATATCCAAATTATTGCAGAAAATAACGCTTACTTTTTTTGACCCATTTAAGCGAAAAAATAGCAGTACAACTTCCTTATCTAAACAATTTAATCGACCACGTAAACGCCACATAAATGGTTCACTTCCAGATGCTGCTTTTTCATAGTATGCTGCCTCTTTAGTTTTATATTCCTTTTTTAATTCCTTTATTTTCAAGGACTTACCGTTTGTTTTTACTAAAAGGCTCGTTTTCGGAACTCCAATATAAGTTAGGTTACTCGCTCCACAATAATTGACCAAATCTTTTGACCGAAAACCACTATCCACACTAAAATATAAAGTGGGCAATTTTACCGCTTTTCTATCAGCAGCCTGAAGCAATTTATTGTGAACTTTACTCAAAATGCGTAGAGCGATTACGGTGTCTTTTTCTTCCTTTTTTCGCAATTGAAAATGTAAAGGATAAAAAATTTCTCCGATTACCATGCCACACAATAAAACGTTGAATCCATTAACGGCATGCCCATATTGACCACTATAAAATTTGGCAAAATACTTACCGAACTCTTCCTCTTTCAGCCATTGCTTAAAAATACTGCCGTCTAAAACTATAGTCAGTTTTTTTCGGGACTGTGTAGAACCACTCTGTACGATACGTTTTTCAAAATCTTCACAGAATAATATCCATAACCAATCATTCATCATCGAAACTAAATAGGCGCAATTTAGACTACTCCATAATTTTTGATAATCATTGCTGGTTACGCCATAATTGCTTAACAAGCTATTTAGTGTATTCATCCCATAAAATTCTCCAACTAATAATAAAAGTAAAATTTTTTCAATCTTACGTTTTGTTCGGTCATCTACTTTTCGGTGGACTAAATGCTTCAAAATTTTGGACGCTTCCTCTAAGTGACCATTTTGATATTCCGACAATGCTTTTTTAAAAGACTTTCTGTACTTTTGTTTTTCACAATTTTTTTTTAGTCGTGCAAATAAGTAATTTATTACCTTTTGCACGACTTTTTTCCTTTATTTCTTTGAAAGCCAGTATGTTAGATTACATTTAACAACACCAATTTAATACAAATCAGCACCCTGATAAATTGAAAATTTAAAAAGCAAGCATGGAGAAATTGAGAAATTTCCCCATGCTTATCTATCCTACTTTTTCAACTCAACCTTTCCCGCCAAATCCAAAAAAAAAGCATACTCCATCGCCGTCTCTTTAAATCGTCGAAAACGCCCAGATTGTCCACCATGACCCGCATCCATATTGGTGTGCATCATCAGTGGATTGTTGCCCGTTTTTAACTCTCGCAACTTAGCAACCCACTTCGCAGGCTCCCAATATTGCACTTGCGAATCATGCAAACCAGTCGTCACCAACATCGCTGGATACTCTTTTGCGCCCACGTTATCATAAGGAGAATAGGACATAATGTAGTCATAATATTCCTTATTTTTTGGATTTCCCCATTCATCAAATTCCCCCGTTGTTAGAGGAATAGACTCATCCCACATCGTAGAAATTACATCCACAAACGGCACCGCTGCCACTACGCCATTCCACAAATCAGGACGCATATTGATGACCGCACCCATCAGCAAACCACCAGCACTTCCACCCATCGCGTATAACTGTTCTGGCTTCGTGTAATTCTCTTTTACCAAAAATTCACCGCAGTCGATATAATCATTAAAGGTATTCTTTTTATTCAATAACTTACCATCTTCATACCATTGTCGTCCCATTTCCTCACCTCCACGAATGTGCGCAATCGCATACGCAAAACCTCTATCCAACAAACTCAAACGAGTGCTGCTAAAATACGGGTCCATACTCGCGCCGTAAGAACCATAGGCATATAATAAGAGTGGTGCTTCTCCGTTTTTCTCGTAGCCCTTTTTATAAACCACTGAAATTGGCACTTTTACGCCATCTCGCGCCGTCGCATACAAGCGTTCCGAGACATAATTACTTTTGTCAAACTCACCGACGACTTCTTGTTCTTTCAATAATTTCATCTCTTTCGTTTTCATATTATAATCAAAAATCGAAGAAGGCGTGGTCATCGAAGTATAAGCAACACGGACAATATCGGTGTCAAAAATCATATTGGTGGAAGTCCCTGCAACGTAAGAAGCTTCCCCAAAATCAACATAATGTTCGCCGCCAGACTTAGGCATAATGCGAATTTTCTTGATGCCTTCGATGCGTTCTTCTACGACCAAATAATCATTGAATAATTCCATGTCTTCCAACAACACATCGTCGCGGTGAGGAATCACTTCTTTCCAATTTTCCTTCGTTGTTGCTGTCACAGGCGTTTCCATCAGACGGAAATTTTTCGCATCTAAATTTGTTCGGATGTAAAATTTATCATCAATGTGTGCAATCCCGTATTCCAAATCTCGCTCTCGTGGCTGCACAACTTTCCACTCACTATTTGGCTTATCTGCATCCAAAACCCGATATTCCGTAGAAACGGTTTGGAACGAACCGATGATAATATATTTCTCAGATTTTGACTTATAAGTAAAGCAAGAAAAAGTCTCGTCCGCTTCGTGAAAAACTTCCACATCCTTTGAAGCATCTGTTCCCAAAATGTGTTTGAAAACTTTGTACGACCGCAAAGACTTATCTTTTACCGTGTAAAAAATAGTCTTATTGTCATTTGCCCAAACTGCTCGACCCGTCGTATTCGGAATTACATCTTTCATCATTTCCCCAGTCTCCAAATTCTTAAAACGAATGGTATAAATCCGACGACTCAACGTATCTTCACCATACGCCAGCATCTGATTGTCAGGACTTACACTACGGCTACTTACTGCATAATAATCAAAGTCCTTTGCCAAAACATTGACATTCAAAATGACTTTTTCCTCCGCATCTACCGAGCCTTTTTTACGGCAATAAATGGGATATTCCTGTCCTTCCTCATACCGAGAATAATAGAAATAACCATTGTCTTCATACGGCACAGATACATCCGTCTGCGCAATTCGACCGATAATTTCCTCGTACAACTCATCCGTGACAGGCTTCAAATGCTCCATCATTTTGTCTCGATACGTATTTTCTTCATTTAAATAATTGATAACTTTCGTCGTCTGTTCGTCCTTCGTTTCCGCGTTCTTTTGCTCATCCGACAGTCGCATCCAAAAGTAATTATCAATTCGGGTCTGGTCATGTTCGACCAATTTTTTTTCAATTTTTTCCGCTACTGGCGGCTTCAAATCTGTTTTTTCGTACATCGTAGATATTTTTTTGGTTTCCGTTTTCTCGGCTTGCTTTGGTTCGTTGTTACAAGCGGTTAGGGAAATAAAGAGTCCAAGTAGTAAAAGGCTGAACTTGGATATTGTTTTGAAGATGGTTGTCATATTTTTAAAATTTGGTTGAATTTTTTTGCGAAATTAAGGAAAAGGGTTCATTTGATATTCATTAAATCAAAAAAGGTTTAAAATGTAAAAAGTATTTATTTTTAATAAATTTAAGATTAAACATTTATTTTGTTATATTTGACCAAGAATTCAAATAAACCAAAAACTATGAAAGAGAAAACACCCCCTAAAGAGGTTCATCAACCTGATGATAAGATATTTAAATATTTGATGAAACAAGAGGAAGGCGCGCGCGAATATCTGCGAACCATTGTGCCAGAATGGGCGAAACTTCTTGATTTAGAAAAGATTGTATATGTAGATGAATCTTTTATGGTTCCAGGATTAAAGGTTTTTGATGCAGATTCAGTTCATCGTTGTCCATTCAAAGATTCTGACCAAAATCTGAATATTTGCTTTATCTGGGAAAATAAATTGCAACCTGAAAAGTACGTTTCAATTCAAGTTGGGTTATACATTTTTCTCGCTTATTATAAGATGGTGAAAGACCCCAATCGGGAATTTGAACCTATTTTACCACTGATTTTTTACAATGGCAAAAAAGAATGGAAACCATTGACTATGGAAGAGTTATTTGCAGACCATCCTTATTTTGAATTTATTCGACCGTTTTTGCCTACGTTCAACCTGCATTTTACGAATGTAAATAATATTTCTTCCAAACAACTGATAGAAATTCAGTTTGACTTTTTCAGAAGTGTCATGGTTGCTATGGCAAATCGGCACGACTGGAACTTGCTTTTGAAAGAAATTTCTGTTATTTTTGCTTTGGATGAAGAGGACAATCAGGTGGCTATAGGACATTACATTTTTGGTATTTTTGAGAGATTACCAGAAGAAGTCAAAAAAGACATTCAAAATTTGAAGTTTGATACTAAATCTAATATTATGACTACATTGGAAATGCTACGAGAAGAAGGTCGGGTCGAAGGAAAAATCAAGGGGAAGATTGAGGGCAAAATCGAGGGCAAAATTGAGGGAAAGGAAATTGGTTCGACGCTAACTAATATCAAAGTTATTTTAAGAGGTATTTCGAAATTACCTGATTTGCCAATTCATGTAGTGGCATTATTAACAGAACAACCTGAAGCGCTTGTTTCAAAAATCAAAAATGGATTTACAGCAGGTAATGAAGTGAAAGCCCGAAAGTTATTATTTAGTTTATTCAAAAATGTAACCGACTTAGGCAAAGACGATAAAGCACAAATTGAGCAAATAATTAAAGAGTTTTTACCGAAATTTCGAAGTAAGTAAGGGGCATTGAATGATTGACATCTAATTTATGGAGGCTAAACTTATCGGAAGTTAATAATTCTATGTAACAAGCAAGAATACTTTTTTTAAATCACATTAAAATATATTTAATATATATTTGGAGCTTCCCACAATTTTTCTAATTTTGGCGCAGTAATTGTTTTACGTATTAAGTATTTATAATATAAATAAAATGCTGGTTTTTAAATATTTACTTATTTGAAAAAAATATCAGTAATCATTTTCTTACTTTTTTAGTAATTTTTAAATGTACTTTTGGTATTAATACACAATTAACAACACTTTTTACACTATAATCTTAAAGACATATCGCACTTATGGCAAAAATTTTAATTGTTGACGACGAACCGAGTATCCGCAGAACATTAAGGGATATTTTGGAATTTGAAAAATATAAAGTTGATGAAGCTTCTGACGGATTGGAATGTCTGGTCAAGCTCAAAAAGGACAGCTATGATGTCATCATAATGGACATCAAAATGCCCAAAATGGATGGCATGGAAGCTTTGGAACGCATTCAATTGTTGGCACCTGACACGCCGACAATTATGATTTCTGGGCACGCCAATATTGATACCGCAGTGGATGCAGTGAAGAAAGGCGCATTTGATTTTATCAGTAAACCGCCCGATTTGAATCGGATGTTGATAACGATTCGGAATGCAATGGACAAATCAAGTTTAATCACTGAAACGAAGGTTTTGAAAAGAAAAGTATCAAAGAGCAAAGTACAAGAAATCATCGGTGAGTCTGATGCAATTCAAAAAATAAAAGATACGATTGATACCGTTGCGCCTACGGAAGCACGATGTTTGATTACTGGACCAAATGGTTCTGGTAAAGAATTGGTTGCCCGTTGGTTGCATGAGAAAAGCAATCGAAAAGGAGCAAACATTGTGGAGGTAAACTGTGCAGCGATTCCTTCGGAATTGATTGAAAGTGAGCTGTTTGGACACGAAAAAGGTTCCTTTACTTCAGCACACAAACAGCGCATCGGAAAATTTGAGCAAGCCAACGGCGGCACTATATTTTTGGATGAAATCGGGGACATGAGCCTCTCTGCTCAAGCAAAAGTGTTGCGAGCATTGCAAGAGAATATCATCACTCGCGTTGGTGGTGACAAGCCGATAAAAGTAGATGTTCGCGTAGTTGCAGCAACGAATCAGAATCTTCGTAAGATGATTAGCACGGGACGATTCCGTGAAGACTTGTACCATCGTTTAGCGGTCATTATTTTTGAAGTACCGAGTTTGAATCAACGACGGGAGGACATTCCTTCATTGGTCGAACATTTCATCAGTCAGATTTGCAACGAATACGGTGTGAGTCCAAAGAAAATTTCCAAAGAAGCACTAATTGCGTTGCAAAACGTGAATTGGACAGGAAATATTCGGGAACTTCGCAACGTGGTCGAACGTCTAATTATCCTTAGTGGTGAAACGATTACCGATAAAGATGTGTTGCACAATGTGGTCGCAACGGCTGCCAAGCGTAATAATCCTGAGTTTAAAGAAATCTTTGAAAAATTCAGCAATGTGGATGAATTGCACAAATATATTGATAAGGAATTTGTCAATTATTCGGCTAAATGAAGGTCGGAGTTGTTGAATTAAATTAGTTGAATTGAAAGGGAATAAAGAGCTTTGATGCTTTTTATTCCCTTTTTTACTATAACCATTTGAGTGTATTATAATTTAATGGCATATGAATATTACTTAAGGGAGTCTGAGGGTGAAAACGGTTTGCAAAAACCGTTTTCACCCTCAAGGCTTCCTGCCGCGTCGCCGCAGGCGACGCGTGGGTATGTTTTGTGAAGCGAGAAAATCTTATGATTCTCGCTTATAATAGTCAGACATATTTGATTACGGCTAATTTGTAAGACACTAAAATCACTTCCTCTTACTCAATCACCACCTTTTCAAAAATCGCATCCACCCCATTTCCAATTTCCAAAACATAAACCCCCTTCGCCAAATGCGCAAAATCAAAATGTTTCGTCAATTGTCCATTGTGGAAATTCAAGGTCTCGGTATGCAGTTTTTGACCAATGATGTTGTAAAAGTTCACTTGCAAATCGCCCAACGGTTGACCTTTCATGACCAAGGTAAATTGACCAATGTTTGGATTTGGAAAAACTTGAAATTGTTCCAAACCAGGCAAATCTTCCGTTCCAACTTGAAGGACAGTAACTTCCTCCGTAAAGGTTGCAGCTCCACAATCGTTGGTGACGGTCAATGTAACAACATAAGTACCCGATTCATCGTAAAGGTGTGATGGATTCTGAGAAGTACTGGTTTCAAAATCACCGAAATCCCAGAAGAAGCTATCACCATTCGTAGAAGCATTATCAAAATCAACCGCTAAACCGTCGTCTTCAAAAGTGAATGCTGCCGTTGGAATATCAATCACCGCGATGTATTGCGATGCTAAAAAGGCATTGCTTCCACCAGCGTTAGAAACGGTCAAATTAACATCATAGACACCTGGCTCATTGTAAACAATAGTTGGATTTGCTTCATTAGAAGTAGCAGGTGTGCCACCAGCAAAAGACCATTCGTAGGTACTTGGATTGCCCGTTGACATATCGGAGAAAGTCACTTCAAACGGCGCACAACCTTCCCGAATATCTGCCATAAATGCAGCAGATGGTGGTGAAAACATGACAGTAATTTCTTGAACAAAGGTATCTGGACCACAAATACCGTCTACAATTAAGGTCACTTGGTAAGTTCCTTGTGATGGATAAGTATAAGTTGGATTTTCTTCATCACTACTAATTCCATTACCGAAATCCCAAGTGAAACTGGTTGCCGCTGTTGACATATTTATAAAAGAAACCGTAACATCGGTAACAGAAAAATCAAAATCAGCGACCGTTGTTTGATTAACAGTAATGTATTCCGTTTGAGTAAAAGTATTGTCACCTAAGTCATTGGTTGCAACTAAAGTTACATCAAAAGTTCCAGCATTATCGAAAGAAACAGTTGGATTTTCTTCCGTAGAAGTCGCTGGGTTTCCACCTTCAAATGTCCACAGATAAGAAGTGGCATTTTCGGAAGATAAGTTCTCAAAGGTAACGACAAATGGATTGCAACCTTCCGTATTGTCTGCTTGGAAAGCGGCAATTGGTGCTTGTGTAGCAATTACGATAATCTCCGTTGACTCCACATTCCCACAGCCATTTGTTGCTGTCAAAACTACCGTGTACGCGCCATCTTCTGTATAAGTATAGGTTGGATTCGCATCAGTCGAAGTACCCATATTGTCTCCAAAATCCCATGAATAAGTAGTTACATTGCCTGAATTACTATTGAATGCAACGGTTTGGTCAGTTGTCGTAAAGTCAAAATCAACACTTGGTAAGCCATTCACGACAATCAAATTCGTTTCTTCAAAAGTACTTTGACCTGCTGCATTTGTCACGGTCAGTGTAACATCAAATGTCCCTTCATTTTCATAAACAACCGTCGGATTCTCTTCAGTAGAAGTCGCTGGATTTCCACCTTCAAAAGTCCATGCGTAACTAACGGCATTTTCAGAAGACTGATTTAAAAATTCCACTTCAAACGGCGTACAACCCATCGTCATCATCGTCATAAACCCCGCATTTGGTGGTGTGACAATCGTAATTTCTTCGGTCGTCATAATCGTACCACAACTATTTGTCGTTGTCAAGGTAACGGTATAGGTGCCATCATTTGTGTAGGTATAACTTGGATTGACATCAGTTGAAGTTCCTGCATTATCGCCAAAATCCCAAACGTAAGTTGTTCCGCCCGTCGTATTATTGGTAAAATCGACTTGGGCATTATTGACAGTCGTGGAAAAATCACCGCTCGGTGCTGCGCCAATCGTAAGGTAGTCCATTTCTACAATAGAATTTGCACCTGCTGCATTAGTTACTTCCAAAGTTACAGAGTAAAAGCCTGCGGTATTGTAAGTAATAGCTGGATTTTCTTGCGTCGAAGTCGCGGGTGTGCCTCCTTCAAAAGTCCAATTCCAACCAGTTGTATTTTCAGAAGAAGCATCTGTAAATTGAATTACATCTCCTTCACAACCAATTGTTGACCCTGTAAACATTGGAGTAGGCGGCGTGACAATCATCACCGTCTCGGTAGTCGTAACAGAACCACAATCGTTGGTCGCAATCATCGTCACGGTGTACGTTCCATCTTCGCTGTAAGTGTATGTTGGATTTTTATCCGTACTTGTTCCTGTATTGTCACCAAAATCCCACGAATAAGTTGTTGCACCCGTTGAATTATTGGTGAAAGTAGCGACTGCATTGTTTGTCATTTGAGAAAAATCAGCCGTTGGTTCATCATTGACAACAATGTATTCCGTTTGAGTAAATGAGTTTTCACCAGAACCATTGGTTGCCATCAAGGAAACATCATATGTACCCGCAGAAGCGTAAGTTACCAATGGATTTTCTTCTGTAGAACTGCTTGGTGTACCTCCTGGAAATGACCAATTCCAACTTGAGGTATTGGAAGAAGACATATCCATAAATTGTACTTCCAATGCCGCACAACCAGTGGTTACATTTGCACCAAAAAAGGCTTGCGGTAGGGTAGAGACGGAAATTTCAATAGTGGTCATACTTTGTCCACAAGCGTTGGTTGCTGTCAAAACTACATTATAAGTGCCATCCGCTGCGTAAGTGTAAGTTGGATTTTCCTCCGTACTTGTTCCTGTTCCATCGCCAAAATCCCATGAATAGGTATCACCATTGGTCGTCATATTGGTGAAGTCAACCGTTTGATTGTTTGCCAAACCCATGAAATCAACCATAGGTATATCATTAATGGAAATCAAAGATGTTTGCGTAAAAGTATCATCAGCGGTACTGTTGGAAACCGTCAAAGAGACATCAAAAGTACCCGCATTATTGTAAATGACGGTTGGATTTTGTTCCGTTGAAATGTAGTTGTTTGGTCCGCGCCAGAAGTAATTCGTCGCGCCTTCCGCCGCAGCGGTCAACTGAACGTTATCACCAATACAGGCATTTTGGTCTTCACTCGTAATT
>ENA-ORXM01005392-ORXM01005392.1-marine-metagenome-genome-assembly--contig:-NODE-5392-length-10184-cov-51.252004_pt1 | contig 10184 bp, 5 predicted proteins | sample MGYA00237867_ERZ511480 | MGnify/ENA primary metagenome ERZ511480 (study PRJEB26309, sample SAMN06266103) | marine metagenome | isolation source: Algal blade | place: United Kingdom:Sidmouth, United... | reverse complement strand
TTCAGGTACAATGACCCAAACCGACCATTTGTTATGGGAAGTATGTTTAGTGGAACCACAGGAGCAGGAGGGTTAGATGGCAATAAAATAAAAAGTATTACAACACGCACAGGAAGCACCATCACTTTTGATGATGCAGAAGGAGAAGGTAAAATAACCATAAGTGATCCTAGTGGTAGTGAAATAACCCTTAATGGCGATGAAACTATAAATATTAAAGCACCTAAAACGATAACTTTAGATAGTACCAATATATTTTTAAAAGGAACTGAAGTTGAAATACACGGAACAAATATTAAGGTAAACGCTACTGAACATCTTCAAATGGATGGGGTAACAACAGGTGTTAAAGGCACAAATACACTTGTATTAAATTCTACTGATGCTCAATTGCAAGGAAAAACCACCACCATAGCAGCAGGAGATTTAATAACAACCTCGACTGGAGAAACACTGATTTCAGGACCTATGGTAAAAATAAATTCATAGTATTTTAATTATATGGACAATCAAAATGTATCTATAGCACATCAGTATTACAAGACAACTCAAATGTGGGAAGAAGCCTTAGCACAGAAGCATTGGCAATTGGCTATTTGGGTAACTGATTATGAAGACATAGAAATGATAACCAGTTATTTTGAAATAGAACGCACTGTATTAGGACAAACAGACGAGATTTATTTTAAATTTAATAGCGTATATACCACACTTGAAGAGTTTCAAAATAATTTATGGAATGAGTTCAAAGCATGGTTTACTGAGGAACCCGAAGAGCGTTATGATATGCATAAGGCACTGATTAAGGATGGTTATCTAAAAGAAGCCTTTATTCCTAATATAAAATTACCTAAAACCTTAAGGAGTTTACTTTCTGAAATAGAACGATTTAGAGTTTCACTGCAATCGATAAGCCCTAGTTTTATTATTGAAATGGGTATAGGAATGGCTTATGAAGATCTTAGGGAATGGTATTATGCCTTATTGAGGGAAGAAATACCAAAAAAAATACGGTTTATAGCTATTGATGTTAAGACAAAACGAAAAATACATAGTTTCAGAAAAAAAGATCAAAAACGTATTTTAGAACTTTTTCCTAAATTACATATGGCATCTGCGATAAAAAACGATATGAAAAAAGGTGTTGAAGGAGAAAAACCACATCACCCTGCCTCTCAATTTCAACAAACCGTTTTAAAGCTTATGGATGCGCTTCCTAATCAGACTAAAATGAAACCGCTTATAGATAAGTTATTAGTTGAAGCAAAAAAAATAAAACTAGTTAGTACCACAACAACAGCTTATTTAATAATAGCTCATTGCTACAATACCATAAAAGATCCAAAGGCAGGATTAGCCTATATAAATAAGGGTTTAGATGTAGCTAGTACGCTAAAAACAAGTAAAAGACCTGAAGAGTGGTATCCACTCTGGCGCGCATGTTCTTTATTTAAGGCTGCATTTTTATTAGGTTTAAAAAAAGAAGAGGATGCATTTATGCTGTACGAAGCAATTGCAGAAGAAGCTTCTAGACAGAAAGATCATTTTTATATTATGGAATCCTACAGGGTTTGTGCCACTATAAAAATGAAAAAAAGAAAATACAATATAGCTTTTGAATATGCAGGTTTAGCACTTTATGGAGGTAGTTTTTTAAGTATAGATATACGACGACAATCCACCTATTTATATGTGGCTAATGTAGCTTATAACTGCGTGGATTATTTAAATAATGATACTGAAAAAAAGAAAGAGATTTTGGAAACGCACTTGGCTACTTGGATAGGCGAAGATTGGGAAACACTAATTGATAGTAAAGAGAATTTAAATGCTCATTACGCTCCTTTACCTCAAAAGAATTTAGCGGAAGAGCTCATAAACACACAAACTCATGCCTAAATTAAATGAAGCTATTAAAGATGGTGTAAATGCTGCAGTAACGAATAGACCAGGAAAATCATTTGGAACAGTTTTCGTTGAAAAGAAAAAACAGTTAGATAACCTCCAATCAGAGTTGGCTGCAGCTATTATGCCTAGTATACCAGGTATGCCAGCAGGTAAATTTTTTGATATGGGACTTGGAGTTGACTTTCACTCTACAATAATTCCACCCTCACCTTTATGTGCAGTACCCGATGTGAATATGGTTTATGACTTGTTTACAATGTTGTTTGTAGCTATAAACACCGTAATGCCAGATGCTCCAGAAGAAGACAAGGAACCCGAAATGGATGAAAATGGCAATCCTGTACCACAACCCGTTAGTGTAGCTAGTGTAGCACGAGCTATTGTGACCATGATGCAACCTACCTTAAAAATAAATAATCAATGGGTTGCCAATGCAGGTGTAGGGATACAACATTTGCCAGCAGCGTTTGTTCATGGACCTGCTCCAACAGTTGCGCCTATGGCCCAAGCAGAAATGTTTATGGGCAGTAGCACCGTACTGGCAGATGGCGCACCATTTTCGTATCAATTTCTACCTGCTTTGTCTTGTAATCTTGTAGGTATACCGCCACCATTTCGTTTAAAAAGCGGAAAACCCAAAATGACACTTATGGCTCCATCAGCATCTTTGGTGGGTGTGCTGCCTTTAGGCGCAGCTGTATTGGTTGGTGGGCCACCAACTATAGACCTTTTTGCTTTAGGAATAACGCTAGGGCTAAAAGGTATGGGGAAACTTTGGAAACATGGTGGAGGAGCATTGTTTGAAGCATTTATAAAGAAAGTTAACAATAAATTTGGGTCAAAATACGATGATTTCTTACGGAGAATGAAATGCTTTTGGTTTGGAGAACCTGTAGATGTTGCTACAGGGCGTGTGTATTCTGAAAATGAAGATTTCTCTTTTGGAGGGCCTATACCTTTACAATGGAACCGTATTTATTTTAGCGATAGTGACACCAAAAGCCCTTTAGGGCGAGGATGGCACCATAGTTATGACCTTTACCACTCAAAAGCAGAGGATGGTATTATACTTTTAAAATTATCAGATGGGCGCACATTACCTATGCCACAGCTTATTCCTTCAGATGAGTTTTATCATCCCATAGAAAAGTTATTTTGGAGTTTTAATGGACAACATTACACCTTGATAGATGAGAATGGTTTGCATTATATTTTTGAAAACACAGGGAACTCTACAAAAACAAGCAAAGTAACCCTTATAAAAAACGCCACAGGTAATAGTATAACGCTTAAATATAATAACGACCAACAATTAACAACAATTATAGATAGTGTAGGGCGTATTTTTAAGCTTAGTTATAACCATACTTTTGGGCTCTTAGAAAAAGTAGAACTCTTAAATGATGACTACCATTCTATATGGCAACATGCGTATGTGTATAATGAAGATCAATTACTACATAAAGTAATTGACGTACAAAATGCAACCAAAACCTTTGAATATAAAGATGGTTTATTAGTACATCTAGAAAATCAATTAGGACTCAATTTTTATTGGGAATATCAAATAAAAGACAATAAAGCAAGATGTATACATACATGGGGAGACGAAGGTATTTTAGAGTACCATGCTAAATACGAAAAAGGAAAAACAATAGTAACAAACTCTTTAGGTCATACAACTACTTACCATTACACCCCTGGTTTATTGATTAATAAAATTATTGATCCATTAGGCAATATAACCATTAATAAATATAATAAACACCAGGAACTTGTATTAACCATAGACCCTATGGGTAACAGCACCAAGTTTGCTTACAATAAGCAAAACATGCTTGTTAAAGAAGAAAATGCTTTTGGGAATAGTCAAAAATTTAGTTACGATAAGCAAAATAGATTGCTTACCAGTACCACTTATGGAGGCGCCACTTTTAAACGCATTTTAAACGAAAACGGACAAGCCACAGAGATAGATTATCCAAATGGAAATACATTAGAACTTAATTATCAAAACGGGAAATTACATCAACTTATAGATCAAGACCAGCAAATAACTACCTTGTCGTGGGATAGTAAGCATAATCTTAGTCAAATAACGGCTCCCAATGGAACAGTAAGTACTATGGAGTACGACTTTTTTGGTCAATTAATAAAAGCTAAATCCCCCAATGGAGCTATAACAAGTTATCAATATGACTTAGTAGGTAATGTGCTAGAACTTATAGAACCCACAGGAAGCAAGCATACATTTACTTACGATAATGGTGGTAATGTATTATCTGCTAATGATGGGAATAGACAGGTAGAATTTACGTATTGGGGATTAGGAAACTTAAAAACCCGAAAAGAAAACGGGCGCCTAGTTAAGTTTACTTATGATACCGAGGAACAATTAAAATCTATAATAAATGAAGGCGGGGAAGCCTATCGTTTTTTAAGAGACGGTAATGGAGCGATAATAGGTGAATGGGGGTTCGATGGACTTAGTCGCCAATACACACGTAATCTTAACGGACAAGTAACCGCAGTAAACACACCAAGTACAGGAGCTACAAACTACAAATACAATCCACTAGGACAAGTAATAGCTGTAAACTACCCAGACCATAGTTATGAGCTGTATAACTATAATAAAGACGGAGCGCTTATAGAGGCTACCAATGCTAATAACCAGGTATTGTTAAAACGTGATAAAACAGGACAAATATTAGAAGAGTTACAAAATGGCCATTGTATAAAACATAGTTATAATGCCTTTGGACAACGTACTCAATTAGAAAGCAGTTTAGGAGCAAACATAAAGCACAACTACAATGTATTGGGTCAACTTACCCAAACTACAGCTCAGCAAACAGAAACCAAACCATGGCAAGCAGGGTATAGTTACGATATGATGGGCTATGAAATAGAACGTAACTTAAACGGTATACAACAAAAAACGCAACGTGATATAGCGGGTAGAGTAACCCAACAACTTGTACATAATAAAAATGTAGAATATAGCCGTAGACAGTATTTTTGGAATCCAGCCAACCAGCTGCAAAAGCTTATAAAAAACGGAGAAGCAACCGATTTTAGTTACGATTTGGTAGGTAATTTGGCGAGTGCTAGTTATAAAAATGGCATAGAAACCATTTATAAAACATCTGATGCTATAGGTAATTTATACAATAATCGAGACAAAAAAGGCTATACCTATAACAAAGGAGGTAAACTTATAGAGGATCCAAATTATACTTATGAGTACAACGATTTAGGCTTTTTAACACAAAAAACAAGTAAAAATGACCGCTCTAAAAGGTTTAGTGTATTAATAGACGAAGACAGTAATAATTCATTTATTACATGGAATTATCATTGGTATGCCAATGGTAATTTGCAAAAAGTAACTAATAATGATGGAATACATACAGAGTACAAATACGATGCTTTAGGCAGGCGTACTGCTGTAATTAAAAACAATACGCTACACCGTAGTATATACGATGGCAATGTACTTTTACATGAGTTTAATTATAGCTTAAAAGACAAACCTCAATTAGTAATAGACCAACAAGGCGTATTAAGTTATGATAAAGCTGAGCCTGTTAATAATTTAATAACATGGGTGTTTAACGAAGGTTCTTTTGTGCCCCAAGCAAAAATAGTAAATGGAGAAACTTATAGTATAATAAGTGATCATTTAGGGACACCTGTGGAAGCTTATAATACAGAGGGCAAAAAAGTATGGTCCTGTGAGTTGGATATTTACGGAAAAGCAATTAACTTTACAGGAAGCAAAACGTTCATACCTTTTAGATACCAAGGGCAATACGAGGATATTGAAACTGGACTGTACTATAACCGTTTCAGATATTACTCGCCTGATAGTGGAACTTATATAAGTCAAGACCCGATACGTTTAGAATCAGGAGAACCAAATTTTTACTCTTATGTAAGGGATATTAATAGTGAGATTGACCCATTTGGAGAAGCTGGAATGCCTTGGCATCATTTGATTCCGCAAGAAATGTTTAAGAATGCAGATTTTATGCAACAATTAAACCAAGTAACTGGAGGAAATGCTAAAAATTATATTCATAGACAAGGAGCTTTTGTTGAAGAAGGTTTACACAAAGTAATTCATAAAGGTGCAGGAGGCGGAAAATGGAATGATACTTTTAAAAAATGGGCTAAAGATGCCGATTACGACTTTACTAAAAAATCGCTTCAAAATCAGTTAAAGAAGATGATGAAAGATAATAATATTCCAAAATCTTCAAGAAATTTTGCTCGAAAATATAAACGAAAAACCAAAACTAAATTTAAGTGTAAAGGCTAATGAAATACTATATTTTACAAAATAGAGATATGCCTTGGGGTGATTATGGAAACACGCTTTTTGAAGGTCTTTTAAACCCAATGGATGATGATTACAATTTAGTAGATATTCATAAAATAGAAAGAACAGCCCCATATATTCCTGAGATATATTGTGCGAATTCTACTAACATAGTTATCAGTCAGGAAGTTAGGAATTTATTCGAAAAGAAAAATATTACAGGTATAGAAAAATATCACGATACAAAAATTATTAAACTTGTAAATATTGATTGGCAATCTTGGGATTTTAATAGTGAAGACCCCAAGTTTTACCCAGAAACAGGAGAACCAATTGATTATATTGAAGATGGGGAAAATGATGAAAAATTGATTGCTCAAACTCGTGAAAAATATTTTAGTCTTGATTTAAAAGCACATCCTAGATTATCTTACAAAGATGAAGATAGAAATATTAAATTCATTGATTATATCCCAGGTTTTGACTTATTTAGAGCAGGAAAAGGCTATGTAATTGTATCTGAAAAATTCAAAAAAATAATAGACTCTGAAAATATAGATACTTTAAAGTTTATAGAAATTCAAACGACTAAATAATCAAAAAATATTTAGAATATTGAAAACCACAGCGAAAGTTGTGGTTTTTTCACGCTCAAAAACTTCGTTTTAAGCCATTTTAAAGAAACTTATTAACATTGTAGCGTTCCGCTTCAATCTCTTTATTTTCAGGCGTTCCGCCTGTTTTTCCGCCTTTTTCTTTTTCTGCCCATATTTCCTATATTCAAGCGTTTATTTCGCCTGCGGAAAGGTGGCTTTTTTTGTTCTTTTTGTTTTGGGTTTTTTTGTTTTTTTGTGGCTTGTTTTTGGTTGGTTTTTAGGCTTTATTTTGTACGTTTTACGGTTTTGTTCCTCATTTACAAGTTGGCAAAGTGTGACGTTTTTAAGACTGTAAACAGTCTTGTTTTTTGTTTTTAAACAACTCTTTAGCCAAAATTGGCTAATTTTTTGGGCTTTTTTTCTTTTCTTTTTCGCTCTGCTTCGCAGTGCGTTTTTTTGGGCTTTTTTTCTCGCCTTTGGCGTGATTTGGGTTTGCTTTTTGCGAAGCAAAATGAAATCTTTTTGTTTAGTGAAACTCAACACAAATATTTGACGAATTTCTGCCATTATTTTCCTTAAACAGCTTTTAGTTTTTGATTTTAAAGGACAAAAAAACGGATTAAATCCGCTTTTTATTGACTGCAAATTTTTAAACGATAAAATTTTACTTTTTTCGGTTTTTAATTCTTAAAACCCTAAATATTTGAAGTTTTTACTGCCGACAAAATGGCGTAATTGTTAATAAGCCAAGTATTTGAGTTTTGAGTTGTAAAAACGTAATTTTATGCTGATATTTAATTAATTTTTGACTTAAAAACTATTTTTTGTGCTCATAAAAGCGAAACGCTTTTATCTCATTTCCTTTTTTAAACCGTTTTAACGGTTTTGGGCTTTTTTCTTTTTTTTCGCTCTGCTTCGCAGTGCGTTTTTTGGGCTTTTTTTCTCGCCTTTGGCGTGATTTAGGTTTGTTTTTTGCTATGCAAAAACAATGCTTTTTTTACGCTCTAATCAAACGATTTTTTTTTGTTTTTTAAGTCGGTTTTTATGCGTTTACTCTTTTTAAAGGCTTTTTTTTGAAATTTAGTTGTTAAACAGATTTTTAAGTAATATTCTGCTTTTTTTTAGCGTGTTTTTAATCAATTATTATTGTTTGGTATTTTGCTTTTGCTTTCATTTTTTTTGGGCTGTTTTTCTTTTTTTTTTTTGGCTTTTCGGTTTGGTTTTTCCCCACCTTTCCGCAGGCGAAATAAACGCTTGAATATAGGAAATATGGGCTTTTCGGCTTTTTTTTATTGTTCACAATTATTTTATTTCCACTCTATTTTTCTTCCGTAATTAGTGTTTTTTAAAACACTTTTACAATGAAAAATCTAACAATTCACAATGCTAATTTTATCACTTTTAAGAACCCATTTTTAACTATTGATATTTTAGGTGGCGTAGATTTAAGCCAAGTAGAAAGAATGGTTTGTACACTTCGAGTTTCGTATCAAAAAAATGCAATTTACAGAACCACAATTGATTTATATAATGACAACCAAACCGATAAATTAATTAGAACGCTTTGCGACAAATGGGAAGTAAAACTATTAGACGTTTCCAAAACTTTATACAATCTCACGTTACAATTAGAAGATTACCGATTGGAAGAATTAAAGTTTAACGGAAAACATAGAAAACCACAATTTTCGCTTTCAATTGAAGATAAAAAGCAAGCATTAAAAACGCTTAAAAGTAAAAATCTACTTAAACAATTAACCGAAAAACTAAACACAACAGGAATTATTGGCGAAGATGAAAATGCAAGCATTTTATTTTTCGCTTTGGCTTCGCACAAATTTAGCAATCCTTTTTCAGTTTTGTGTTTGGCTAAAAGTGGAATTGGTAAAAGTTACATTTTGCAAAAACTTGCCGATTGTATGCCAAACGGTTCTTACAGCTTCCACACTCAAATATCTGCAAATGCCTTGTATTATTTTAATTCAAGCGACATACAAGACAAAGCCCTTTTAATAGAAGATTTAGAATGGACAACCCAAATGCTAACGCCTTTGGCAACCTTGCAAAGTCAAGGGAAATTAGTAAAAACAAGAGCCACAAAAGACAAAGACGGAATGTTACACAGTACAACTTTTGAAGTAAACGGAAATTTATGTTTACTCGCTTGTGCCTATTCTGATAAAAATTATGAGAGTTTATCGCTTCCGTTTTTAATGATACACTTAAACCATAGCCAAAGCCAAGATTTAGCGATTATGAATTACCAAAAAAAATGTAAAGCTGGGCAAGTTAAAACCGAAGAAATACAAAAAACACAATACCAATTAAAATGCCTAATTGCTACGCTTCAAAATGTTAGTATTATCAATCCTTTTGCAACATTAATAGAATTACCAAACGAAATTGCACATCCTAGAAAAAGCCTTTTATTACTCTTAAATTTTATTGAAGTAATCACGTATTTTTTTCAATATCAAAGAGAACAAACAGCAGACGAAACTACAGGCGAAATATTTATAAAAACGCACCCAAGCGATATTGAACTGGCTTTTAAATTACTCAAAAACTCGCTTTTTAGAAGAGCAGACGAATTAAGCACAACTGCAAGAGGTTTTTATCATTGGCTTACCGATTTTTTAACCGAAGCAAAAACCAATCAATTTACAGCTTTAGACATTAGAAAAGCAAAAGCCATACATCCAAGAACCTTAAACAGATATTTACAAGAATTAAAATTATACAGCTATGTAAAAGTAGTTGGCGGAAACAAAAACCGAGAAGGCTATTTGTATAAAATAACAGAGTTCGGCAACCAAACAGACGTACAAAACAAGATAGAAAAGGCACTACAAACCAATCTTGAAAAGATACAAAACGAGTACGAAAAGCAGAACAGTAAGACAGTTAGCCAAAAGCCTATGACCAACAAACAAACCCAACAATAATAAGACTTTAAGAGTAGGACGACACAAAAATAGAAAATGGAAGATTTTACGATTTACTTACAAAACAAAAAATTAAGTTCTGTAACTATTAAAGAATATAAAAGGCAAACAAACCTTTTTAAAAACTGGCACAATGGCGAAGCCATTAACTGCCAAAAAAAAGATATTTTAAACTATTTAAGCTATTTAAAAACTACCAAAAAACTACAAACCATAAGCCGAAATAATGCGTTGATAAGTTTACGCCATTACTTTGATTATTTACTACAACAAAACGAAGTAGCCACAAATCCAACCACATTAATAAAATTAAGAGGATTAAAAAAACGCAAACTAAAACACATCTACAACCTTGAAGAACTCACACAGCTTGCCGATAATTATTATCAATTAGAAGTAAAAAAAGCCGAA
>ENA-ORXM01005391-ORXM01005391.1-marine-metagenome-genome-assembly--contig:-NODE-5391-length-10185-cov-1352.674416_pt1 | contig 10185 bp, 9 predicted proteins | sample MGYA00237867_ERZ511480 | MGnify/ENA primary metagenome ERZ511480 (study PRJEB26309, sample SAMN06266103) | marine metagenome | isolation source: Algal blade | place: United Kingdom:Sidmouth, United... | reverse complement strand
CATTTTGCGATATGTTATTTTGTTGGAATAAATATCGGAAAAAGATATGAAAATGACAAATAATTCTTTGTGTTTCTCTTAGAGCATGTTTAAATTTTTTCTGCCTGATAACCAATATCTTATGAACTTGACTTCACATCAAATCGGTCATTTATCCCGATAAACTCCCTCTTTGATGCCTCGCCAAAACCATAAGCTATTGATTATCAGTTTGAAAAAATTTAAACATACTCTTAGTTTGTTTGATATAATAACGTATTTTCACTAAAAATACACATCATGAAAAATACCAAATTATTCATCCTAATTTTCCTATTATCTTGCTCGGCGAATCTGTCCGCCCAATCCTACCTCTCCACCCACGGACAGGCAATCGTCAACGAAAGCAGCGATACCGTCATCCTACGCGGCATGGGCTTAGGTGGTTGGATGTTGCAGGAGGGATATATGTTGCAGACGGCGGGATTTGCGAATGCACAGCATAAGATTCGGGCGGAAATAGAGGCATTGATTGGCGAGGCGGATACCGATGTCTTTTATGATGCGTGGTTGGCGAATCACTGTCGTAAGGCGGATATTGACTCGCTCAAGGCTTGGGGCTTCAACTCGGTGCGACTGCCGATGCACTATAATCTGTTTACCTTACCCATTGAAGATGAGCCGATTGCGGGAGAACAAACTTGGCTGACGAAGGGCTTTACGCTCACCGACAGCCTCATTTCGTGGTGCGCTCAAAACGAACTATACGTCATCCTCGACCTACACGCCACGCCCGGCGGACAAGGCTACGACGAAGGTATTTCCGATTATGACCCTACAAAACCATCGCTATGGGAAAGCGCAGCGAACCGCGAAAAATGCGTCGCGCTATGGCGCAGATTGGCAGAACGATACGCGGACGAACCGTGGATTGCGGGTTATGATTTAATAAATGAACCCAATTGGAATTTGCCGGGCGGTACTGCCTTACGCGCTATTTATCAGGACATTACGACGGCGATACGTGAGGTGGATGACCGACATATTATTTTTATCGAGGGCAATTGGTTTGCGAATGACTTTACAGGACTCACGCCGCCGTGGGATGATAATATGGTCTATAGTCCGCACAAATATTGGTCGATTAATGATGCGGCTTCTATTCAATGGGTCTTGGATTTGAGGGCGCAATACGATGTGCCTTTGTACTTGGGCGAGAGCGGCGAAAACTCCAATGTCTGGTTTCGGGATGCGATAAAACTCTTGGAAGACCACGGTATCGGTTGGGCATGGTGGCCCATGAAAAAGGTCGAAGCTATCGCCGGACCGCTTTCTATAACGAAAAATTCGGGCTATCAAACTTTGTTGGATTATTGGAATAATGGCGGTACCCCACCAAGCGCAAATTTTGCGAGAGCTGCGCTGACGCAACTCACAGAAGGTTTGCGAATCGAAAATTGTGTCTATCAAAAAGACGTGATAGACGCGATGTTTCGACAGGTGAATGACGATAGTACGAAGCCTTTTGAAACGCATACCATTCCGGGACTTATACATGCCGTAAATTACGATATGGCGCGCGCCGGAATAGCGTATTTTGATACCGATTTGGCAACTTATCATGTCTCAACGGGCAATTATACGGCATGGAATCGCGGCTGGGCATACCGCAATGATGGCGTGGACATCGAACCCTCCGCCGACCCACAATCGAATGGCTACAACGTCGGCTGGATAGAACTCGGCGAGTGGATGGATTACGAAATAGACGTAACAGAAAACGGCGTATATGACCTCAATATACGCGTTGCAACGCCGAATTTTGAGGGACGTTTTCGCTGTGCAGTGGATGGGAGTGACATCACGACTTTACGCTATGTACCGAGTACGGGCGGCTATCAAAATTGGCAAACCGTGACCGTACCCGATGTCGTACTGACTACTGATAATCGGAAATTTCGTTTTATTTCGGAGGGTCGGGATTATAATTTGAGTACGATTGAATTGGTGAAAACGGGCGAAACGACTGACCTCGCTACTGCGTTTCTTTCTGCCATTACGCTTGATAATCAGACGATTGATTTATACTTAAATAAACCTTTGGCTGCGCCGCTTCCTGCCTCTCCCGCTAATTTTGAAATTCTCGTTAATGGTTATCCGATTACGATTACGGATGCGGTTTTGAGTACGGATAATCCGCGTATTATTACCTTTATGGTAGATGAAATTTTGGAAGCCGGACAAGTGATTCGCATGAACTATACGGGCAGCGATATTTTGGCGACGGACGGTACGATTTTGACCATGTTTAATTCTAAAGAAGTGCAAAACACCGTGCCTATCATACACGCGATACCCGGACGTGTGGAGGCGGAAGATTTCTTTTTTCAAGTCGGCGTGGAGTTGGAAAATACATCAGATGCAGGCGGTGGAAAAAATGTCGGATTTTTGGATTCGGGCGATTATATGGATTACTACGTGAATATCGCGCAGGCAGGTACGCATAAGGTCGAATATCGAACCGCCGCACTCAGTGAAATGGGTGGTATTCAGTTGCAATTGATTGATAGCGAAGGAAATGCACAAACGTTACATTCGGCTACTTTCCCATCTACGGGCGGCTGGCAAACATGGACTACAACAGAACGCACCGCCAACCTTCCGGCTGGTCAACAACATATTCGCGTGGCGATTACTGCACCTCAATTCAATTTTAATTGGCTGGAATTTAGCTTGATAGCTACCGATACAGAATCGCCGGATTCATTCGATGGAATGACTTTATTTCCGAATCCGAATGAAGGCATTTTTTATATAAAAAATAATTCACCAGAAAAAAATATACACGTTGATGTGTTTAATTTATTTGGTCAAAATATTTTTCAGAATACATTAATTAATACGAATAATACGACACAGAAAATTGATTTGAGTGCGTTTCCAAAGGGTCATTATTTAGTGCGTGTTTTACTTGAAAATGGGGTGTTTCGGACTTGGAAGGTGGTGAAGATTTGACGGGTGCGTTTGTTTCTTTTATTTAAAAGTTGTAATTTGTAGAAAATTCAATTTATGACATTAAATTTAGACAGCAGAAAAGCTAAATTAATCGCTACTATAAATGCGGTGAATTCGGAGGAAGAACTACATGACATAGAAAAGTATGTCAAAATCCGCCGATTAACGGCTGAACATGGCGATATTTTCAAAGAAATGCGAAAGACAATCACTGTGGAAGAATTAAAAAAAGAGCAAAATTATCAAGGTATTGACCGTGAAGAATTTGATAGATTGGTTGCGGAACTTGATATACAAGAACCTATTGATGAACTACTTGCTATGTTGGATTGATGGATTATATTAGACAATAATAAAATGACAAAAGAAGAAATAGACAACTACATAATAGATTGGCATTGGGATGAAGAATCGCATAAATTCTCATTAGAATTTGCTCAATACATCAGTGATTTTTTAGATGATTTAGAAAAAAATGGTGCATCCGAGCGAACATACAAAAAGCACAAATGGAACTGTCAACTAGTAGGGAGTTTCATGTGTCAATATGGTTATCACGATAAGTTTTCACCAAACGTTTTCAAATATCCACCTTATCATGATATTGAATTTAGAAGGAAAGTCAGTACATCGAAATATAGTATGGATTCCTACAAATCAACTTGCAAGGCATTAGAAAAATACGCCCTTAAAAGAGGTGATTTAAAATACGATAAATAGCATGACAAAAGCCAAAACGTTCAGAGATTGGACGCGACAAGACCTTGCCAATGAATTTGGATTGAGGGTAAAAAGAGATTGTGAGGTATTGAATAATTGGCTGGATGTCAAGGAGATAACACTTGAAGAAAACGAAAACACTGCGCTACTCCAACTCCAAGAAAGACTCATCAAATACGTTGATATTTGGAATGAACAAGAGTTGATTATCAAATTTATCTCCCATATCATTGTTATGGTTGATTACGATACGGATGAATATAAATCATTCGCCAACAGGAAATTACGGGCGGTAATTAATGAAAAAGAAATCGGTGGAGAGGTAGATTTGATGATTGCCGAAGGCGAATTTGAGCCGCAGTCACCCTATTTTTGCTTGCATGAATACAAAAAGGAACGCGGCATTGACAACGACCCACTTGGTCAATTGTTGATTACGATGATGGTAGCCCGTGCATTAAATGGTGATGAAAAACCTGTGTATGGCGCATACATATTCGGGCGAAATTGGTTTTTCCTGACGCTTATTGGCAATAAGTATTGTATCAGCAATGAATACGTAGCTACCCGCGACGATATTTTTGATATTTTGAAAATTATGAAAAAATTGAAAATGCTCATCAACGAGCGAAATACTTCTCTTGCATAGCCTCACTCCAACCTAAACTTCTCTCCAAACACCCGTTTCAAATCCAACTTAATACCAAGCGTGGGGTCAGATAAAATTTCTTCATTGGCAAAAACTGTGTGTTTATCCGGGCTGTTAAACACATAAATAGACCGCAATTCAGGAATGACCAACCAATAAGATTGTACGCCAAAATCAAAATATTCGCCTGATTTAGCGGTTAGGTCACTGATTTTTTGTGTGGAGGAGAGAATTTCGATGGTTGTCATTGGAGCTTGTGCGACTTTGATTTCGTCTGCAAAGGGCATAAAACTGACAGAAGCGAAAACAGCAAAGTCTGGGATGCGTTCTTTCCCGTCAATATTGAGGCTTAATTGAGGTAATACATCTTTACCATTCAATTGTAAAGACAACATAATAAATAAATTACGCTGAATAATGGCGTGATTTTTACTTGGTGCGGGTTTTCCTCTACGAGATTCGTAAGTTGAAATATTTGTCGAAGTCATGGTGTCTATTTACAAGTTGAATTTGTAATCAAATTACGAATTTTATAACATTTTTACAAAAAAAAATTGAGGTAGAGAAAATTCATGAATTTTCTCTACCTCAATAATACCGTCCACCGTCAGCCGTCTTAAATGTGCAAAGCCCTATCCGCCGTAGCTGCCAAAGCCGCTTCCTTAACTGCCTCTGCATAAGTCGGGTGTGCATGACTCATTCGTGAAATATCTTCTGCCGATGCTCTAAATTCCATCGCTACCACTGCTTCGGCGATAAGGTCTGCCACACGCGGACCGACCATGTGAACGCCAAGCACTTCATCAGTATCTTTATGCGCCAAAATCTTGACCATGCCTTCGATGTCCATGCTGGCGCGAGCGCGTCCGAGCGCACGCATGGGAAATTTACCGGATTTGTACGGTACGCCGTCGGCTTTGAGTTGCTCTTCGGTCTGCCCGACTGCGGCAACTTCGGGCCAGGTATAAACGACACCCGGAATCAAATTATAATCAATATGCGGATGCTGCCCGGCGATAGATTCGGCGACGAAAGTACCTTCTTCTTCGGCTTTGTGGGCGAGCATTGCACCCTTGATGACATCGCCAATGGCATAGATCCCTTCAACGCCCGTTTGTAAGTTTGCGTCAATTTCGATGCGTCCTTTGTCGTCGGTTTTGATGCCTACGTTTTCTAAGCCGAGATTGGCAGTGTAGGCGTGTCGTCCGATAGCTACGAGGCAGTAATCTGCCTTGATTTCGAGGGGCTTTTGGGTGTCGCGGTGTTCGGCGAAGAGGGTGGTGGTGCGCGAAGTGGCTTTGACCTCTTTGACCTTATGTTTGAAGTGAAATTTGACGCCCAATTTTTTGAGCGAACGGGTGAGTTCTTTGCTGCAATCGCCGTCCATGCCTGCGATGGCGCGGTCTGCATATTCGACCACTTCGACCTCTGTACCCAATCGCGCAAATACAGAACCCAATTCCAAGCCAATCACACCCGCACCAATGACGGTCATTCGCTTTGGCAACTTGCTGATATTCAGGGCTTCCGTAGAAGTAATGACACGCTTTTTGTCGTAATTAAATGCTTCGGGGACGATAGGTTTTGAGCCTGTGGCGATGATAGTTTTGTCCGTCTCAATCGTCTCGTTTGAGCCATCATCTTTTGCTACATTTATGGTGTTTTTATCTTTAAAAGAACCGTGTCCGTGAAACACGTCGATTTTATTTTTCTTCATCAAAAAATTTATACCACCTGTCGTCTGTTCTACTACGTCGTTTTTTCGTTTTATCATCTGCTCCATATTGAGTTTCAAGCCGGAAACACCGATGCCGTGCGTCTCAAAACGATTGTGGGCGTTGTGGTAATGTTCGGATGAATCCAAGAGGGCTTTGGAAGGGATGCAGCCTACATTGAGGCAAGTGCCGCCGAGCGTGTCGTAGCGTTCGATGAGGGCGGTTTTCATGCCCAATTGGGCGCAACGGATGGCAGCTACGTAGCCGCCGGGACCTGAACCTATGATGGTAACGTCGTATTTCATATTGTTGTGATTCGAAAATTAGTTAATCCGTAAATAAGTTTAGTGAAAGAAATTAAATAACTTGCCCCATTATACTTGTTCTTTTCCCTTCTAAAAAACACAACAAATAGTTCCGCAGCTATGGCTATGCAACGATTTTTTGAATTCTTTAGAAGAAAAAATTACGGCGCATTATGGAACAATTTATTTAATTTCTTTCACTTATACACCAATTTATTGATGGCAAAGATACAACAGAGAAAATACTTTGAAGGTTGAAAAAGGGATTATTTGAAATTGCACATTAGTACACTGTTTTATAAATTTATTTACATTTTTTGACGTTTATTTTGAAATGAATCGAATCAAAAATGACGCGAATACTCACTGTATTTAAGGATTTTTTGGTGAAGAGTCATTTTAAAAGAAATACTCAAAAAAGTAAATAAATTTGTGAAACAGTGTAATTAGTATCAGGAACAAAATAAATGTATATTCTCGACTTGTTCTTTTTCCTTTATACTTCACCAAATTTTTTTTAAATACAGTGAGTATTCGCGTCAAATTTGGTTCGTCTAAAGAAAAAATAACGACGCGAAGAATGTACATTTATTTAATTCCTGATACTTATTTAGTACCTTTGGGCGTATTTTTAGATAATTTTATCAAAACATATAATGCGTTTACATGTTCGACTAAGCATCGGACAACGACGATTAACTATCGACTAAAAATGGCAAGTACTACAGATATACGTAACGGATTGTGCTTTGAATATAGCAATGACATCTTCTCAGTTGTTGAATTTCAGCACGTTAAGCCTGGTAAAGGACCGGCTTTTGTCCGTACCAAAATGAAAAGCCTTACGACCGGAAGAATCCTTGATAATACCTTTCCATCGGGACATAAAATCAATGTGGTACGTGTAGAACGCCGTACTTATCAGTACCTTTACAACGATGATACAGGCTATCATTTTATGGAGGGGGAAACTTATGAGCAAATCAGTATTGATAAAAAAATGATAGAGAATGCCGATTTATTGAAAGAAGGGTCTAATGTAGAAATTTTATTTCATGCCGATAAAGAAATTCCATTGACACTTGATATGCCTCAATACATCACACTTGCAATTACCTACACCGAACCCGGCGAACGTGGCAACACCTCGTCTTCAAATGTAAGTAAACCTGCTACCGTAGAAACGGGCGCAGAGATAAAAGTTCCTTTATTTATCAATGAAGGAGATATTGTTAAAATCGATACACGCACCAAAGCCTACGTAGAAAGGGTGAGAAAATAATTAAGTTTAAGTCTAAGTTTAAGTTTAAATTGATTTTGCCGCAGGCAAATATTATTTTGAACTTGAACTTAAACTTCAATCGCACGCATTATGGAATTCAAGCACATTAAAGAGCTGATAAAGCTCATTCACGAGACTAACCTCACTGAATTTAAGATGGAGGATGGCGAATTTAAATTGTCCGTTCGTACCGAAAAATTCGCTGAAAGCAAAATCGCAGCTGCTGCCCAGCAGCATGCCCAACAAGCCCCACAGGTACTTCCGGTGCAGACTGTTACAGCACCACAAATGCAGCAGATGCAAGCCATGGCACCTGTGATGCAGACTGCTCCCACACCTGTTGTCGAAACTTCGGCATCTAAACCAGATATTGAGGCAGCTACGGATGATGAAGATAATTATATCTACATCAAATCTCCTATCGTTGGTACATTCTATCGTTCGGCTTCTCCCGACAAACCTCCTTTTGCCAAAGTAGGAGACAAGGTAGATGAAAAAAGTGTTGTTTGTATCGTAGAAGCGATGAAACTTTTCAACGAAATTGAAGCGGAAGTCAAAGGGAAAATCGTAAAGGTACTCGTCGAAGACGCTTCACCTGTCGAATACGACCAAGCCCTCTTCCTTGTAGATCCTAATGCTTAAACAATGCTTAATTGATGAAATGATATAATGAATAATGAATAAGTGAATGAATGTTGAATAAATGAATTTGACAAAATGATTCATTCCCCGAAATAGCTTCGAGATTTCGTTTCACTTAATATTCACCCAGTTAACATTCATTCGTTACAAAGCATTTCATCATTTAAGCATTACATCATTGTAATCATGCCTTTGTTTAATAAAATATTAATCGCTAATCGCGGGGAAATTGCATTGCGTATTATTCGTACTTGTAAAGAAATGGGTATCAAGACCGTAGCCGTATATTCTACGGCAGATAGCGAGAGCCTGCACGTCCGGTTTGCGGATGAGGCGGTGTGTATCGGTCCTGCATCTTCAGCCCAATCTTACCTAAATATGCAGCACATCATGGCTGCTGTCGAAATCACGGATGCTGATGCCCTGCATCCCGGTTATGGTTTTTTGGCGGAAAATGCCGAGTTTGCTGAATTATGTACCGAATACGGCATCAAATTCATCGGACCAACTGCTAGCATGATCCGCAACATGGGCGACAAAATCACCGCCAAAGAAACCATGATAAAAGCAGGCGTGCCTGTTGTGCCTGGTTCGGAAGGCTTGCTCAAAGATGTGAAGCACGGGCTCAAAATGGCGAAAGAAATCGGCTACCCTGTCATGCTAAAAGCTACCGCAGGTGGCGGCGGAAAAGGAATGCGTATAGTATGGAAACCCGATGAATTTGAGAAAAACTGGGATTCTGCACGACAAGAAGCAGGGGCGTCGTTTGGTAATGACGGTATTTATATCGAAAAATTTATCGAAGAACCGCGCCATATTGAAATCCAAATAGCCGGCGACCAGCACGGACATGTCTGCCACCTTTCAGAGCGCGAATGCTCGATTCAGCGACGACATCAAAAACTGGTGGAGGAGTCGCCTTCGCCTTTCCTCGATGAAGAACTTCGTACCCTAATGGGCGATGCTGCTATCAAAGCAGGCAAGGCGATTAGTTATGAGGGCGTAGGTACGGTAGAGTTTTTGGTGGATAAACACCGCAATTTCTATTTCATGGAAATGAATACGCGGATACAAGTAGAACACACTGTTACAGAGGAAGTTATAGATTATGACCTCATAAAAGAACAAATCAAAATAGCAGCAGGTATCGAAATGTCCGGCTTGAATTATTACCCTTCTATGCACGCCATAGAGTGCCGTATCAATGCCGAAGACCCTTATCACGACTTTCGCCCCAATCCGGGTACTATCAGCTCATTTCATAGCTCAAAAGGGCATGGTGTGCGTGTAGATACGCATGTATATGCAGGTTATACGATACCGCCGTATTATGATTCGATGATTGCTAAAGTGATTTGTCGCGCCCAAACCCGCGAGGAGTGTATTCAGAAAATGAAGCGTGCATTGGATGAGTTTATCATAGAAGGTGTGAAAACAACTGTACCTTTTCATCAGAAACTCATGCGCGATAAAACGTTTTTAAGCGGCGATTTCAATACGGGATTTCTCGATAGTTTTGATATGGGTAAAGAAGGGGATGAGATAGATTGAGGACGGGCTTGAATGTAAGATGTAAGTTCTCGATGAATGAATTTTGAATGAAAGAATCAAGGTTTTTTGACAAGTGTAGTGATTAGGGAAGAGGAAGAAATAATCTACCCGTCTGAATTGCTCTTTTCTCCATATGTTTCCTCAGTTTCTCCTTGCGTAGCTTGGCTATGCGCGTCGAATTTGAGAAAATATATGAAAAAAATAGCTGCGTCAATTTGGGTAGTTTATCTTTTCATCTCTTATTCGTTTTTCTTTTTTGCGTGAGGGATAGGAGGTGTTGTTTGAACGTAATGTAGCGATAGCGGAATGGAGAGAGTGCCGGATAGC
>ENA-ORXM01005390-ORXM01005390.1-marine-metagenome-genome-assembly--contig:-NODE-5390-length-10187-cov-3.576063_pt1 | contig 10187 bp, 14 predicted proteins | sample MGYA00237867_ERZ511480 | MGnify/ENA primary metagenome ERZ511480 (study PRJEB26309, sample SAMN06266103) | marine metagenome | isolation source: Algal blade | place: United Kingdom:Sidmouth, United... | reverse complement strand
GAAAATACAGTGTATATCAGACTATTCTACGTCTCCAGCGCAGGTAATTCAGTTGTCGAAGAGTGGAGCCATTATGTCCATGATCCTTCTGGCCCTGCTAGTGACAAGTCACATTTTTCTACTACTATAACCAAGTATCTGAGGGCAGGCTCTAAGCTATTCGCAGAAGCCAGAAAGGACAACTCTGGCTCTAATGTCTCTGTAGTCGGCAAATCTACCTTTAATGTCAATCGATATAAATTAAATTAAGCCAATACATAAAATGAAAGAATTGATTAGTGAAATATTCAAGACTCATGCGGGTCAACTATTCGCGGCATTAGTAGGACTCCTCACGGCTACGGCAGGCTGGTTCACCGTCGGTCGGTATAAAGTAAAAAAGCAAAGATTTGAGATGAAAATACAAAATGATACCACCATACGCGACCAGCTGCTAAAGGTGAGTTCGGAGCTCTCTAAAGTCTATGAGCTGCACGTCAAAGAGGCAAAGAAGTTTCATGGTGAGCGTCTGGAGAATGTCCGCCTTAATTCTCTGATTGATTCGATAAAGCAAAATTGTCAAAGCGGATGCCTTAAAGACCTCCTCTCAGCTATTGAGCAGTCTGAAAAACGATATAACAGAGATGAAGAATAAATGAATGACATCATAAAGACAATTGATAAAAAACTGAATGCGCTTAGCATGATTAGACAGTGTCCAGACGAGCACTTGGCTGACCTCATAGAGTTAATTGAAGAAGATTTAAAAAAAGATAATACAGATGAAGCTTAAAAAACTAATAGAGGACATAAACAAAAAGATAGAAGCGATATACAAATTGATAGGCTTCACAGATCAAGTGTCATGGGATGACATGAAAAAGGTAGATTGGAAAGTTGGGGAAGTCCTGCACATCGATGAAACTCGTAACACTAAACTGTACGAAGACGATTATCATATTAAGATTCAGACAGTCATGCCGCCAGGCTCATCATTTACACCCAGTCATTTTCATGACTTCGTAGAATTTTGCACGGTTAAATCGGGGCAATTATTCGAACCACTACTAAACAGATACACCGCTGTAGGGGGTAGAATAGCGTATGACTACATGCAGCCACACGAGCCAACTAATGATAAAGAAGTAGACTGCGTGTTAATCGTCGATTGGGTTAAGACAGCTGATATTGATGAGGCAATACGCTATCTGGATAATGCGTCTATCAAGCCTTCCGCCTCCGACATAGAGAAAACTATCAAACGTCACTTAGATGATCTACCGTAGAAAGAAAATATAATTATCAACCCAAAAACCAGATTTATGGAAAATGTTAACCTAGGAATTAAAGAAACAGTCGAAGCCTTCGACTGGTTTTTTGATCTGACTGATGCTATAGTATCCAGCATCAACAATGATGGCAAAGTCACCGTTATGGATGCTCCGAATTTTTTCAAAGCCGCGACAGGTGCACCTGCGGCACTGACAGGAGCTGATAAAATACCTTTAGAAATCCTCGGCATGAACGAGGAGCAGGAGGCCCGAATCAAGAAGCTGATCGTAGAACGATTCAACTTGTCAAACGATGACATTGAGGTACACTACGAGAATATATTAATGTCATTGATACAGCTCGCTCGTAACGTTGGGCGACTCTACAAGATGAAAAATTAAGTATGGTTTTATTTATTGAATCCGTGGCGTCAGGAGTGGCGTCACGGTTTTTATTATACACCCAAAAACACTAACAATATGTATAAACTCACAATACTATTTTCGGTCATCATTTTATTTTCTTGTGCTCGAAAAGTAAAAGCACCCGAACCATGTAATGCCTTCATATCTTGCGGTACTGAGGGCTGCGACAGGCAGACGCCCGACATATTGACGCCCGTCGTTCCGCTATCAGATATAAAAGTCGAACCCGATGACGAAGCCAATATCTCCATAAGATTCCATTTTGATAACGCAGTCATGTCGCCTATTACGCGAGACTCGGCAGTCTTCAAGATGCTTGCCGATGCTAACGATAACTTTCAAGGCTTCATTAATTTCACTTTACCGCCCGACTCGCTTTATTACACGTCAGACATTGGCGGAGATATAGATCACTTCATGAATGATCCTAACTGGTATAAGGCGCACTCGTTAGAGGCTCATGCCGACGACGCCCTTATTAATATTTATATCCTTAAGACTCAAGGCTTCATCTATGGCTTTACGTTCTTGCCAGCTCATTGGATGGACTTAACACAAGATCAGAGATGGAACTCTATTTTCTTAGCTGAGACGGCAGTCTATAGAAATACAATTAGTCATGAGTTAGGGCACTTCTTTGGGCTGTCTCATAATTTCTACGTAGAAGACTTGCACAACTGCGACGATGTCGACAACAACAATATGAGTTACCTTTCATGTCGTGACGAGTTTACGCCCTCACAGATAGATACCATGGCGACAGTTTTATACGAGCTACGCCCGTACTTGCTGAATTAGTGACCTTGGACACTCTTAATTTTTTGGATAGGAAGGCAATGGAGCCGAAAGCGGCTTTATTGCTTTTTTATTATATTTGTGTTCGACACTATAAGTATTAACCAAATTGCTGGAAGGGGGCGAACTTGTATTTTCGGGTACGCCCCTTCTTTAAGCCTTCAAAACGAGGTGTTCAGAAAGATCTACTGTTTTTCATCTATTTTTTAGTGAAATGAGAAATAAATGCAGTATGTGCCAAAATTTCACATACTGCATTAAGTGGAAAGAATGTTAAAGCAATTTGTTGACATAGCTTAGATCTTTTTAATCATTATACTGTAGCCTACCTAAAAAGGATCTTCAAATAATTTTACACCATCCAGACTAGACAGGGCAACATATTTTCTAAATTCTTTCTCTGTCTTGTGTCCAGTAACTCGGCGTATCAGCTCGGTAGGAACGCCAAGCGTCAGGCAGTTGCAAACAAATGAACGTCTGGCAGTATGTGTCGTTATGATCTCATATTTCTTAAACTCGACATCAGTTGTCTTGCCTCCTTTGTAATTTGGCTTGACAAATACTGAGTCTATACCAGCTTCTCTACAGACATCCTTTACAGATACATTGAGCTTTTGATTACTCGTGTACCTTGGGGATCTCTGCAATAATATATCGAGCTTTTCAAACGCTGGAATGTAGACTATTTGGCCTCCTTTTTGCTGCGTCACCTGATAGTACTCTTTTCCTTCATATGTTAATTTCTTGCTCGTTTGGATCTTGTGCCAGTCACCATATCGCTGGCCAGAGTAGCAGCCTATTAGCAGTAGATCACGCGCATTAGACAATCTATAATGAGTGAAAGCGTGATTAAATAGGTTATCTAACTCTTCAATAGACAGATAGGTGTTAATGACTGGCTTTAAAGCCACTTTGAATCTTTTATTCAGATGCACAGTATTATCCGTATATCCTCTTGAGAATGCTTCACTTATTATCGTTTTGAATGTTCCGACATGGTGGCTGACAGTATTAGTAGCTATACCATCTGCGTACATAGCCTCAATGAATTTGTATACGAAGTCAATGTCTATATCTGACCATCTTAGATTATCAGACACCTTCATCAATTTACTTTTTACGTTCAGGTATTTTCTCGCAGTCGTATCTTTAGTTTGACTATTGGCCTTACTTGCTATGATACGATCTATGTCAGGATATATGCTATCGCTACCTCCTGCTTTACCTCTAAAGAATGAATCACAGTATCTGCGCATACTATCGCCAGTCAAATCTCCGCGCTGCATCATATCACGTCGAGCGTCAGAAAACTTACGCTCTATGTAGTCCAAATGCTTATTAAGACTAAGATGCTCAGGATGCTTGGAGCTCACCCGATTCTTTTTTGAGAGCCAATATTTTCGTTTTACTTTCTCATTGATGTAGTACCTTACGTACTGCCCTGGGTAAATCTTCACGCGCATTCTGATATACCCTTCGACTTCATTACGAGGATTTTCTAAAACAAATTTTACGGCACTCATTAGTACAAATGTAGGACAAATTAGCCTTACGCTACTATAATATAACAGTAAAGTAGCATATGTAATGATACTGTATCATAGACTATTAATATAGCTGCGAACACCTGTACAATCCCTCCTCTTCCGCTACCTTAAGACTTTTATACATATATAATAGTCTTCAAATCAGACACTTATGAGCAATAAGTGTTTTTTTTGAATATATTCGTAGTCAGTATGTAGGACAGAATAGTCCAAAAATATTGACTATGGCGAACAAACTAGTACTTATCGATCATGGACATGGAGGCTATAGCGAAGGCATGACACTCACGCCTGACAGAGGCATATACACAAAAACCATATCATTGTCAGAAGGCCAGCTTAATAGAGCAGCTGCTCATTCTATTGCATTTGAATTGTCATTAAAAAAGATTCCAGTACATATTATAGGGTCAGGTAATGCAGATGTCAGTTTACGTGATAGGGTTAAAGAGGTCAATAGGCTCGCTAAGAAATACAAGTGCGCCTTGTTTTCAATTCATCACAATGGGTTTTCTGATGAGAACGTAAAAGGGTTTGAGCTCTTTACTTCATTAGGAGAAACGCCAAGCGATACAATAGCAGAGCGATTTGGCAAGGCATTTATGTGCTTGCACCCTGAGAGGAAATTACGAAAGCTAAGTGAAGTTGGGAAAGTGTCCAAAGAGGCACCCTTCTATATTCTCAAGAAAACAATATGCCCAGCAGTGCTGATAGAGTGGGGCTTTATGACCAATAAAGACGAACGTGCATATATCGTCAGTCAGCGAGGACGTAATGACTTATCAAGATACATGGTCCTATCTATCCAGCAAACATACGACTTATGGTAGCTGATCAGATAAATGAAGAGCTGATTAATTCTGCAATGATAGGCGTGCACAATAGGGCTTCACTCGAATACAATCGATGTGACTGGGGAGAGATCCTCAAAGATACTCTCGCATTTGCAGCCAAAGAGATCATCGACGAGGTTGGTACATACAGACCAATAAAGAGGTTTCAAATCTTTCGCCTTTTCCGTATCGCTAAGTTTTTTGTAGAGATGACTTTGAGAATTATAAAATGCTATAAATAAGTAATGCATGGGCAAATCAATCATTCAGACAAATATTCACGCTTTTATGGAGTATCTGCCTTACGGTACTGAGGTGATAATTAATGGACATAAACACTATGTTATCAGCGTTTCGTTCTGCGGTAAAAAACAATCATTTAAGGTGACCAGTATAGAAGACAATGCGATACATATTACAGATTTATCAGACACTAAGCTCTTGCTAACACCTTTGGAGGATATAACTAAAGAGCACGTACTCGCCTTGAGTGGACTTGTTGCTGATAAAAATAACAACAAGTTTGAAACAGCCGCTCAAATTTATGAACATGTCTTTTATGAAAGGCTTTACTTGTCTGCAAAGGTAAGAGCGTTGCTTTGCAGTTGGCATTATGATATCTATAACCTCATTGGTTTAGGTGAGGCACTCAAAAAAGATAAATAATGCCAACAGTAAGACGATATAGCAGACGATTGATTAAACCAGAAGTTAATAGAAGCTTCGGTAAGAGCGAGAACGATAAGATATACAACCGCACAGCATGGAGAAAATTATCGCGTGTAGTAAAGTCTAACTCACCACTTTGTATTCAGTGTCTATACAATGACGAAGTAAAGGCATGCGATGTAACAGATCATATTATACCAGTCGAAAAAGGCGGATCATTCACAGATCACAGAAACCTTACTACTCTTTGTGAATCCTGCCACAACAGGAAGTCTGCTAAAGAGAAGAAGAGTGGTCTATACTACTGCATTGAAGCGATAACTGGCATGGTCCCTAACCCAGATGACATTACATTAATTAAAATATTTCCAATAAAACTTAGAACCAATGAAGCATTTATTTACTCTTCTTATAACGTTGATATCGGTGGCGGGCTTCGCTCAGATCAATTCGGTAATTGAAGGCCGACAGGTCGTTGATAGGCTAACTATCATGAACGACACATCCAGTATCAACTTCCACGACCTCAGCAATGTCAAAATCATCAAGTCGCATGGTACTGTTGAAGCTGATGGAGGCTTCACTAATCATAACAACATCGATTTAGTGAGGATTTTAGATAATGGTAGATATAAGGTTTATTTCAAGGATATCTATAGAAATTACTATCCAACGTGCACAGCTACTCCAGTCAGTCATGCACTTGTAAGAGTCATTGCAGTTGGCCACGCTTCTGTTACATTCGAATTGAGCGACGCCACTGGCATCGTTCCTGGGATATTTATGTATCAATGCAATTAATATGAAATACTTAATCATTGGTATACTTTTCATCATAGCGCTTGAGATATTGTACTATTTCAAGGGGGGCGGGTAAATTCCTTGACCAATTCCCCTGCCTACAGCCCTGCGTAGTCGCGTGTATCGCTCGCCATAATTTTACAAAAAAAACCCTAATCACTTTATGTTCATTGAAAAGAAGGATCTCAATTTTGAATATGTGGGCCGAGATAACCACGATGACCGACGTAGCGTTGTAAAATTATACTTTGACAAAAGGTACAAAATCAATAAGCTGGTAGAAAAGAAATTGCGAAAGCGGGATTCTAAAGTTACAGTAACATATTCGGTTGATGGCGATTCGGGGATTTACAATTCGCTGAATAAATTAATCAGGCATTATAATGAGGGGCTATTATACAAGCCTTCTCTTTTTGAGCGCATTAAGTCGAGAGTACACACATTTGGCGTCAAAATAAAATTCTGAAATCATGGGACGATCACCGAAACCGAGTTCAATAAAAAAGGCTCAAGGGACGAGTAGACCAGAGCGTGAGAAAGACTACAGAACTGTATACTCTTCAGCTCCAAAATTAAAATACCCGCCTTTTCTGAAATCAGCTAGGGCCAAAAAGCTTTATAAAGAACATTTTGGAATACTGAAAGAATGGGAGCTACTCACTGAAGCTGATTTATATAATCTAGCAATGATGGTGAAGTACATGGAGAGGTTTGAAAAATTGGACAAAATTATAAATAAAAATGGGTTTACAGTTTTTGACGATAAGGGAATAGAACGCCTGAACCCTCTGGTACGTGAGCAGAAAAACTGCGTCAGTACCATACTCGAATTAAGTAAGGCTTTCGGGATGACACCCGTCGACCGCGAGCGGCTTAAACTTTCAGTTATGTTTGGTGACGCTAACAGCGATGACGCTGGTGAGTTCGGAGATATATGACGAGAGCGAAAGCGGCAAAAAAGAAGACACCAATAAAAGCGAAAAGGAAGCCCCGAAAACCGAAAGGCTACCAATTCAAATTTGATAAAAAGAAATACTACTACGACGAGAAAGCGGGTGATCGTGTGGTTAAATTTGTCGAGCAATTTTGTAGCCACGTCAAAGGTCCGCTAAGAGGTGAGGCATTGATACTTTTAGATTTCTGGAAAGAAATACTACATGAAGCTTTCGGGATAAAAAAGAAGTCTGACGGGTTCCGAAAGAATCAATTTATCTATATAGAGATTCCCAAAAAAAATGCCAAGTCTTTAATTGTATCGGCAGTCGGTCTTTATCTCCTGTGTGCTGACGGTGAAAAGGGTGGTGAGATATTTGCTGCGGCTGGCGACAAGGAGCAAGCTCGACAAGTTTTTGATGCTTGCAAAGACATGGTCGAATTTAGTCCGTTTCTGAGTGATAGATTAACAGTACTAAAGGATTCTATCTATCACAAAAAAAGCGGGTCGGTCTTGAAGGTGACCTCAGCAGAAGCAAAAACAAAGCACGGTCCGAACTTGCACGGCATTCTCTTCGACGAGCTTCACGTACAGCCACATAGTGAACTTTATGATTCAATGACGAAAGGAATTGCCGCGAGAGATCAGCCCATGGTCTGGCTGATCACCACAGCGGGCGTTAAAAATACATTCGCGTACGAGCGTCACCAATATGCAAAGAGTTTAAAGGATAATAAATTTGATGACCCGCGCTGGATGGTTCGCATATGGGGCGCAGATCCTGACTGCGATATTCGCGATCCTAAAGTATGGAAGGAAGTGAACCCTGCATTCGACCAAACAGTTAAGCGGAGTTATTTTGAGGGCGAGATAATAGAAATTAACAATAGTCCAAGCCGAGCCAGCGCCTTCAAACAATTGCATCTTAATATCTGGACAGGGTCTACGGTGTCGTGGCTAAGTGCTATGCTTTGGGACGCCTGCGATAAAGGTGAGATCGATCAAGAAAAGCTAAAGGGGCAAGTCTGTTATGGCGGTCTCGACTTGGCGAGTACACGTGATTTAAATGCATTCTCATTAATATTTCCTCCTAATGAACATTACGATCATGTTACGTGGCTTGTCTGGTTTTGGGTGCCAGAGGATACGGTAGCGGAGCGCGACAAAAAAGAAAATGTTATGTATTCGCACTGGGTCAATAAGGGCTGGATCAAGACAACGCCTGGCAATATTACCGACTATAATTTTATTGAGAAGTTCATTTTGGAATGTCATGATGACTATGATATAAAGAGCCTTGGTTTCGATCGATACCGAGCTGATCAATCTGTCATAAACTTATCACAAGAAGGATTAGAACTCAGCCCAGTGGCCATGACTGCAAGCCATATGAATGCGCCGATAGAAGAGCTGGAAAAGCTAATCATTAAAGAGAAACTGAATCACGGAGGTAACAAGGTTTTGGGGTGGCAGTCGGAGAATTTAATAATTCGCGAGAATCATCAAGGCGAGAAATCACCCGATAAAAAACGCTCTAAAGATAAGATAGACGGCATGGTCTCTGGGCTGATCGCGCTGCATGAAAAAATGGCCATTGAACATAGCGGCAATACTCAAAAATCAAAATATGAAGACCATGACCAAGAGGTGCACAGTGTATGATTCGGAATACATGTCGACCAAGGCTGCATATTTTGAACTCTTTGAAACATATGTAGAGGATGGGTATGGCTATCGAGAGGCGTACCGACAAGTGCAGCGTGAATTACCTTTATACAGCACATATGAATCATTCAAGGTCATCAAGTCAAGACGACAACATCGGAAAAAGAATATGAGGGAACAGGGTGAATGAGGTTTTTATTAGTTCTCAGGGGAAAATACTTTCACTGATTTAAATAGAGCTAAGCGGAAATCGATGAAGTCGCTAGAGGCGATCTCATATGTCGAATCTCCTGAACCTACTGTGATAACGTACTTGATCGCTTTGCCAGGGCTGAAGATGTGGCTGACGGTGATACTGCGAGACTGACAGGTGACAATACGCTCATAGTCCCGAGCCTCTTTTTTATACTTGCTCGTCTGAATATCGACTGTGCGCAGACAGCTTACTAAGTCCTCTACTTCGGAGAGGCTGAGGTATTCTAAACCGTCCTCATGGCGGATGCCGTACGAGTTGCCTGCGGCGCTGCCGACAAAGCTGCCTATAAAATTAAGCGAAGAAGATATTGACGTCTGCTCTATGTCTGATCGCTCGGCGTAGAACTTGACGTGAGTAGTCGTGTCCTGCTCTCCCTCGTTATAGATGCGCTCTAAAGTCACTTCCAGAGTGCGGCTTTTAGGAGAAAAAATGTTACTCACGGAGCGTCTGAATTCTATAGGCTTATCAATAATAGTCTGTGCGGAGGTGTAGGAAAGAGGTAATAGTAATAGTATTAGTAAGCTGGTTAAGGTCGTGGGGTATTTCATATGCGATAGTTTTAAAAGTATAAAATAGAAAAGGTGCTAATTTATCAATTAAAGAGGCGTGTCATGTCCTGAAGCTGTTTTTATCTAGCATCTTCATGATGTGCGAAATAATGTTTTCTATTGCCTTTTTCTGCTTCCTGAGGCTGTCAAGGAGTTTACGTAAATCTGATCTACACATATATTAGTAATTTAAATTAAGGTGAACTAATCAATTAGGGTAGATTCAGAGTGTACTTAGCAACGATGCGAATGAAAGGGAAACACAAATGAAATGAAAAAGCGTGCTCAAAAGTTCTAAAGTGGTCCATATTTTTTACGATACTCTTGCAGCTCGGACAGTAGTGATTCTATTTTGATTTCCATCTTGGCGCTGGTCTTCATGTATTTTTCCAGCAGGTCAATCAGTAGTGATTTATCATCGATGATAGTAGTTTCTGAAGGTACAGCCTTGTAATTATCTACA
>ENA-ORXM01005389-ORXM01005389.1-marine-metagenome-genome-assembly--contig:-NODE-5389-length-10191-cov-3.320941_pt1 | contig 10191 bp, 11 predicted proteins | sample MGYA00237867_ERZ511480 | MGnify/ENA primary metagenome ERZ511480 (study PRJEB26309, sample SAMN06266103) | marine metagenome | isolation source: Algal blade | place: United Kingdom:Sidmouth, United... | reverse complement strand
CACCGGACGGCTACGGTGCCGGAGTCAGACGGAGCACGGCACCTTCCGCCGCGTCGGTGAGCACCCAGACGCTGCCGGTGCTCCGCAGGCGGTAGCGTCCATACGCACCGGCGTGTCGATCCCGAGCGCGCCTCTCCCCGCGGTCGATCGCGACTCGCTCCGGCCGGCCGGAGAGCGCTATCATCATCTGCCCACACCGACGACGATCCGCTCCGGTGGGTCGCCGGCCCGATCGCTCCTCGAGATTCTCGATGTCGAAAAAAACGTCCAAAGCCGTCGTGTTCGACGCCAACCCCGGCCGCAACGCGCAGACCTACGGCATCGCGCGCGAACTCGGCACCGACCCAGACCTGATCCATGAACCCTCCGTCGGGGTGATCGGCACCCGGGGGGACAGCCAGTGTTACCTGGGCGTGCAGCGAAAGGTCGAGGCCATTCACGAGGCACTGCGAGCCCGCATCGGCCACGGGCCGGAGCGGATGGCGCTCAGGCTGGTGCAACCGGAGTACACGGTGGCCACCTCGGACGGCATGCGCAACGGCACGCGCGAGATGCGCTACTCGCTGATCGGGCGCGAAGTGACGCACGACAGCGTGTGCGAGCACCTGAGCGCGAGCGGTCTCGAGGGCATCATCGCGGTGGTCGCCTGCGACAAGCCGCCGGTGGGCACGCTGGCCGGTCTGCTCGAGCACGATCGTCCCGCGATCATCATGTCCGACGGTCCGATCCGCCCCGGTGTCGATTCGGCAAGTGGTCAGCCGATCGACATCATCACCGGCTTCCAGGTCGCCGGCGATTCGGACGAGGGCTTCAAGCGGCGCATCGCCCGCGAGGCCTGCCCCGGATACGGCAGCTGCGGTGGCATGTTCACCTACAACACCATGCAGACCTTCATCGGGGTCGTCGGGATGCAGCCGCTGCACATGGTCGCGCCCCCTTCGGACGATCCGCGGCGGCTCGAGGAGTTTCCCGCGCAGCTGATCGCCTACCTCGAGGGGATGATCGCGCGCGGTCATACGCCGCGCGACATCGTCGACCGGGATTCGATCCGCAACGCCGTGATCGTCGCGATGGCCATCGGCGGCTCGACCAACGTCATGCTGCACGCACCGGAGATCGCCCGAGCGGCGGGGTTCGGAGACTTCGCGCGGGACATCATGTCCCCTGAAGAGTTCAATCACCTGTCCGAGAACGTCGTGCCCGTGCTGACCGATGCCCGACCGTACGGTCGGTACTCGATGGTCGACATCGCCGAGAAAGGTGGGGTGCAGGTGATCGTCAAGACCTTGCTCGAGGCTGGACTGCTCTACGGCGAGACGCTCACCTGCACCGGCGAGACGTTGGCCGAACAGGTCGAGCGGCTCGACGCGCGCGAGCCGGACGGCGCGGTCATCTACCCCGTCGAGACACCGTTCAAGAGTACGGGCGGGCTTCGCGTGCTCGGTGGCAACCTCTCGCCGGATCACAGCGCCGTGCTGAAGCTCGCCGGCGTCGAGGGCGGGCTGGAGGACAACCGTTTCGTGGGGCGCGCGCGCGTCTTCGACAGCGAGCAGCGTCTGCTCGACACCCGCGAGAGCGCGCCCGGGACGTTCGAGAATCACGACATGGTGATCGTGCGCTACGAGGGGCCACGCGGCGCACCGGGCATGCCCGAGATGCTCGACTCGACCTCGCGCATCACCACGCTGTGCCGCGAGCGGGGCATCGTCGTCGGGCTGATGACCGACGCACGGTTCTCGGGTGGCTCGGTCGGTCTGGTGATCGGGCACGTCGGCCCGGAGGCGGCCGCGGGCGGCCCGATCGCCTTCGTCGCCGACGGTGACGAGATCGTCGTCGATCTCGAGCGCAACGAGATCAACTGCACCGCGCTGGCGGACGCCGCCACGCTGGCGGCTCGCAAGGCCGAGTGGGAGCGCGTCGTCGCGGACAACGACGGCGTTCACCCGCTCTGCGGCGAAGTGGACACCCGGCTGTTGAACCGCATGCGCTCGTCGGCGGTACCCGCCGTCCAGGGCGCCGGCATGCATCCGGATCGAGTGCTCTGGGTTCCCCAGCCCCGCGAGCCCGCGAAAGGCGACTTCGTGCCGCAGAACCGGTTCCGCCCCGGATCGCGACGGGCTTTCTAGACGCCGAACTCCTAGCCGAGCGTCGATCCGGCATGCTCGCCGTTCTCGCCGATCGCACCTACCGCCATCTCTTCTTCGCCCAGGTGGTGGCACTGCTCGGTACCGGACTCGTCACCGTTGCGCTCGGTCTCAAGGCCTATGACCTCGCCGGCGAGCGCGCGGCGCTCGTCCTCGGTACCGTCTTCACCCTCAAGATGGTGGCGTACGTTCTCGTCGCCCCCGTGGCGGGCGCGTTCGCCGACCGCGTCCCGCGTCGTACGCTGCTGATCGCGCTGGACATCGTCCGCGCCCTCGCGGCGCTGGCGCTGCCCTTCGTCACCGAGCTCTGGCAGGTCTACGCACTGATCATCGTGTTGCAGTCGGCCTCGGCCGCCTTCACGCCGATCTTCCAGGCGACGATTCCCGACGTGCTGACGGACGAGGCGCGCTACACGCGTGCGTTGTCGCTCTCGCGCCTCGCCTACGATCTCGAGAACATCCTCAGCCCTACCCTGGCCGCTCTGCTGCTGATGGTCGTGTCGTTCGACACGCTGTTCCTCGGCACGGTGGCGGGGTTCGCGGGCTCGGCCGCACTGGTCGCCTCGGTGATGCTACCGAGCCCGCGGCCGGTCACGCGGCGCGGCATCCACGAACGAACCACCCGGGGCGTGCGCAACTACCTGCGGACCCCGCGTCTGCGGGGGCTGCTCGCGCTGAACCTCGCCGCGGCGGCAGTAGGGGCGATGGTCCTCGTGAACACGGTCGTTCTCGTGCGCGCTCGCCTCGGACTCGGAGAGAGCGAGGTCGCCGTGGCTCTCGGCGTGTTCGGGTGCGGCTCGATGCTCGCCGCACTGGCCTTGCCGAGACTGCTGGAGCAGGTGTCCGAACGCTCGCTGATGCTGTGCGGCGCAGCGCTCGCGAGTGCCGCGCTGATGCTCTTCGCGGCGGCGAGCGGCACGATCGGTCTCGGCTGGCTCGGCCTGCTCGCCACCTGGTTCGTGACGGGGGTGGGTTACTCCGCGATCCAGACACCGTCCGGGCGTCTCCTGCGACGCTCCTCGACGCCGGAGGACCGCCCGGCGCTGTTCGCCGCGCAGTTCGCGCTGTCGCATGCCTGCTGGCTCCTCACCTATCCGCTGGCCGGTTGGCTGCTGACGTGGAGTGGGACGGTGCCGACATCGCTCGTGCTCGGCGGCATCGCGGCAGCGGGCATCGCGCTCGCCCTGCTCGTTTGGCCGGCCCACGATCCCGAGGTACTCGAACACCGGCACGACGATCTCCCGGACGATCACCCGCACGTGAAGAACGGACGAACGCACGCCCACCCGTTCGTGATCGACGACGAGCACGCACGCTGGCCGCCACGTCCGTGAGCGTGACGTGGCGGGCCCGCTCAGCTCGCCTCGCGCCGCTCCAAGCGCGTGTAGTGGCGCATCTCGTCGATGTCGCCGACATAGGGCTTCACGTGAGCGAAGAAATCCCTGAACGCGTCGCTCCCGCGAAAGCGCTGCAGGTGGTCCTCCGCCGACGTCCACTCGATCCGGACGATGTACGTCGAGGGGTCCTCGTCGCAGCGGCAAAGCTCGAACGAGCGACAATAGGGGGAAGCCATCAGCGCATCGGCGGACACGACATAGGCATCGACGAACGCCGCGCCGCGCGAGGCGTCCACGGTGTATCTCAGATACTCGACGATCATGTGAAAGCGCTCCGGCGGGTGTGAGTCACCGATGGTAGGGTGAGCGTGCAACGCCGATCAACGAACCATCCGGTGCGTACCCGGAGGAGACGCCTCGATGCGAACGGCACGCGCGTACGGCTGTCCGGTCGAGTTCGCGCTCGACGTGCTCGGCGGTAAGTGGAAGCCGGTCATCCTCGCGCGCCTGAAGGACGCTCCGCTGCGCTACGGCGAGCTCGGACGGTTGATCCCGGGGCTCAGCGACAAGATGCTGACCCAGCGGCTGCGCGATCTGGAGGACGCTGGGCTGATCGTGCAGGAAGACGGCGGCGAGGGCGTCCGCCGCTACGCCCTGAGCGCGCGGGGCGAGACCCTGCGCCCGCTCCTGCAGTCGCTGCACGACTGGGGTCGCGCTTCGGCGGCGAGCTTCGACGTCGGGTTCGGCGATGACATCTGATTCGGCGCTTCGCGCCTCGGGAGGCATCGTGCGCGAGTCTCCCGTCGCCGGAGAGCTCGCCCGGCGACGGGCCGATCGACCGTCAGCCCACCGACGGCGTGCCGAACTCGACCCAGCGGACCCAGTCGTGTGTTTCGCCGCGCTCGTCGCGCAAGCCGCCTTCGCGCGCGGTGGCCCGTTCCGCCACGTCCGGACTGAGGAACAGAGAGCCGAGAGGGGCCTCCCGCGGCCCGGCGCCGAGACGCTCGAGGACGCCCGGGTCGCGCAGGATGCCACCACTCGACCAATAGCTCCGCCAGCCTCGCACCTCGGCGGCGAGCAGAAGGTTCTGCACGGCCGCGGCGGCGGCGGCAACGTGCTCGATGTTGTTCGTCGTCATCGTGGGCTCGGCCGGGGCGAGCTCACCGGAGGCCGCGTCGCGCCCCTCGGCAGGATCGGGCAGCCAGGTCGCCTGTACGAGTGCCCCGCAGGCCGCGAGCATGTCCTTGATCTTCGATTGCCAGGCACGCGACCACTTCGAGTCCGGGTGCGAGTCGGCCTGCCGCTCCAGCCAAGTGATCAGAGAAGAGCAGGCCCAGCCCTCGACGACGTAGAAGCGCCAAGGCATCGGGGCGCTCAGCTCGGCGGTGCGGTGGATCTCCTCGTTCGCTCGACGGTGAAACGGCGCCCAGGCCGCCCCTTCGATCATCGTGGCGAGCTCGCGGCGGTGCCTGTCGCCCCACGCTCGCTCGCGTGCGTCGCGGTGTTCGGGCGAGAGCAGCAACTTCGTGGTCCGGCGGGATCTGATCACGCGATCGACGACGGCGACGTCGGGGTCGTTCGGGGGAACGACGATCTGGTTGGACATGCGCTTCTCTTCTCGAACGGTGTAGGGGACGATCGTGCGGCCGAGCATGGCCCCATTCTGCCTCGCCAGCACTTTGCCACGCCCACGAAGAGCGGATCGGTGCAACGGCGGACGATCCTCAGCGGATCGCGTATCGGATCGGCACCTGTGCGCGGTAGCTCGTGACGCCCATCGATCGAGGTATCGGCGGCATCGGTTCGGCACGTCGCAGAAGCTCGCTGGCCGCCGCGTCCAGTGCCGGCTCCCCGCTGCCGCGCACGATCTCTTGCTCGAGCAACCGACCGTCGGCGTCGAGCGTGAACGCGACGAGTACCTCGCCCTCCACCCCGCGACGTCTCAGGCGACGGGGATACTGCTTGTGGCGCTGCAGCCACAGCAGCAGCTCCTGCCGGTAGTCGAGCACCGCTTGCGGATCCCCATCCTCATCCGACGGCGTCTCGGACGGCGCGGAGGCGGTGCCGCCGGCCTCGCCACCGCTCGATGCGGCGCTCGGCACGGGCTCGGGTCGGGGTTCCGGCTCGGATGGCGCTTCAGGCTCGGGCTCGGACGGCGGCTCCGGCTCGGGCAGCGGCTCCGGTTCAGACTCGGGCGGCAACTCCGGCCTCGGCTCGGATGGCGGCTCCGGCTCGGGCTCAGGCAGCGGCTCTGGTTCAGGCTCGGCCGGCCCGTCTGGAACGGCTCCGGCGCCGTCGGCGAGCTGCAGCACGACGCTGCCCCCCCCGGGCGGGATCGGAGCCTCCGGCGCGTTCTCGTTCGTCACCCAAACCAGAGCGAGTACATGCACGCCGAGGGAGACGACGACGGCCATCAGCCAGCCGGAGAGACGAAACGACACGATGCTCGTCAGGGAGTGGCGGCGGCGGGAACCGAAGTGGTCAAGAGCTCGACCTCGACGACGCCGGCCGCGCGCAGCGCATCGATCACCTCGCGCAACCGGCTGAAGGTGATGCCGGCGTCGGCCTGGAGCGCGAGCGGCGATTCGCCCTCCACCGCCGCGAGAGCACCGGCCAACGAGCCGTCCGTCATCGCCTCCCCGTCGAGCGCCAGCGCCCCGTCGAGCCCGACGTACAGCACGCGCGACGCGAGCGATTCACGCTGCTGACTCGACTCGGGAGGCAACACGGGAAACGGCTTCGGTGATTCGACGCTGCCGGCGACCATGAAGAAGACGAGCAGCAGGAAGACGACGTTGATCATCGGGACCAAACCGGCGTCGTGGTCGGCCGGAGCCCGTGTCGATGGGGCGATGCGCATCGCTCAGCGCAGCCCGTGCACGGCCACGTCGACGAAGCCGAGCGCCGCGAGCGTGTCCATCAGACGGGTGAAGGTCTGCAGGTCGACCTCGTCCTCGGCGACGACGACGACGACGACGGGCGTGCCGAGCGTGCGCGCCTCCGAGACGAGCGCCTGCCGTCCGAGGGTTCGGAGCTCGACGCTGCCCTCTCCGTCGAGCGCGACCCGCCCGTCCGAGCCCAGCGCGAGCACCAGCGATTCCGTCTCGGCCGGGACGGCGGCGGACCCCGAGACGGGCACACTCAGCGTCATCGCCTGCCGACGATCGAACTGCGTGGTGAGCATGAAGAACAGCAGAAGAATGAAGACCACATCGATGAGCGGTGTCAGCGAGACCAGCGAACGTCGGCGTCGGGGAAGCTCAAGCCGCACGTCGGCCGCCACGTGTTCCGCCCGAGGGGTCGCGCACCACCCGAGGGTGCAGATCGGCCGTGAAGACACGGGTGATGTCGTCCTCGATGCGATGCGCGTGGGCATCGGCGCGACGTTCCAGCCATTGGTGCGCGAGCACCACCGGGATCGCCACCGCCAGGCCCACGCCGGTGGTCAGCAGCGCCTGCCAGATGCCGCCGGAGAGCACCGACGGATCAACCCGGGAGCCGGCCTCTTCCATGCGACGAAAGGCCTCGATCATGCCGAGCACGGTGCCGAACAGACCGAGCAACGGGCTGATCTGCCCGATGACCTCGAGGGTGCGCAGGTGGCTCCGCAGCTTCCTCATGTCCGCGGCTGCCACTCGCTGCAGCTCCTCGCGCACGAGCGGCTCGTGGGCCGCGGCGACACGCCCTTGCATGGCGATGCCGACGAGCCGTGCCGCGCCGCGCCGCGCGCCGGCCAGCATCGACAGCGCCTCCTCACGCCGATCGCGCTGCCAGAGCTCCAGCGCCTCGGCGACGCGGCGCCTACCCTCGAAGCGGAGGATGGAAAGCTCCACGCTCTTGAAGAGAATGATCGCGAACGCAACCACCGACATCAGCGCGAGCACGAGCACCACCGGCCCACCGAGCGAGAAGGTTCGCGCCAGCGGCTCGGGCAACCATCCGTCGAACGCAAAGATGGGCGCGCCCGTCGGAAGTGGCACGTCCGTCATATCCTCGTTCAAGAATCGCCCTCGCCGCGCATCGAGCCGTGCAGCATCATCGCGTCAGACGTCGAGCACGAGTCCGTCGACCACGAATCGTTCCCGATCGCACGAGAGACGTCGGCGGCGGCCGCCCCGCACCGATCAGTCGCCCTCTTCGAGAAAGCCTGCCTGGGACTGCGAGTAGTTCGTCTCGCCGACCGTCTCCAGTAGGTGCAGCTGCGTCTCTAGAAAGTCGATGTGCCCTTCCTCGTCGCGGATCAACTCCTCGAATAGGAGATTCGAGACGTAGTCCTTCTCCGCCTCGCAGATATCGCGTGACTCGAGTTGGCCATCATACAGCCGACCGTGGTCTCGATATCGCCGGCCGTTATCCGGTTGCAGTGACAGACGATCATCGACGAGGGGTCTCTCTGCGGTTCCCCGTTCACGGACAGCGGTAGGTGGCGCGTCCGGACGGTGCGGTCACGATACGTTTTTCTCGGGAGCGGTGCAAATACGAATCGTTCTCAATGGTCTCACGGCTCGTGAAACAGGGTTCTCGTCCCTCTCCAGCCGCCTTCGCGCGCCTTCGAGACGCCGCTCGAGAACACATATCCATGGGCAGAATAGGGAATTGTGTATACACTTTCCCCTTCGATGACGGGAGACCTCAGCCATGCCCAGATTGACGGCGATCGAGCCCGGATCGACTCGACAAGACCTCAAGAGCGCGGGGCTCAAGCTCACCCTGCCACGGCAGAGCATTCTGGAGATTCTCGAGCAGGCCGACCCTCATCACCTCAGTGCCGAGGATGTCTACCGGGCGCTGCTCGACAACGGTAGCGATGTCGGGCTCGCGACCGTCTACCGAGTGCTGACGCAGTTCGAGTCCGCCGGTCTCGTCACCCGCCACCACTTCGACGGCGGGCAGGCCGTGTTCGAGCTCGACACCGGCGACAACCACGATCATATCGTCTGCATGAAGTCGGGGCGCGTGGCCGAGTTCAAGGACGAGAAGATCGAGAAACGCTTGACGGAAATCGCCGAGGAGCTCGGCTACGATCTGCACGAGCACAAGATCGTGCTGTACGGCGAACACAAGGACGCGGTGGCGAAGATGCGTAAACGCCGCTCCCGTTGAGCGGCCGCCCCGTCGAGTAGGACTCGTTCGTGGCGAGGGCTCGTGGCCTTCGGGACGCCGGCTTGGCGAACGAGTGAAGCGACGGCGGAGCCGGCGGCCGCGAGTGGCGCACCGCGACGCGCCGAGAGCTCGGTGCGGCCAGGATGGTCAGCCCGCACGCGAGCTCTCTGGACGACAGGTGCACCGCGACGCCGCTCGAGGCGGGGCTCTGCTTCGCCGGCGCCTCGCGCCCGTCCCTATCGAGCGCTCGCGAAGCCTTATACTGCTTACATGAGCACCGGCTCTCGTATCGAACGACGCGCTGCCGCGACTCTGCGAACGGCGGCATTCGTGCTGCTCGCCTGCGCGCTGCTCGCACCGAAAGTCTCGCTCGCGCTCGCCAGCGCCATCGGCAACGGTTACACGAGCGTGATCATCTGTACCGGCGGCGGCCTCGCCCGTGTGACCGTTACTCCCGACGGCGAGATCGTCGAGGACGTCACCGAGCGCTGGCGCGGTTTTCACTGCGTGCTGAGCGACGAGAGCACCGAGCGGCTACGGCGAGCCTGGCAGGCCGGCCAGTGGCCGCCGGCGCTTCTCCACCTCGCCGATCGCCCCTTCGCCGATCGCGGGGCGCTGCCACGTGTCGCGCGTCCTGCCTCCCTGAGCAGAGCTCCCCCGGCCGCCTGACGATCGACGGCGCGCGCTCCGCGGCAACCGATCCGCGGGCGCCACGGTCGCGATCGGCGCACAGGGCCGAGCAGGAGCGCTTGCGACGACGCGCGATGCCGCGTCGCCCGAACGACACCCTCTCGCGCGACGGCGACTCGTCCGTTCGGACGAGGCCGCCCGTGCCCTCGATCTCGCTGCCGTCGTTCGTGTCGGTTCACCCGTCTGCCGACGTTCGGGCTCGGACCGGACGTTCGAACAGCGGCACGCGCCGAGCGTACGGATCGCCCCGCCCCCCCCTTCTCCGACTCTCGAGATTCGACCATGAACACCCCCGTCTCCCACCCTCACCCTCCCCGACCGACCAGGCTCGCCTCGGCGCGACCACAGGCGAGCAGATGGCGCGCCCTCGGGCTCGGGAGCGCCGTTTGCGCGAGCGCGCTGCTCGCCCTGACGGCGTGCACGACGAAGCCCGCCCCGCTCGCCACCGACGATGGCACCGTAGCGGTGTCGCTCGCCTTCGACGGCCGGTTCGCCGGCCGATCGTTCGACTGCACCGGTGTCTTCGAGGGTGTCGGCAGCTCCGGCGCGAGCGTCACCGTTGCCGACTACCGTCTGTTCGTCTCGCACGTACGCCTGCTCGACGCGAATGGCACCGAAACGCCGCTCACGCTCGAGGACGACGGGCGCTGGCAGCACGACGGGATCGCGCTCCTCGATTTCGAGAACGGTACCGCGGGTTGCGTCAACGGCACGCCCGAGACCAACACCGCGATCCGCGGTCGAGTGCCCGCCGGTGACTACACCGGGATCGCGTTCGACGTCGGCGTGCCGTTCGAGCGCAATCATGCCGACCCGACACTCGCCGCCTCCCCGCTGAATCTGACCGCGATGTTCTGGAACTGGCGCGGCGGCTATCGCTTCATGCGCGTCGATCTGGCCAGCGTCGACGACGGAGG
>ENA-ORXM01005386-ORXM01005386.1-marine-metagenome-genome-assembly--contig:-NODE-5386-length-10194-cov-3.296827_pt1 | contig 10194 bp, 4 predicted proteins | sample MGYA00237867_ERZ511480 | MGnify/ENA primary metagenome ERZ511480 (study PRJEB26309, sample SAMN06266103) | marine metagenome | isolation source: Algal blade | place: United Kingdom:Sidmouth, United... | reverse complement strand
AGTCATCATAAAAAATAGGGATTTTTATATTTCGATTGTATTCAGAAAGGTATTCGTGTAATTTAGGTGTTACAGGATAAGACGGTTTCCGCTTGGATATTTTTAAATCTTGCATAGCGTAAAGTTATTCAAAAAAAAGAAACATTTTATATTTAGACTCTCGTTTTATTTGGAATTACAGTATCAATGGCTATTTCAACATAAATAAAAAGTAATGATTTTTAATTTTATGTTTTTATATTTATGGCTGTAACAAATATTAAAGACAATCGTTTTAATTTAATAACTAACATTACTAACTTTTTCAGTTGGTATGAAAAATTTTGTAGTTTGGACACTATACTTACAATTAATAATCTTACAAAAAAATTCGGCTATTTAACTGCCATTAAAGATTTATCATTTTCTATAAACAAGGGTAATGTTTACGGCATTTTAGGACCTAACGGAAGTGGAAAATCAACAACATTAGGTATTGTACTAAATGTGGTTAATAAAACTGAAGGTAATTTTCATTGGTTTGATGGAAACACCTCAACACATGATGCTTTAAAAAAGGTTGGCGCTATTATAGAACGTCCAAACTTTTACCCGTACATGACGGCTTATCAAAATTTAAAATTGGTTTGCAAAATTAAAGGTGTTCCTTTTAATAAAATAGATGAAAAATTAGAGGTGGTTGGACTTATTGACCGAAAAGACAGTAAGTTTTCAACATATTCGTTAGGAATGAAACAGCGTTTAGCTATAGCTTCTGCCCTACTAAACGATCCGGAAATTTTAATTCTTGATGAACCCACAAATGGATTAGACCCACAAGGCATTCACCAAATTAGAGAAATTATTAAAGACATTGCAGCTAAAGGCACTACTATTTTATTAGCATCTCACATGCTAGATGAAGTTGAAAAAGTATGTTCTCACGTTATCGTGCTTCGCAAAGGTGTAAAATTATATTCTGGTCGTGTTGACGAAATGATTTCTAGTCATGGTTTTTTTGAGCTTAAATCTAATAAACAAAAAGAGTTAGTTGCATTATTAGAAAACCATAAATCTTTCGGGAAAATAAAATTTAAAGATAATTTAGTAACTGCTTTTTTGAACGAACCGATGAAATCTGAAGATTTTAACAAATATCTTTTTAACCAAAATATTATACTAACTCATTTGGTACAACGTAAAGAAAGTTTGGAAGAACAATTTTTACAATTAACAGATAACCAAAACTAACCAGAATGTTACGACTTTTAAATTTGGAATTACAAAAATTACTACTTAACAAAACTAGTAAAATACTCATATTTGTATCGTTTATTTTACCATTTTTTGTAATACTACTTTCATCATTAAAAATTAATGTTTTTGTTTTTTTTACTTTAGAACTAGGCGAATTAGGTGTTTTCAACTTCCCTATTATATGGCACTTAACCACGTTTTTCGCTTCGCAATTTAAGTTCTTTTTTGCTATTGTTGTGGTTAGCATGATTGGTAATGAGTATAGCAATAAAACCATAAAACAAAATCTTATTGATGGTTTAAGTAAAAAGGAATTTATACTCTCTAAATTCTATGCCATCGTATTCTTTTCACTAATATCCACATTACTAATTGGGATAATATCCATTTGTATCGGTTTATATTATTCAAGTTATACAGAAGCTGGAATTGTGTTTACAGGAGTAGAATTTCTAGTAGCTTATTTTGTAAAATTAATAGGCTTTTTTAGTTTATGCCTTTTTTTTGGAATGCTTGTTAAGCGCTCAGCATTTGCACTAGCCTTTTTATTTATTCTTTTTATTGCAGAATGGATACTATTTGGGCTAATTACTTGGAAATTTAATAGTGTTATTGCAGAAAAAATTCAAAATTTATTTCCGTTAAAATCAATGCATAAACTAATCGATCAACCCTTTCAACGTGTGGCGATGTCCAAATTTCCTAAAAAAGCAGAATTAGCTTACGATTACAGCGTTTATGGCTACGAAATTATTATCGTTTTATGTTGGACTGCTCTATTTATCTTTTTATCGTTTAGATTATTAAAAAAGCGAGATTTATGATACCTTTGGTAGCAATTGCTATTGAAAAATGAAAAAGACTGTATTATTCGTAATCTTTAGTCTAATCGGACTATATATATATGCCCAAAACGAAGCTTCGACTTGGTATTTTGGCTATAATAGTGGTGTGAAATTTAATTTAGGCGGTAACACAGTTTCTTCGCTAAGCGATGGTAAATTAAATACTTTTGAGGGTTGTGCCTCAATTTCTGATGATGTTGGTAATTTATTATTCTACACAGATGGTATAAGAATATGGAATAAAAACCATAATGTTATGGTTAATGGAACAGGATTATTTGGAGATCCTTCTAGCACACAATCGGCTATTATAGTTCCCAAACCAAATGATCCGACCATATATTATGTGTTTACAGTTGATAATCATGGTTTTGGCGAAAGCCATAACGGATTAAATTACTCGATAGTAGACGTTACTTTAAATGGTGGATTAGGAGGTGTTACTTCTAAAAATATAAATTTATTAAAAGATTGTACTGAAAAAATAACAGCCGTATTAAAGGATTGTATAACTGAATCGATATGGGTTTTAGCATTTGCCTCCGAAAATGGAAATAGTGACATTTACAATACCTTTCATGCTTTTGAAGTTACTGATTCAGGTATTAGTAATGTTTCTATTAAATCTACATTTCCAATAAATATTAATGATGTAAGAGGGTACTTGAAGTTGTCGCCAAATGGTACTAAAGTAGCATGTGCTAATGCCAGTGATGGTTTATTCCTTTACGATTTTGATGTTACTACTGGCTTAGTAAGTAACCAAAAATCTATAAATTTAATTGGAAAAGCAAGTGTACCTTATGGATTAGAATTTTCACCAAATAGTCTTTTATTATATGTTAATGCTTCCAATGATTTTTTCGATTTTAGTAATCTGGAAAATAACGAAATTTTATCAAATCACAAATCAAGATTATTACAGTATAATCTTATGGATTTTGATCCTTTAAGTTCTGTATTTGTAGTTGATGATAGGCAACTATATCGTGGTGGTTTACAATTAGGTCCTAATGGAAAAATTTATAGAGCCTTGGCTGCTTCTTACAACCAAGGCTTACCTTTTTTAGGCGCTATTGAAAATCCAAATACCATTGGTAGCGGCTGTAATTATGTTCATAATGCCGTAAACTTATCTCCTTTTAATTCAACCCAAGGTTTACCTCCATTTATATCTTCATTTTTTAATACTGAAATAGATATTATTAAAAATGGCAAAAGTGCAATTAATTTAGCTTTATGTGAGGGTGGCTCTTATACTTTAGAGGCTGATGATATTGCTGGTGCTACTTATTCTTGGACATTAGGTGATGTTCCATTGCCTGAATCAGATTTTGATTTGGAGATTTTCGAAGCAGGTCATTATGAGTTGCTTATACTACCAAATGATGGAAGTTGTGCTTTAGAAGGTGAGGCTTTTGTAAATTTTGTTTCGAATCCAGAAGCCTTCAATCATAATTTATTACAATGCGATGAAGATGGAACTGCGGATGGACTTACAACTTTTAAACTTAACGAAGCTAATTCGGTTTTAACTGGAGGAATTGAAAATAGATCTACCAAATTTTATTCCGACGCTGGGAGAACAATTGAAATTAATGGAGAATCATTCAAAAACACTGTAAATCCGCAAATTATTTATGTGGAGGTTATAAATGATGATTCTGGCTGTAGTAGCTTTTCAGAGTTGACTGTTAATACTAGTGTTACAGATGTTAATAATGCCGAATTGAACCAATGTGATGATGATGGGATTGAAGATGGATTTCATAATTTTAATTTAAGTGATGCTAACACTATAATTCTTGATGGACTTTCAACAGGCTTAGATGTAACATATTATGAAACTTATCCTGATGCACTTCTAGAAACCAACAATTTAGCAACAGCATACACGAATACTGTACCTAATACTCAAACTATTTATGCACGTGTTGAAAATGCCAACAATTGCTATGGCATTAGTGAAGTTTTACTTAATGTGGCTGCTTTACCAAATATTGAAAGTGAAGGTTTTGATGATTATTGCCTAAACAATTTCCCTAAAACAATAACTATAAATGCAGCGGTCTTGAATGATTCACCCGATAAATACTTTTATAATTGGAGCAATGGCGGAACGAGCTATGAAACTGAAATTAACAGCGCTGGAACTTATAATGTTATTGTAAGCAATACTAATGGTTGCTCTAAAAGTAGAATAGTTACTATTAAACAATCTAATATAGCAATTTTTGAAACACCTTCTTTTAATGTAACAGATGCTTCACAAAATAATATAATAACAGTATTTGTTTCTGGTGAAGATATTTATCAATACAGTTTGGTTGATGAAGATGATAACACAGTTATAGCATATCAAGACAGTAATGTTTTCAAAAATATTTTTGCAGGTAATTATACCGTTTCCGTTAAAAACGATTGTGGTATAGTGGATAAAAAAGTTTCAGTTATAGGGTTTCCAAAATTTTTTACTCCCAATAACGATGGTATAAATGATACGTGGCAAATTTTAGGAATTTCAGAACTATCACAACCAAACTCAAAAATTTATATTTATAATCGGTTTGGAAAACTGCTTAAAGAAATTACTCCAACTAAAAAAGGATGGAATGGTACTTTAAATGGGGAAGATTTACCAGCTGATGATTATTGGTTTTCGGTAAAATTACAAAATGGCAAGATTTATAAAAACCATTTCACTTTAAAACGTTAATCTTTTGAAATTATTTTTAAAGCTTATACTTCTAATTGTAGTTATTTTTCAAGCAAATAGAATAAAAGCTCAAGAACCTACAGATTGTATAAATGCCGTAATAGCTTGTGGGAATTCCGATTTAACTTTAAATGTAAATGGAATTGGAAGTCAAGAATTAAACAGCTCAAATACCTGTTCTAGTCAAGAAAATAATAGTATTTGGCTTAGCGTAACTACCTTAACAAGTGGTACTTTAGGATTTACGTTAACCCCAGACAGCAGTGATATTAAAGAAGATTATGACTTTTTTATTTTTGGACCTAATGTATCTTGTGGTAGTATTGGTCAAGCTATAAGATGCTCTACAACCAACCCACAAGCTGCCGGATCAAGAGGTAACCAAACAGGAATGAATAGTTCTGAAAATGATGTGGCTGAAGGTCCAGGAGAACTAGGTAATAATTTTGTAAAATGGCTGGACACTAATGCAGGAGAAACTTATTTTATTGTAATTGATAGACCCAATGGGAATAGCCCTTTTAGTTTACAATGGACGGGTACTGCAACCTTTTCTGAACAACCAATTGATAATTCAGTATCAACTGGAATAGTATTGAATTTAAAAAAATGTGATGATATGTCTCCCTTTGATGATGGGTTTACAAACTTCAATCTATCAGACAATACCGCTCATATTACTGGAACTCAATCTGATGTTATTATTACATATCATGATTCTGTAAGTGATGCTAATATTGGTATTAACTCGATTGACAGCCCTTATATAAATGAGAGTAATCCTCAAATTATTTATGCCAGAATAACAAATAATACTTCAGGTTGTTTTGAATTAACAGAATTTGAACTAAATGTAGATTTAGGTCCAAATGTTATTACCCCTACAGATTATATAATATGTGATAATTTAGATGATGGCAATGCTAAAAACGGACGCAGCACTTTCAACTTAACAACCAAAAATAACGAAATCCTAAACGGACAAAATCCAGCAGATTTTAATATAACTTATTATTCCTCAATAATTAATGCTGAAAATAGTTTGGGCGCACTACCCAATTCATATTACAATGTAAATTCCTTTAATGAAGAAATTTTTGTTAGAATTGAAGATGCTACTAATTCAAATTGTAGAAATATCACGTCTTTAAATTTAGTAGTAAATGAAATTCCTGATGCTTTTGACGCTTTATTAATACAATGTGATGAAGATGCTATAACTGATGGTTTAACCATTTTTAACCTTAATCAAGCTAACAATAATTTAACTGGAGCAATGCCTGGTAGGTCTACAAGATTTTATACAGATTTAGCAAGAACCTTTGAAGTTGACGGAGACGCATTTAATAATACTATTAATCCTCAAATTATATATGTTGAAATTATAGATGATTTGTCTGGTTGTATTAACAATTCTGAATTAATATTGGATGTTACGGCTACAGATTCAAACAGCGCATCTCTTACTTCTTGTGATGATGATGGTGTTGAAAATGGATTACATACTTTTAATTTAAATGATGCAGACAGTGATATTTTAAATGGTCTTCCATTAGGGTTGGACATTGTTTATTATGTTTCAATTAACGATGCTATTTTAGAACGAAACCCTTTAAACAAAACATTTACAAATACAAATCCATATTCTCAGACCATTTATGCCCGAGTTGAAAATGCTAATAATTGCTTCGGGATTAGTGAAGTATTTCTATCAGTTTTAAATTTACCGAATATTACAAGTGAAGATTTGATATACTATTGTTTAAATAATTCTCCTGATTATATTAAAATTAATGCCGCTTTATTGAATGATAGTCCCAATAATTACACATACAATTGGTCTACCGGAGATGCGACTTACGAAGTTCAAATAAATACTCCTGGTATTTATACCGTTACAGTTACGAATATTAACAATTGCGAAAAAACAAGAACTATAAAGGTTGAGCCATCAAATATTGCAAGTTTTAGTTCTCCTCCTTTCAAAATTATTGATGCTTCAGAAAATAATACCATAACAGTCTTCGTTACAGGAGAAGGCACTTATCAATATAGTTTAGTTAATGATAATGAGGACACCATAAAACCTTACCAAGACAGTAACATATTTGAAGATGTATTCCCTGATACTTATACTGTATTAGTAAAAGATATAAAAAATGATTGTGGTATTGAGAGCAAAATGATATCGGTTATAGGGTTTCCAAAGTTTTTTACACCAAATGGCGATGGTTTCCATGATACTTGGCAAGTTTATGGAATTTCTAATATGATTCAACCCAATACTAAAATTTTAATATTTAATAGATTTGGTAAATTAGTTAAAGAATTAAATCCTTTAGGTAAAGGTTGGGACGGGATTTTAAACGGTATTAAATTGATAAGTGATGATTACTGGTTTTTAATAAAATTACAAGATGGCAGAATATATAAAAATCATTTTTCTTTAATTTATTAAAAAAATATACTAAAATCTAATTAAAACGTATTTTGACGGATTTATTTTGCGTTTCATCTAAAAAACACCTATTTTTCAACCCAAATTAGCCCAAACTAATTGTATTGCTTGACCATTTAAAAAAAACTAGAAAACACTTACAAGTTATGAGATTTATTTACTTCATCTTACTTATACTATTTTTTAATAATAGTATTGTATTTTCTCAACAAATATCGGTGGATGATACAGTAGGCTTACAAGCATTAATAGAAAACAACCTAGTTAAAGGATGTGTTAATATTACCAATATTAGTTCCTCAGTTAATGGAGCTTCAAATGGTTTTCCTAGTTATGCTTATTTTGAAAGAGCAAGTTCTAATTTTCCTTTTGAGAAGGGAATAATGTTATCTACAGGAGGTGCAACTTCTGGAGGAAATTCTGCTACAACACCTATTCTTAGTGAAGGCTCAACAACTTGGGGAACAGATTTGGATTTAGAAACAGCTCTTGGTATTACAAATACGGTAAATGCGACATCCATTGAGTTCGATTTTGAATCCATTTCAAATCAATTTAGCTTTAATTATTTATTAGCATCAGAAGAGTATTTTGGAATATTTCCTTGTCAATTTTCAGATGGTTTTGTTTTTTTAATTAAAGAAGCAGGCACACCAAATCCTTATCAAAATATTGCGTTAATACCGGGCACCTCAACACCTGTAAATACCAACACGATTCATGATGAGATTTTTGGCGTATGTGATGCACAAAATGATGAATATTTTGATGGTTACAATAGAGGGGACACAAACTATAATGGAAGAACAACTGTTTTAACAGCTTCAGGGAGTATTAAACCAAATGTAACTTACCATATCAAATTAATAATTGCAGACCAAACTAATGGTGGTTATGATTCTGCAGTATTTATTGAAGGTGATAGTTTTAGGATTTTAGATTTAGGAGAAGATATAACAACATGTGCTAGTTCTGTTCTACTTAATGCCGACTTAGAGAATCCATTAGTGTCATACGCTTGGTATAGAAATAATATTTTAATAAGTGGTGCTATTTTACCAACTTACAACGCTATTACAGATGGTACTTATCGTGTTCAAGCTTCTGTTCCTGTAAGCGGAACAACTTGTATTGAGGAAGATGAAATTATTGTGGTTCTTAATACTGAAGAACCTATGGATCCCATTACCGATTATCAATTATGTGATGATTTAAGTGGAAATGAAATAGAAATATTTGATCTTTCAACTAAAGATTCCGAAATTATAGAAAATGCTCCGTTTGCATCTTATTCCTTTAGTTATCATATATCTGAAAGCGATGCAAGACTTAATTTAGCTGCTATAACAGCCCCATTCCCAAATACGACCAACCCACAACCTATTTTTGTTAGAGTTCAAGATTCAGATAGCGATTGTTTTTCTTTTTCAACATTTAATTTAATCGTTAATCCACTTCCAAATATCGTAGAACCAACACCGCTAGAAGCTTGTGATAGCGATGATAATCCTGATGGTTTTGCTATTATTGATTTAACAGAGAAAAATGATGAAATAACCTCTGGACAACTTGATTTATTAGTTACATACCATTATAACCCATTAGATGCAGTTTCAGGAGATAACCCTATACCTACACCATATATAAACACTAACACACCGAATGAAACAGTATATGTTAGGATTGTAGATACCACAACAGGCTGTATAAAAACAACAACTTTAGATGTTATTATCACAATTAGTCCAATAGTTAATAGAGAAACACAATATATTGATGCTTGTGATAGAGATTTAGATGGTGCTGCACGTTTTGATTTAACCGAAGTTATTAGTGCCGTTTTAGACGGATTAACAGATGTTTCAACAACATTTCATGCCTCATTTGATGATGCTGAAATGAATATTAATGTAATAGCCGACGAGACAAATTACCAATATACAAATGCTGTACTAGAACCCGGTTTTGCAACTGTTTATTTAAGAATTGAAGATGATAATACAGGGTGCCCAACTATAATCCCTTTTGAAATTCATACAAATTTATTGCTTACAGGAACCGATACAGGAGATTTTGCGCTTTGTGATACTAATGATATTACTACAGATAGGTTAGAATTTGATTTAAATACGCTCGAAAATTTTATTGGTAACGATTTACCAAATTCAATAACAGTTACTTTTTATGACGATGAGGACGATCGAGATAATGGTGTTGATGCCCTAGATAAAACAGTGGCATTTCCTGCTTTGAGCCCACAAATTTTATACATAACTATTGAAGATGGAGAGTGTGTTGAAAACTCAGAAGTCACTCTTTTAGTTAATCCAATACTGCTGTTTGATAATATTACAGTACCCTATTGTGATGATGATGATGATGGTATTGCTAGTATAGACTTAGCTTCCTTAGATGAAATTATTACTGGAGAAAACCCTAATTTTACGGTAACTTATTTTGCAAATGATGCCGATGCACAAAGCAATGAAACAGCAAACCAATTACCTCCTTTTTATAATAATACAGACCCCATTGAAACGCTTTACGCTCGTATAGAAAATATAGATTCTGGTTGCGCAACGGTAAACCCGTTTCAAATTGAAATAAGACCTGCTCCATCCTCCAATGAACCTTCAGATGTTATTATTTGTGATGATGATCAAGATGGGTTTTCAATAATTAATATTGAGGATAAAATAGACGAAACAATATCTAGTAGAACTGGTGTAAATATTGAAACCTACTTATTAGATGCTGATGAAAATAAAATTATAATTCCAGTTTCAGACAGAACTTCTTATCCAACAGATACACAAACAATTTATATAGCTATAGAAGACGCTGTTAGCACAACAGGTTGCGAATCTATAGTTTCATTTGAAGCCATTGTAAACACATTACCAATTATTGCTACGGACATATTATTTCAAATATGTGAA
>ENA-ORXM01005384-ORXM01005384.1-marine-metagenome-genome-assembly--contig:-NODE-5384-length-10202-cov-2.122469_pt1 | contig 10202 bp, 8 predicted proteins | sample MGYA00237867_ERZ511480 | MGnify/ENA primary metagenome ERZ511480 (study PRJEB26309, sample SAMN06266103) | marine metagenome | isolation source: Algal blade | place: United Kingdom:Sidmouth, United... | reverse complement strand
AAAGGAAATACTAGCACATTTGCTATAAGACATATAGTAAATACTAAATATTTATCCAATCCTTTTAGCAGACCATAAGGAATGCCAACTTTAGCTTCTCCAAAAGGGGAAATGCTCCATAAGAATGCTATGATATAATCTTGTAACAAGGAAAATGTAGTTTTAAAAACGTGCAAAGCTATGACTACAGATTCAATTTTTGGGCTTTTAAATCATAAATATTTTCTAATTTTTCAACTATTTATATTATTAGAGTTCTATTTGTGTTCTGTTATAGTGGAAAATATTCTTTATTCTATCTCAATGTTGGCTCACAAATTACTTACAGATATTTGCATGGCTTTCTTTAAATCTACTTTTGCTTATTTAGACCTTTGTATCCAAGACTCCTCATTGTATATGCTAAAGGTTTTTTACGATTTCGTTATCTTTTTCTCCAAATATTTGAAAGTAACTATTCTTATCAGAATTAAAATTAAGTTGTTTTTCTCCATTAGCAACAAAATATCAAAACTTTTGGTAGACCGTTACCCAGATGGGTATGATGATAGCAATATTATTTTCTTTAGAAACTCCCATGCCGAGCGTATAGAGGCAGTAGAAGTCTTAACTATAGATACAAAGTATTTGGTGAAAATTAGTGAAAAACTAGAGCATACCATGGAAAATTATGATGAGGAAGATCATGAAGATTTTGATGATGATGATCCAGCAGCAGTTCCAGAACCAAACCTATTATGAAAATAGAAGATATAACTAATATAGAACTTAGGTTTCTAGATTCAAATGATTATCAAGAACTTAAGAGCGTTATGATTTCTGTATACTCTAATATGCCAGGTACGTATTAGAAAGAAAAGCATAGATGGTATATTGTATATTGTTGGGTATTCTAGAGTACGTAATTGCGCACGTGCTAGAGCTATAGAAAATGAGTGTTATGTAGCAATTGCTGGTAGCGTTGGTAACTTGCCTAATGTACAAAACATGGATATTCAATTTGCGCAATCTATGGTGTTTACGCCTTTTGATTTTTCTTTCCCTACCAATGGAATAAAAGCAGAAGCTACTCTAAATACCGAAATGATTTTAATTGCAGATGTAGATATAGATTTACTTAGAGAATTAAACCAATTTGGTGCGGTTCGTAACTTAAAAGATAGAAGAAAAGATATTTTTGAGTTACGCAAAAAATATCATTTAAAACACTTAGCTTTTAACCACATTTACAGGTTTGTTATTTAAATAAGCTTCTAAATTATGTATAGCAGTTTGTAATAAACGCGCTCTAGATTCTTTAGGAGCCCATGCTATATGTGGTGTAATAATACAATTTTTAACCCCTAAAAGAGGGTTTGTGCTAAGCATTGGTTCTTCCGAAACAACATCTAATGCGGCACCAGAGACTTTGCCACTTTCTAAGGCAGTTTTTAAATCTTTTTCATTAACTAATTGTCCGCGAGAAGTATTAATTATCTTAACGCCATCTTTCATTTTAGAAATGTTATTGGTATTTATAATACCTTTTGTTTCAGGAAACAAAGGACAGTGAAGACTAATAAAATCTGACTCTTTTAATAAAACATCTAATGAGACAAATTTACATGTGCTGGTTTCCAATTCTGGTTTTTTAGTTCTACTATACGTAATAACTTGCATTCCAAACGCTTGCGCTAATTTTGCAGTGGCTTGTCCAATAGTGCCAAAACCAATAATACCAAAAGTTTTTCCAGCAAGTTCAATTAAAGGGGTTTTCCAAAAGCTAAAGTTACCATTTCTAGCCCATTCTCCATTATGAACAGCAGTAGAATGTAACCCAGTATTATGACACATTTCTAATAACAAAGCCATTGTCATTTGTGCTACAGAAGTAGTGCTATAGGCAGGAATATTTGTAACTGTAATACCCTTATTTTTTGCAGCAGCAATATCCACTACATTATAACCTGTAGCCAAAACACCTATATATTTTAGATTGGGAGCATTATTAATAACCTCTTTTGGTAAAGGGGTTTTGTTAGTGAAAATTATAGAAGCATCTCCAATAGTTTTTAGAACAGTTTCTGGGTCTACAGGAGTACGATCATGAATAGTTACATTCCCTAATTTTTTCATGCTACCCCAACTTAAATCACCAGGGTTTAGTGTATATCCATCTAAAACTACAATTTTCATATATTTTATTTGCGCATAAAGATAAAGTATGAGGAGTATAGAATAAAAACAGATTAGTACTTTCTTTTTGGGAAAGAAAGATTTATATATTGTTTATTCATTACTATTTCGTTTTAAAATTTAAATTTATCCTTCATTAATTAACATATTTTTGAATATTTAATAATTTTAATGTAGTTTTATTCTGCTGAAACAAATACCTGAATGCCAACAAAAACCAACCTATCTAGCAATTTATTAGTACTAGAGTTTACAAAAAGCAATAAAAGAGCTTTTCGTAAGCTTTATGAGTTGTATTGGGAGGCTATGTATGTTAAAGCTATATCTATTGTAGAAAATGAAATTATAGCTAAAGACATTGTTCAGGAAATTTGGATAAAATTATGGCAAAAAAGAGAGGCTATAGAAATACAAAATTTTGAAGCTTATATACATACAGCAGTAAGAAATAATTGTTACAAATATCTCAGGGACAAGAAATTTTCTTCTGTACGTTTAGAATTTATTGAAAAGTCATATATACTCTCAGAGTCGGCCTCTAAAAAGCAGCACGATTTAGAAGAGACTTTAAGTACTATTAAACAAGCTATGAATAGTTTGCCAAAACGATGTAAGCAAATTTTTGAATTAAGTAGATTTAAACACTATTCTAATGAAGAAATAGCTATGGAACTTGGTATCTCCAAAAAATCTGTTGAAAATCAAATTTCGGTTGCTGTAAAATCTATAAGAAGTAATTTAACTATCCTTCTTATTTTTATTTTTTCGTAAAATTACCCTGCATTATTTTTAATTTTCACAACTATAAATGTTTTTTTTATGACATTATAAATTATTTTGCCAATTTGTTAAATGTTAAAAAAATGTTAAAATCAATTTATTTATGGGAAAAAGCCTCCCTAAGCGGGTCTTATTAATGTATACCTATTACTATGAAAGAAAAAGAATTTAGAAAACTATTAGAGAAGTCTATAAATGGCTCATTAACAGAGCAAGAGGAGATAGCTTTAGAAAAGTTTGAAGAAGAATATAGGATACATAAAAATGAAAATAATTTTAAAGATGAAGAATCTAAAAATAGTTTGAAAGAAACTATTTGGTTAGATATTAATAAAAACATAGAGGTATCACCAAAATCCACCACAAAATTATGGAAAGTAGCCTCCGTAGCAATAATAGCAATAGGTATATTGTTTTTTGGAAGTAAATATGCTACTCAAAAAAGGGATAGTATAAAATTATCTCCTAAAGATGTTATTACATTAGAATTAGAAGATGGTACTATAAAAGTTTTAGACGAAGAAAATAATACCCCTCTTTTTAATGCTTCAGGAAGTGTAGTTGGTAGGCAAAATAAAAACCAACTGGTGTATAATGATGTAGATACTAAAACAGAAAAGTTAGTATATAATACATTAACTATTCCTTATGGCAGAACTTTTGAGTTGTTGTTATCAGACGGAACAAAAGTGTATTTAAATGCTGGTTCCTCTTTAAAATACCCAATAAAATTTATAGAAGGTAAAGAACGCTTAGTCTATGTAACAGGAGAGGTGCTTTTAGATGTTACCGAAGATAAAAAACATCCTTTTATAGTAAATGCAGATAACCTTAATGTTAAAGTTTTTGGAACAGTATTTAATGTAAATGCATATCCAGAAGATAATGTAACCGAAGTTGTTTTGGTAGAAGGCTCTGTAGGGCTTTATACCAATGAAACTAAAGCAGGAGAAATTAACAAGCGTCTGGAACCAGGGTATAAGGCAAGTTTTAGTAAGCAAAATAAAGATATAAAAACCAATGCTGTTATTACAGATATTTATACTTCTTGGATGAAAGGAGAACTTGTTTTTAGAAATATGATTTTTGATAATATTCTTAAAAAATTAGAAAGGCAATATGATGTTACCATTATAAATAAAAATAAAAGCCTGTCTAATGAAAGGTTTAATGCAAGTTTTGGTAGTAAGCCGCCTATTACAGAAGTTTTAGAAGAATTAAAAATAACCTATCATTTAGATTATGTAATAGATGGGAATACAATAACTCTTAATTAAAAAAATAACTTAAAAATAAATAAACTGCCTATGTAAAGTAACGTAACTAACACAAAAAAATATCATAATAAAAAAATCGGAAAATGGTGCAACATTTCCCGATCAGTTATGATGTGATTAAACTCAAAAAGAATAACCACAATTTTTAACACTACAAAAGTATGAAAAAACAACCTTCTAAACCAAAAGGGCGGTTTTACCCGTTATTAAAATTTGATCTTAAAATGAAACTTAGTCTCCTAATATTTTTTTTGACATTCCTTGCACTGCAAGCGAATGACACCTATTCACAAGAGACAAAAGTTACACTTAATTTAAATGATGTATCTGTAAGTCAATTTCTAGACGAAGTAGAAAGCAGCACTAAATTTCGTTTCGTATATAAATTAGCAGATATAGACTTAGATAGAACCATATCTATAGCAGTAAATAAGCAACCTATAAATACTATTTTAAATCAAGTATTTAGTACAACAAAAACAAAGTACAATATTATAAGGAAGCGCATATATTTGACTGAAAAAAATACCTTGACTGCTGCTACAAAAAATGCTGTAAAAAATGTAGTTTCCAATATTCAGACCAGCATTTCGGGAGTAATTGTAGATAATGACGGTATTCCATTACCTGGAGCAAATATTGTTGAAAAAGGAACAAGTAATGGTACACAGGCCGATTTTGATGGAAATTTTTCTATAACGCCTTCCACAGAAAAACCAATTCTAGTAATTTCTTACATAGGGTATGTTACCCAAGAAGTTATAGTTGCAAACCAAACTACAATTAAGATTGCAATGGCAGAGGATGCTGCAGCATTAGACGAAGTTGTAGTTGTAGGATATGGTTCTCAAAGAGTAAAAGACGTTACTGGTTCTGTTGTACAGGTTACCGCTAAAGACTTTGCAAAAGGAGCAAATACTAATGCTTTTCAATTATTACAAGGAAAAGCCTCAGGGGTACAAATTAGTCAATCTAGTAGTGCGCCAGGCGGAGCGGTAGAAATTAAAGTTCGTGGACTAAACTCAGTAAATGGCGGCAATGGAGTTTTAGTTGTTGTAGATGGGTTGCCAAATGGTAATGTAGATGCTTTAAGTCCAGATGATATAGAGTCTATTCAAATACTAAAAGATGCATCTGCATCTGCAATTTATGGTTCTAGAGCAGCTAACGGAGTAGTTTTAATTACAACAAAACAGGGTAGTAGAAGCGGTCTTAAAGTTTCCTATAATACATATGTTGGTATTCAAAATGCAGCAAAACGGATAGATATGCTTAATGGAGAGCAATATATGGAAACATTAAATGCATTAGATTTTGAATCGAATCCAGCAAACGCTACAGACCCAGCTTATACGCCCTTATATACTGATGAGCAAATAGCATCAATTGGTAATGGCTTTAATTGGCAAGATCAAATTTTACGAGGTGGGGTAATGCAAAATCACCAACTTTCTCTTTCAGGCGGTAGTGATAAAGCAACCTATTATGCGTCTTTAAATTATTATGATGCCAAAGGGGTGCTTAGAAACACAGGAGAAAATAGATACAATGCTCGTATAAATGTAAATGTAACTCCTACAGATAGATTAAAAATAAACTTTAATCTAAATGCCAATAGAACACTTACAGATTTAATGCCTTTAGGAACCAATAGCATATCTGGTTCTGTAGCGGCAGCTTTATTATTTGATCCAACGTTAGATGCGCAATTAGATGAACAAGGAAGATATAAATTAAACCCTTTTATTCAGGTAGAAAACCCAGAAGCAATAATGCAAGGTTTTGACCAAAATAGAGAGAGGAATGAAATTATAGGTAATGCTAAAATTGAATACGAGATATTTGATGGGTTTAAAATGAACCTTAATCTTGGTGGTAGAATAAGCGGTACTAAATTTGATTCTTATGAGAATAGATGGACCCAAGCTGGTATTGGTGCTAAGGGATTAGGATTGGTAAGAAATAATGATAATTCTTATGGTATTGCAGAATACCTTCTTTCTTATGAAAAAGAAGTAGGTAATCATAATTTTAAAGTATTAGGAGGGGTAACCTATGAAAAATTTATTAATAGAGAAGTAGAAGCAACTGCAGAAGGATTTTTATCTGATGTTAATGGATCCGATTTCTTTGGAGCTGCTAATCCAGAAAGATACGCAACAGAAACAGAGAGGTTTGAGCCTACTTTGCGCTCTTATCTAGGAAGGGCTACATATGCCTATAAAGACAAGTACTTATTAACAGCGTCTTTTAGAGCAGACGGTACCAGTAAGTTTTCAGAAAAAAATAAGACCGCAGTATTTCCATCGGCCTCTTTAGGTTGGCAAATTGGTTCCGAACCTTTTATGGAAAAGCAAGAACTCTTTGATAATCTAAAATTAAGAATAGGTTATGGAGAAATAGGAAACCAGGCAATTAATAATTTTGAAACTATTTCAACATTTATTCCTGGAGCTAATGCAGTTTTAGGTGGGCAAGTGCTTACGGGAGCTGTTCCTAGTAGAATTCCAAATAATAACCTTCTTTGGGAAACTACAAAAGAAATAAACTTAGGTCTAGATTTCACTTTATTAGATTATAAATTATCAGGAAGTATAGAGTATTATGTAAGAAACACATCGGACCAACTTTTTCAAAGACCAGTGCCAACCTCTACAGGATTTAGCAGTTTTAGAGAAATTTTGGAAATGTAAGAAACAAAGGTTTTGATATTTCTTTAAGTAGTAAAAATATAACTACTGATAATTTCTCTTGGGAGTCAGATTTAACCTTTTCAACATTAGATAACGAAGTAACAGAAGTACCGGATTTTGTTGGTGGTGAAGTTACTGGTGGTGGTGGTTATGACTTTGCAGGAGATTTCTGGGTAGTTAAAGAAGGGGAACCAATGGCGGCTTTTTATGGGTACCAAATAGATGGTATTTATAGCACACAAGAACAAGTAGATGCTGCAAATGCAGTATTTGCAGACGGAAGTGCTCGCGCAGGTTTAGGATATCCTATTGTTAAAGATGTTAATGGGGATGATAAGATAGATCCAAGTGATAGGGTTGTACTTGGTAAACCTTTTGCAGATTATACTTTTGGTTTAAATAATAGATTTAAATATAAAAATTTAACCCTAGATGTTTATGTTATAGGTGTACAAGGAATAGAGACTTTTAATAATTTAATAGCGGAATCTTTCTACCCAATTGATCCAGACCGTAATAAGCTATCTGAATATTACATAAATAGATGGACACCAGATAATATAAATGCACAATACCCATCTATGGTAGAACCTGGTAATTATCAAGATGGTCGTAAGGTAAATAAGTGGACTATACAGGATGCATCATTTGTTAGAATAAAAAATATAACACTAGGTTATGATTTGCCAATAAAGGCCATTGGTTTAAAATCGGCAAACTTTTATGTGTCTTTAGAAAATTTCTTCACATTCTCAGATTTTGATGGTTTTGACCCTGATGCAAATTCTTCAGGAAGTCAAAGCAGCTCCGCTAGATCGCAGAGAGGAACATTTGGCGATTATCCGCTTGCTAAAACAGTACGTATTGGCGCGAGATTTACGCTTTAATTATTAACGAAAAATTTTATAAAATGATGAAGAAGATAATATATAAATTAGGATTAAGCGTATTTCTTATTTTGGGAGTATCCTGTAGTGATTTCCTAGAAGAGAAAGTTTTTACAGAATTTGATGCCGATGAATTTGTTGCTACAGAAGAAGGAATAGAAGCAATTCTTGTTTCTGCCTACGGAGCGTCTAGTCCGGTAATAAGAGAACGTTGGCATACATTTGCAGCCTACCCTTGCGATGATGAAGTAGAAGCTGGTGGTGGGTACCGTGGAAGAGTAGTACCTTTTGAAGAATATACAGTGGATTCAGGAAATGCAGATTTAACTACTACATGGAATGAAATTTACGAAGCCATTCGTAACTGTAACTCCTTATTAGATTATATAGATGGTGTAAGTACACTCCCTGCCGAAAAAATTGCTGCTTTTAAAGCAGAAGCTACTTTCCTAAGAGCATGGAACTATTCAGAATTATATGACCTTTGGGGACCTGTGCCTTTGGTTACAAGTACTTTAGATTTAAGTTTTGAATACCCAAAAGCTTCCGATGACGAGATACGTACTTTTATAGAAACAGAATACCGTTCCGCTATTGCAGCTTTACCAGAAACACAAGAAGCAAATGGGAAAGCTACGAAAGGAGCTGCACAAGCTATGCTAGGCCGTTTTTTATTAAACACAAGACAATGGCAAGCCGCTGCAGATGTTTTAGAAGATGTAATTTTAGATGGTAATTATAGCTTGTTAGTAGATGTAACTACGATGTTTTCTCATGAAAATGAAGGGAATAGTGAACTAATTTTTGTTTTTGAAAATGAAACACTTTTATCCAAAAATGCAATTCCTGCGCATAATTACCCACCAGGATACCAAACAAACTTTAGAAACTGGGGAGCGCAATTACAATTGCAAAGAGATTTTGTTGCAACGTATCATCCTAATGATCAAAGAGCGCTTCCTTGGGATCCAAGAGGAGAATTTGGTCCGGCTACAAATGGATGGATTTGCTATGAGTATATAGACAAAGCTGGCAATTATATAGATTTAATGAATGGTCCTAATCCAGGGAATAGGTTTCACCCAAGAGCATTTAAGTATACACCATCCGAAGATGCATCTGTAGTTAATGATGAATTTTATCCTAACGATTGTGTGTTTATGCGTTATGCGGATGTTTTATTAATGCGCTCAGAAGCACTTGCAATGGTGGCAGGAGCTCCAACTCAAGAAGCGGTAGACTTACTAAATGAAGTTAGATCAAGAGCTTTAGTTCCTACTTATGATTTAGCTGACTTTGGGAATTTAGAGGCTTTTATTGACGCTATGTTAGATGAACGTGGATGGGAATTTGTAACCGAAGGACTTAGACGTAAAGATCTAGTTCGTCAAGGAAGACTTATTTCTGATGCCATTGCTAGAGGTAAAACAAATGCATCTGACGATAAAATTTTGTTTCCAATTCCATTATCAGAAGTAGATTCTAATCCATTAGTAGATAATTAAAATTAGAAACGGATTAGTTTTTATAAGTTAGTTTATACAAGGCTGTCATTTTTTTAAATCTAAAATATGGCAGCTTTTATTTTATATAGTAAAACGCAATTAATTTAACTTAAAAAGAAGAACCTTGAAACAGAGAAAAATTAAGATTCAATTGGCCTATTTTTTATTTGCTTCTGTAGCATTTTCCTATTGCCAAGCACAATCTAAAAAAGAAAAACCTAACATTCTTTACATTATGTCAGATGACCATACATCCCAAGCAATTGGCGCGTATGGTGGTAGGTTGGCTCCTTTAAATCCAACACCTACGATTGATCGTATAGCTAAAGAAGGAGTTTTGTTAGAGAATGCATTTTGTACCAATTCTATTTGTACGCCATCTAGAGCTAGTATTATGACAGGACAGTTTGGACAAGTTAATGGTGTAGTAGATTTAAATGGTAGGTTAGATCCTAAAAATCAATATTTACCATTAGAGATTAAAAAACAAGGCTATGAAACAGCAATGGTTGGTAAATGGCATTTAAAACATGCGCCAGAATCTTTTGATTATTATAATGTGCTTCCAGGACAAGGAGACTACCATAACCCTACATTGTATAGTAGAGAAGGAGGTACTAAGAAAAAAATTCGGTTTGAGGAAGATTTAGTTAGGGAGGTAAGCGCAACAACATATGAGGGGCATTCCTCAGATGTTATTACAGATATTTCTCTAGAGTGGTTAAAAAATAAACGAAATAAGTCTAAACCATTCTTTTTAATGCATCATTTTAAAGCACCGCATGATTTTTTTGAGTTTGCAGCTAGGTATAAAGATTATTTAGAAGATGTAGAAATTCCAGAACCATCTAGCATGTGGTATAATGGTAATAATGGGTCTATTGC
>ENA-ORXM01005383-ORXM01005383.1-marine-metagenome-genome-assembly--contig:-NODE-5383-length-10203-cov-2.504938_pt1 | contig 10203 bp, 7 predicted proteins | sample MGYA00237867_ERZ511480 | MGnify/ENA primary metagenome ERZ511480 (study PRJEB26309, sample SAMN06266103) | marine metagenome | isolation source: Algal blade | place: United Kingdom:Sidmouth, United... | reverse complement strand
CACTTCCATTACTGCCAAGATTTGGGCTTTATTTCAATATTGAAATAAAGCCCAAATCTTGGCAGTAATGGAAGTGTGTTTTGCACTTTCAACGCAGTTGTAATCATTAGCTTTCCGAGATCAACCAAACGATAGGTGAAATGCACTTCAAAATCATTATTTAATGAAGTCAATTTTGCAACAATGGCATTGAGCGAAGTATCGATAGCAATCAATTTTAAGTTTTTAGCAGCATGTTTCCAATATGCACATTTTTTTGGCATATCCCATCCAAAGTCATTATCGACAGGAGGTCTCCAAAAATTCGGACTGATAGCAGCTAGCAAGGTTTCTTTTCCATTTGAAACTAGTGAGCTGATAAGACCAGTTGTGCCATCTACTTGTAAAACTATTTTTTCATCCGCTAGTAGGTAATGATTCTTAGCTTTTGTTACGCAGTTTTTATTTTTATAACGATCTGCGGAAGAAGCTACTTCTCCTTCGAGAAGTAAAAATTGCTCTTTCGCTATCGTATTTGCTTCTTTCGATTGTAGGGTTTGATTGTTATACATAATGTTGACATTTAAATAATAATCAATATGCGCGGACAAGCCTGAAAACGCGTACGGAAGTTTTACATTTAGTTCTGAATCTTCAGAAATGTGTAGGGGTAACTTTCCAGAATCATGAATGCCGTTTTCTGAACTAATTGACCAATCTAAATGAAAGTGACTTTCTTCTAAAGTAGTGAAGAGCATTTCATTTTTAATTGTGAGTTTACCATTTTTAATATCGCTTAGGTCAAACTTAAAAGGCACATAAAGTTTTTTAACCTCCTCCATTGCTGGCTTTGGTGTGCGATCAGGCCAGAGCAATCCGTTAATACAAAAGTTTCCGTCACTTGGTATGTTTTTTGGTCCAAAATCTCCGCCAAAAGCCCAAAACTGCTTCCCATCCTTTTTGGTGCTTAATCCTTGATCCATCCAATCCCAAATAAAACCACCTTGTAGGCAGTCATAGGTATTAATTAAATCCCAATATTCTTTGAGATTACCGTTACTATTGCCCATTGCGTGGCTGTACTCACACATTATAAAGGGTCGATCGCCTCGATTTTTAGCATAGTCTTCCACATGTGCTGGCGAAGGATACATAGGGCAAATGATGTCAGTATTCGCTTCTTCCATCGACTGCTCGTATTGTATAGGCCTGGAGGCATCTTGCTTTTTTAGCCAATCATAGGCGACTTCAAAGTTGATACCATTTCCTGCCTCATTACCCATGGACCAAATAATAATGGAACAATGGTTTTTACTGCGATGATACATTCGTTTAACACGATCTAAATGCGCGTCTTGCCAAGTTGTATCTTTCGCGAGACTTTCTTCTTCAAAGCCCATGCCGTGACTTTCAATATTGGCTTCATCAACCATATACATGCCATATATATCACAGAGCTTGTACCATTCTGAGTGGTTGGGGTAGTGGCTGTTTCGTACGGCGTTGATGTTATACTTTTTCATTAAAAGGATGTCATCAACCATACTTTGAGTGGTAATTATATGCCCCGTGAGCTCATCATGTTCATGACGATTTACACCTCTTAAAGTTAGCGGTTTACCATTAATGCAAAGTTGATTTTTTATAATTTCAACAGTTCGGAAACCAACTTTATTTTCGATTTTATCTATGGATGTTTCATTGACAAAAAGTTCAATAGCAATGTCATATAAATTAGGATGTTCGCCACTCCATGCGTTGACATTCTTAACTAGCATTTCAAATTGAAGTGCTATCGTGCTATCAGATGCACATGTAAAGAAAGTCTCTGAAGTTGCGACAACACATCCTGAAGCATCTTTTAATTGAATCAAGGCCGAACCAGAACTTGCCTCTTTTGAAGTGTTGCTGACTTTGGCATTCAACTCCAACTTCCCATCATTGTATTTATTTTCTAAAGTGGTTATAGTATGATGATCTGTTATAGAAATGTCGTTTCTCGCTACTAAATATACCTCACGCTCAACACCGCTCAATCGCCAAAAATCTTGACATTCTAAATAGCTTCCATCACACCAGCGAAATGCTTGAATGGTAATATCAATTTCTGAGTCAGCATATGGAGTTATATCAAAAACAACTTCTGTTTTACTGTCTTGATTGTAGCCGATGAATTCACCGTTAATCCAAAAATAAGCTGCTGATTTAATCGCGCCTACTATCAAAAAAACTCTTTTGGTATGCCATGCTTTAGGTATTTGTACTTTACGTTTATAAACCCCTGTAGGATTGTTTTCAGGCACTAAAGGTGGGTTTTTCTCAAAGGGATAGCGATCATTCACATAAATAGGAACACCATAGCCGTTGATTTCCCAATTGGCTGGGACTTGAATTTTGTCCCATTCTTTTAAGTCTATATTGGGGAGGTGAAAATTTTTCGGAAGGTTTCTTTTGTTTTCATTCCATATGAAATCCCATTCCCCGTTTAAAGAAATTATATTCTCAGTTTCAAAATGACTATGTCTAAAAGCGCTAGGTGGTTCTTGACCGATATTAAATACTGTTGGGTCAGTTAACCAATTGTAAGTAGGAGTGGGGAAGGAGTTTTTTTTCTTCATTAGTAGCAAAGCATAGATCTGTCGATGCTAATTTAAGGCTTTATATTAGGAATCGAATCTAAGTTTTATGGCAAATTATTCGCCAATATTGTTCATCGTCAGCTGCTAATAAACTTGTGTTTTTCTCAACAAAATCCTTGTACTTTTTTGCCTTATCCAAATCGCCCAAGGTTGTGTATCCAGAATATAAAGACATTGCCGTTGATAATGTAATGTTATTGGGTAATTTAAGGTCTATTAAAGACGTCAGCATTTTTATGCCTTTCTTGACTTCCCCTTTTTCAATTAAGATTGCACCTCTGGTTCCTTGAAAATGAATTTCATTTGCATCTATTGCAATAGCAGTTTTTGAACATAAGTCAGCTTCTGTTATTTTACCTTTTAGAAGATAAACCCAAGCAATATTATTATTAACTAAGGCACGATACGGTTTGTATTTTTTATCATGTAGTTCTTCTTTTAATTCCCTTAGTAATAGATATGATTTATCAAATTCACCTTTTTTAAGGTACATTACTGATAAATTAAGTCTTATGAAAAAGGTATTCTCAGCATTCATTATATGCTTTTCATAAATGGTTATTGCTTTATCGTATTCTTTTAACTCATAATATTCAAAAGCATCAAACAATTCACTGGCATCAATGTCTTTTTTTACTTGATCTATTTTTTTAAATGGAAGCTTTAATAGGCTTAGGCCGTCACTAGGAATTATTATTCCCATATTCTTAATCTGAAATGGAATAAGGTTCAATAAACCAGCACCAGTATTTACAAAAATAAAAGATGTAGCGGCATTAATATGATCTTTATCCCCTAATGTTCTCCAGTCAAAATCAAATAACATATAAGCACTTAAGGCAGCTAAGAAATTGAATAAAACACCTCCTATTATATATACAAAGTATCTTAATTTTAAATTGTCGAGCTTGTAAAAGCTGGCCATTGCAAAACCACCCTTTAGGACCTTTTTAATTATTATTTTTATTTTAAATATTCTAAACCTGATTATTTCGTGGCCTTTTCCTAATATCATTCTTTGTGGCTTTCCGCCAGCAATTTTGGCGCATACTAGGTGACCAATTTCATGAATTATGATACTTATTTTTATAAAAATGAGTGCAATTGCCAAATTCAAGATGATATTTGAGAGGCTAATGAAGTTATCAGAAAACCTAAGCAGTATCCCACTAAAAATGGTAATCCAATAGATTTTAGGAATTATTGTAAAAAGTAACCTATGCCACATATAAGTTAATTGTATTCAAGTTGATTTCTTCTGCATCATCTTGAACGTAAACCCGCCTAGAACAACTATGATACTTCCCATAACCAACCACAACCAAAGTTTATTTTCAAAAAGAGGAGCAACTGTGGCGATTTGCTTTTTGGGTATTTTTTCTGAGTATCCTAGAGTCAAAGCCGAAAGGTTTTTTGGAATTTTTGATGCCGTTTGGGTGATATCATATTCTGGTTTTCTATCGTTGGTCTTCCCATATGCTAAAAAGTAGGTAGCAGGTTTTGAGAAACGCGCATAGAGTTCATGCACATATCCTTTAGCTGAAACGCCAGCTATCGTCAAAGGCTGGTTGTCATTATTCTGAATATGTACGCGCAGCTTTTGTGCTAGGGTAGTAGGAAATGTGAATTCATTTTTCTCTATACCATTCAATGTGCCATAATATATTTCACGATAATTATAGCGCCAACCTTTTTCTGTTTGAATGCTATCAGAAAGGTATTTGATTGAAAAATTTCTATAGTAATCAATTTCATCAGATATATTGATGGTTAAATGACTTAACGGTAATCGTTTTTTTAAATCAATATCAACAACGGTTTGTTTATTTTGCTCTTTAACCTCTAGATGATTAACTGGAAATTCATGAAATTTATCTTTCGATTTTACATCAACAATAATTCTCGCTGCCTTTAGTTCTGGCTTTTCTTGCGTTTTGATTAAAATTCTGTAGTAAAGATACTTAGCGTCTGGAAAACTTAAATCACTAAATTTATAATCGGTTTGTGCGTTTTGAATGGATAAAATTCGATAATCATCTAAAATGGTAAACCACTCATTTTGATTCTGGCTTCCTTCTAAAATCACCTTCCAATCAAAATTTTTGTTCGAAAAATCAAGCTTTATAAGATTAATCACTTCTTGTGTAGGTACTTCATAGGTAAAATAATAACCCTTTTCATTTGAAGTTATATTCAAGACCTTAGAATCGACGTATTTACTATGAAAATCACCAAAACCAACTTTTAAAATATAGGGTGCTTCTAGCGTATCGTTTTCTGTTATGCCATATAGCCGAATATCGTTCATGTTCTGAGAAACCACATCGAAAACGGCATCGGGTAACGCAATGGAATGCCATAAATCTTCTGTGGGGGATACTTCCATTTTATAGTCATATGTGTCTAATTGCGAAAAAGCACAAAGACTACAAAAACAGCCAATTAGCAGCGCTATGTTATTTTTGATTGGGTTCATCAGCAATTTTGTTTTTGTATTTGTTATACAAGAATGAAATGATTAATAGTAGTATTCCCAAAGAAACAAAAACAATAGTTTTCGTTATGGTGTTCATTGATGCGATATCATAGAAAAATAGTTTAACCAAAGTGACTCCGAAAAGAACAATAGCACCAATACGTAGGTGTTTCTCACCTTTAAAAATACCGAGAACAATAAGAAACAAGGAATATGCGCCCCATAAAATACTCAGACCCAATTTATACGTTTGGTCAGAGCCGGCTAGGTCCATCCATTGTAAAAGTTCACTACTTAATATCCATAAAACGGACATATGCAAAAGAGCCGCAAAAGGTAGTTTTACATTGAGTTTTACAAACGCAGCTCTTGATAATTTGTAGATGCTAAACATAAGGAGTGCAAAGAAACCAAGAGCTATGTAGCGAATGCCAACATTGAATTCACTAGTTGCGAAATAATCAGATACATCTTCATATAGAAAGCTCTGTCGAAGTTCGCTTAGCACATATAAACCAGAAGTCAAGAAAAGTAGAGTGGCTACTACTCCTAGACTTAATGTTACAATACCAAAAACCCGATTCTGAAGTTTTTTGAGGTTTACAAAAGCTAAACCTGCAATGAAAAATAAAGTGTAGTTCAGCAGCCATACATTGCCAAAATTTCTTAAATCATAATTGTATTCACCATAAGTATATTCACCTACAGTTGGGGTTTGAATTTCGGATAACCAATGTTGCTTGTCCCAATAATATTCTATTTCAACATAAAAAGCTCCGTAAAGAGCTAATAAGAAGATGATAGGAATTCCGAAAGCCATAATTCTTGCCATCCAATGTTTGCTAGTAGTTTTTGAGCTAGTATCTTCTTTTGAGTGTATCCAATTCATACATGCAAATGACACAACAAAAATGAGCGAAGTAAGAAATGTACTATTCATGAAAGATTTAAGATGATCTTCTACCGCATAGGCTTTGTAACCCATTTCCCAATCTTGTAATAAACTAAGAAATGCTAAAAGCATTAGCGGATACGATAATTTTTCATAGAAAGCAATATTCTTGGTACGCCCTATCCAGAAGAGTAAAGCTGCTTCAAGAGCCCATAATAGCGTTACCCAATTACCGTCTAATTGAACCGGTATTGCAATAGTTATAAAAATCAATACCAAACCAGCAACCAAATAAAATAAATTACGATCGGCTAGTTTTTTCTGAAATAGCATGGCACTTACGGCAAAATGTACTACGGCGTTTGCTAAAGTAAAAATGCCTAATAATTCACCACCAAATTCGTGTTGGTTTAATAAACCGTAGCCAAACCCGTAAAAAATAAAGGAGTTCAATAATAGCAAAACAACATCTGATTTTTTAAATACCTTATTAGCTTTCAATTTATAGACTAAAAACATACTATAGAATAACGCAAAGAAAATTGTCGCTATGATGAAGGCAAGTTGAAAATGCTGTTCTTGTTGATACGAAAATACAATCCATGAAGTATAAATTAACCAGGTAAAAATGAAGGTAACGTAGTATAGGGGTTTCCAATACTTTTTGAATGCAATGATTAATATGCCAATGTTGATGATGGTGATATAACCAAATAAAACAGTAGCATTTCCTGACCCATTACTCAACAAAAAAGGTACAGCGTAAGCACCAACTAAGCCAATATGCGCTATAATCTGTTTGTTATAATTTAGTGCGGCGACCACTCCAAAAACCGTAAATACTGCCATGAGAGCAAAAGCCATGAGTTGGGGAAATAACTCATAAAAACTATGGGCGGCAAAGGTGATGAAATAGAGTATGGTTAGGGCTCCGCTGACTAAAACGGCACTATAATTTTCATATTTAGTTTTGAGTTTGATACCAAAACCGATAAGTCCTAATCCGGTTAAATACCCTAGTATAATTCGTGTTAATGGGCTAATCAGATTATTTTCAATGGAATATTTAGCACCAATAGCAACCCCAATGACTAAAATGGCAATACCAATTTTGTTGATAAGGTTTTCACCAATAAATTTTTCTAAATTCGATTTTTCTTTCGGAATGCGAACTCTTGAAGCTGCTGCTTTGCTGATAGTCTCCGAAGAACTATCTGTTTCTTGCATCACTTCATTTACAATTTCTTCTGCACTAGCTGGCTGCGTTAAATTTACTTCAGGAATATTAGAAGTCTGCTGAACCGGCTCTTCAATTTTTTCAAGAGGCTCGAATGATGCTATGGTGGGCGCGTTTTTTAATTCCTGAATTTCCTCGTACAGGTTTTGAATCTCCTGTGAAAAACTACGTTGCTTATTTAAAAGAACGTTGAGTTTATCGCTCAAGGCTTCAATGCGATCTTGTTGGTCGGCCATGTCAAATGGGTTGAGAAATACCCTATAAGTAAAGGGTACATTTGAAATAACGTCGAAGACCGATTTTTATTGATTTTTATTTTAGATTAAAACATTGAAATTTGACTTACAGAATTTCACTTAGCCAAACCTGGAAAAGAATCAAAATAAAAGGTTTATTTAATTTATTTTTTTCGAGCAAGTTCATTCGCATAAATTTCTCGACCTAATTCTGCCAAAAACGGAAAACCTATTTCATCATATTCGTAGGTGTTGTCGTTAAAAATTTTATTTTTATTAACCATGACTGTAGCTGTTAACAGAAACTCGATATCGTTTTTGGTATCGTGAACATAGGCGCAATCGGTAAGTGTTCCATAAGCATCACCTACCTTATTGTATATTTTAATGTGCTTAGGAATTTCCTTTTTTGTATCGCCATACATAAAAAATTTACAATATCCATCATAATAGGTGGTTTCGTCATAACCCATTTTTTTGGGTACCGTATGCATAGTATTATGAACAAAAGTCAATTGTTCTTCGGTTAGCTTTAGTTTTTCATCGTCAGGAAAAAGATTCGAAAACATCACTTTTTTCAAGAACTCATGTTGTGTATCAATAGGGTAGTAGTTCTTCAAACTAAAATCAAACGAGCCTAGCATTAAGGAGTCCTCTTCATAATAGCCCACTCCCTTTTCTATAGCCTCCATACGCAAGGGTTCTGCAGAGGTGTTAATGCTTCCTGATAGCATATGGGTTGTAGAATCATTCAAATAAACAATGAGTGGTTTTGAAGTTATTTCATCTGAATTAGGTGTGGACAAACGGTGCGAAATGCGGACAGGTCCGTCTAATATTTTTTGCAATTCTTGGTTGATGTAGTCTTGACCCAAAAATTCAAAGAGTCTATTGTTAGCTTGATTATCACTCACGGCAAAAATCTTTTCGATTTCTCTTCTTATAGTGGTTTCAACAGTATCTCCTTCTACATAAAAGCGCGTATTTCTATCCATATTTTCTATAGTGTTTAATTTGGATAATGCTAACAAAGCGATTGGAAATTTCACCGTACTTGCCGGATAAAAATAAGTATTTGAATCCACCTGATATTCATAATCTTTAAACGATATCTCGCCATTGCTTCGTTCAATTTGTGAGAATTTTATTTGAACGGCATAATTCGCAATACTATCCATCACCCTTCTAATTTTTAGATGATCAGAACTAAGAGCAACTTCAATAGGATTGCCAACTTTTGTTTTCCGTTGACAGGATAATAAATTCCAGCAGATAAATAGAAAAAAGAATTGCTTAAACCTTAGTTTAGGGTTTGTAGAGAGACTTTTCAAGCTGTATAAAATCATGTAATTTTTTGTTACGAACCTCCTTTAGTAAGTTCATCATATACTTCTGCGCGATGTGGTTTTAGAGCATCGCGAAGCTGAATCATTTGTGATTCATCAATAACCATAAATGCTGTGCTATGCATTTCATTCATATGCTGATGACCCGTTATTTGAAGTTTCAAGGCCTCAATAGAAATATATTCTTTTAGATGTTTTTCGTGATGCTCAGCAGTTTTGGCCGCTGCAAGACCTCGAAAATCCCAAATGAGTTTTATTTTTCGTTCCATGGTTTAGTGTTGACTGTGGTCACCTTTTACATACAAGCACTAAAGTAACAAATTCTTCAGGAGGTCGCTAAAAATCTGTTAATGATTGTACTAACTGCTTGTGCGGCATCTGATAATTGTTATTTTTGCGGGATGTTTTTGAGAAACAAAAATCGAGAAGAGCTTTATAGTGCTGGTCTATTAGTTTTACTGTTTTGTACCGCTTGTACTTCTTTTATAAAAGACCAAGAAGATAAGGGACCCTTGGCTAGAGTAGGAGAAAATTTCCTTTACGAGAAAGATGTAGTTCCGTTGCTGTATGATGGTATTACAAAACAAGATAGTAGTTCGATAGTTACAAATTATATTAATAATTGGGCCTCTAAACAGTTATTACTTTCAAAGGCACAAATAAACTTACCAGAAGAAAAGCTAGCGGAATTCAATGCTTTAGTCGCCGATTATAAAACCGATTTGTATACACGAGCATACAAAGATGCTTTGGTTGGTCAAGCCGGTGATTCGGCGGTCACTAAATCGGAAATGCGGAATTTTTACGAAAAGGAAAAAGAAAATTTCAGATTGAAAGAGATTTTGCTAAAAATACGATTTGTGCAGCTGCCCAAGCAGTTTTTGAATAAGGAATCAGTCATACAAAAGTTAAAGCGTTTTAATAGTGAAGATCACAGATATTTAGATTCTATAGGGGTTCAATTTAAGAAGCTGAATTTCAATGATTCTATTTGGGTTAAGGCATCCAGAGTAATTGAAGAAATACCTCCCTTAACCGTTGAAAACGAGGATAAATACTTAAAAAAAAGCCAATTCTTTGAATTGGAGGATGCTTTAGGAGTATATTTGACAAAGGTTGTTGATGTTCGTAAAATCAATGATATTGCGCCCTTGAGCTACATTGAGCCGACTATAAAACAAGTACTACTTAACCGGCGAAAATTAGATTATATACGAAGATTAGAAGCCGAAATAATTGATGAAGCAATTAAAGAAAATGAATTTGAAGTATATACGAAAGATGAATAAAATTATATTTTTTCTCTGTGTTTTAGGTGCGAACAGTTTGGCATTTTCTCAGCAAACAGATTCAATAGCAATCCCTGATACGAATATCGAACCACCAGAAATGACAGTT
>ENA-ORXM01005382-ORXM01005382.1-marine-metagenome-genome-assembly--contig:-NODE-5382-length-10203-cov-3.327276_pt1 | contig 10203 bp, 9 predicted proteins | sample MGYA00237867_ERZ511480 | MGnify/ENA primary metagenome ERZ511480 (study PRJEB26309, sample SAMN06266103) | marine metagenome | isolation source: Algal blade | place: United Kingdom:Sidmouth, United... | reverse complement strand
TCGATGGGGGAGGCGGGCGAGGCGAAATGGAGAATGTAGTCTAGATTATCTGGTATATGGACAAAGGTGGTCACATCATGATGATGGAAGCTGAAATTTTTCAGAGGCATCAGGTGGGCGATGTTTTCCATATTGCCAGTAAGGAGATTATCCATTCCTATGACCGTATATTCTTCTCCTATGAATTTGTCACAGAGATGGGACCCTAGAAAGCCAGCTGCACCGGTTATCAGTATCGTTTTTTTCAAAGCTATGAGTTGCTAATTATTTTGTTTCTGCCAATGCTATAGTAAGAGTAGCCTAGCTCTTCCATGATTTTGGTATCATAAAGATTTCGGCCATCAAAAATCAGTTTTTCATTCATTAAATCATTCATTTTATCGAATACTGGAGTTCTGAATACATTCCATTCAGTCATGATAGCCAGCGCATCAGCCCCTTCTAGAGCTTCGTACGGGTCATTGACCAGCTGTATTCTGTCCTCATAAATCTGTTTTACATTTGGCATGGCTTCAGGGTCGTAGGCTCTTATTTTGAATCCGGATTCAAGTAAAGCATCAATGGTATACAGAGATGGGGCTTCTCTAATGTCGTCAGTATTGGGTTTGAATGCTAAACCCCAAAGTGCAATTGTCTTGTTAGAATCTTTATGAAAATGCTTTATAATAGCCTCTGCTATTTTAAGCTTTTGTCGGCTGTTCACTTCCATTACAGATTTGAGAATCTTGAAATCATAGCCATTTTCGTCAGAAGTTTTACTCAAAGCTTGGACATCCTTGGGAAAGCAAGAGCCTCCATATCCTACGCCTGGAAACAAGAATCTCTTACCTATTCGGGTATCAGAGCCAATACCCTTTCTTACCATATCGACATCTGCACCTACTTTTTCACACAAATTTGCTATTTCATTCATAAATGAAATTTTGGTGGCTAGAAAAGAGTTTGCTGCATATTTCGTCAGTTCCGCCGAGCGCTCATCCATGAATATTATGGGATTACCTTGCCTTACGAAGGGTTCATATAGTCGTCTCATCAGTTTTTCTGCTTTCTCAGAGCTGGTGCCTATGACTACGCGTTCTGGTTTCATGAAGTCTTGTACAGCCACACCTTCTCTAAGGAATTCTGGATTGGAAACGACATCAAATAAGGCTGTATCCAAATTTTCTGCAAGAGTCTGCTTTACTTTTTCGGCTGTTCCTACTGGAACAGTGCTTTTATCGACTATGACTTTATAGTCAGTGATAAGGTGGCTTAGTTCTTTTGCTACACCTGTGATATAGGAAAGATCAGCGGATCCGTCTTCCCCTGGAGGAGTGGGAAGGGCTAAGAAGATGATTTCTGCATCTTTGACACCAGAAGCTAGGTCGGTGGTGAAAGAAAGACGGTCTTGCTTTATATTCCGTTCGAATAGAACTTCCAGACCAGGTTCATAGATTGGAATTTTGCTTTCTTGCATTTTTTGCACCTTGGCATTATCTATGTCTATGCAAATGACATTATTTCCTGTTTCTGCAAAGCATGTTCCTGAGACAAGACCTACGTATCCAGTTCCTATAACCGCTATTTTCATTGTTTGCAGAATTTGAAGCGAAACTATTAATAATTTGTAGCTAGTTTAAGGTATTAACTAGTTTTTTGATAAGAACCCATTCTCTGTAACTTGCCATAAAGCTGCAACGCTTGAGCGGAATTCTCCGTCTGGATGTTTGGAATCTCAGCATTTCTCAGTTTTTCCTCGAGAAAACTGAAGTCTATGTTTTTATGCGGTAGATCCAATTCTTCGATCATCAGGGAGAGGTCTCTCTTCAGCTTGGTGCTATCAACATTGAATTCTATGAGTGGGAAGTCGTATTTTTTCTTATAAAATTTTAATCTCCAGTTATATTCCAACCACACTTGCAGACTGTCTTTATAGGGCATCTTATTGCGCTTCATTAGGGATTCTGCGACCAGAAATGGATGCCTAAAAATACCCGCAAACTGAAAGTTAGGGATGACCTCTATCCAGCCATCTAGTGTTAATACACATCTCGGATCCTTAAAGCCCCAGACTTCGCTACCGATAAATTGTCTTAAGTAATGATCTCGAGCAAGTCTACTTGTACCATCCCAGATCGGTAGTTTGGGTGGATTGTCCCAAGCGCCCTGATTGATTTCTAGGACATGATTATTGATAAACCACAAGTCTTTAGATTCTTTGTTGCCCTTCTTATTAAAAGGGGATTTGTTTATGACCTTACCTAGAAACAATCCCGCCTCCTGTAGTGTGCCAGCCAGCATACTTGTACCCGATCGGTGCATACCAAGTATAAAGATACAGCGACCAGTAAGTTCCTCCTTTATTTCGTCTTGATTGAGGTACATGAAAGCCTTGCCAGATTCCCGCAAACTATACTTAAGGTGACTGTGTACTTTACCAAGTGTTTCGAATTCTACTTTTGGTATTTCAAAATCATAGCCCTTGATTTGATGGTAATCATGATTCAAGTCATCCCATGTCGTTTGGCCCACATTATTTGTACTACTGCCGCCGTGGAATTGATGGAAAGTACCTTCTCCGAGTATTCTTACATTGGTAACGTCCTCGGCCTCTACACAACGTTTATAAATATCTAAATTGACCAAGCCACCACCAGGCAAAGCGAACCGCTCATCTACCTTTCCTAATTCTTCTAGTTTTGATTTATTGATGAAAAAACAATTGCTTTCTGCTAGAGGCGCAAACCATCCTGCCCGCGAAGATCCTGCAAAAGCCGCTATTCTGAATAGCTCGTAGCCACCTTCTTTCCAGTCTATACTGTCTAGAAGTTCATCTTCCTTTTCTTGATCATAGCCTTTATGGGAAGAGAGTTGCTGGCGCTCAAATCCTAAGTGGTAACCCAACGTAGAAACGACAGCGGTGTCATAGGTTTTGAAGGCTTGATCGACATATTTTAGAATACCTGGGGACAACATTCTAGCACCGTCTACCATTAACCCTATAATAGAGCCTTCAGAAGCATCTATCCCATTATTCATTGCTTTTGCTGGCGAAGGATCAGCATTATCTACATAGATATACTGATAATTAAAACCATATTGATCTAGGTATTTTTCGGATAGTTTATGCTTAGATCCATTATCTACAATGACGACTTCATAATCTTGTTTGGGCCTATTCTGATAGCTAGGACTAAGTGTAAATAGAGTTCTTGTTATTTCCCTATCCATGTTATAAATAATTACTACTATTGAGAGCATATATCAGCTTTTATTGTCTAGAACATAAATCTACAATTATGCAGTTCAACTACTGGTTTTTGATAGTGTTTTTTCTTTTGACAAATAGTTTGAGTGTATTTGGTGCAAAAGTACAGCAACATATTGTCTACTCACAAGAGCTGGTGAGAGAGGTTAGCTCTAAGGTTATCATACCAGATTCTTACGAGTCTTCTAGTAAGGAATATGCGGTTATTTATCTGTTACATGGTTACGGAGCTGGCGGTAATACCTTTGTCAGAAATGTTCCTGAATTGCTATCTTGGTCTGATCAGTATGACTTGATAATTATCTGCCCTTCGCTCGGTAGACACAGTTGGTATCTCAATAGCTCTCTCAAGCAAAACGTAGAAGCTTGTTTTATAGAGGAAGTATTACCCAAAATTGAAGCGCAGTACAGAATTTCTGAAGAGAGACAAAATAGAGCGATTGCGGGGATCAGTATGGGTGGCTATGGAGCGATGAGCATATCAATCAATAACTTGTCGCTATTTGGTTTTGTCTCAAGTATATCTGGTGTTGTTGATTTGAGAGAGTTTCCAGATAAGTATAAATTGAGTGAATTATTAGGTGATTATGACACCAATAGTGACCTTTGGGATTCAGTGGCTATTACCAATAGGGTAGATAGCTTTGTAAATCAAGACGTACGTTTGCAAATATACTGTGGAAAGCAAGATTTTTTGTTTGCTCAGAATAGTCGTTTACATTTACAACTGGATGATTGCGCTATCGAACATCAACTGGTTTTGACTGAGGGCAGCCACGAATGGGATTATTGGAGAAAGACACTCAAAGCCTGTCTTTTGGCTTATTCCGAGAGTATTGAAATAGAATAGAATTTTAGCATAAGCGAATATGAAAGATTACAAGAAAATAGAAGAAGCCATTACAGAAATAAAACTAGATGTTCCAGCGAGACTGCGTAAGGGAGTGCTTAGAGGCAATCAAAAAGCCTCTCTTGTTTCAGGCCTAGAAACGCTGGACTATATATTAGACCTTATCGGCAAAGAAAGTTATGAAGGTCTGGACATCCTAGACTACGGCTGTGGTGTCAAATTCATGCAAGCCATACTTCAATTTGATTTGCCCTTTAAGTCTTATCACGGTATGGATATCGATAAGACGATGTTGGATTTTATGAATGAATATGTGAAGCATCCTGATGTCAAATTTGATATTCTCCCTTTTTACAATGAATTGTATAATGAGTCGGGTGCAGATATGACTAGGGATTACAAGCTGCCTTGTGGTGATAAGAAATTTGATGTAATTACGCTTCAGTCTGTGCTTACACATTTTAATCCGCATGATTTTGAAGTTTGTTTGGCGATGCTTAAGAACTACCTGAAGCCAGATGGTAAGGTGTTTTTTACTTGTATCTTATCACCAGGTCAAGTGCCTAAGTTTATGGATCTTAATCCAGAACGACCGCTACTAAGAGCTTCTTATGATCAGGATTATGCAAAGCAATTGGTAGTAGATGCTGGACTGCAAATAGATATATTCAAGAGGAGAGGTCAGCACCGTTTTTTTCCAGAGCATATGATCTGCTCATTGCCTGATGCTACTTAAAAACGCTTATGCCATTTCAAGACTTAAAATATTATACGCAGAATGGCCAAAATATTGAAATTCCTAAGCAGATTGCGGGTGTAAAAAGATTAATTAATACCCAGGTAAAACTTCAAAAATTTGATCTTGCCTCAGATATATTGGCCTATGTGTACCCTGAAGCAGTAGGCGTTGAGCAGGTAGAACTCGTGAAGCTCAAAAGGAATATTCATATGTATAATATGAATGCTGGACCTCTGTTTTCTGCCTATCAAGAACTAGCAAAATTTGATAATGCAGCCCACTTAAACATCGGTCACTTGATAGGTTCGGGCCTAGGCGCAAGCAAGAGAGAAGAACTCGAGCAATTGCTTAAGGATATCGGTCAACATAAACAAGAACCCAATTGGTTGCACGTTAATCAAGCCTTGGTGCATAGTAAAGTTAGGGAATGGGATAAGGCATTGACCCTATGGTCTAAGGTGCTAGAGACAAAGCCAGATAATAGTAGAGCACTGTATGGTACAGTAGAATGCCTGACGAGGCAACATACTTTTAAAGAAGCCAAAGCATTTATAGCTGAGAAACTAAAAGATGACCCTAAAAACCCATCTATCTTATCAGGATTAATCACATATCAAAGGCATCTCTTTTTAAGAAAGGAGGCAGTAGAGACTTGTAAATTAGCATTGTCTTATTATCCTGATGATCGTGGTTTTTTACAAACGACAATTATAAATGCTTTAGAGCTCAATGAGTTAGAGTTAGCCACGGAATGTATAGATAAAATTTCCTCTCTGGTTAAAATTCCATTTCAAAAAGTATTTCCTAGATATAATTATCTAGTTGAGTCAGAGCAGTTTGATGCTGCAAGAAAGTTGCTAGAAGAGTGTTTAGAATTATACCCAGCTAATACTTTACAAATAAAATTAAAGTTAGGTTCTTTTCTTTTTCACCCTGGTGTGCTAAAAAACCAAGAGGATATAGATACGGCATTAACCTATAATGAGCAGCTGTATGCAGAATATCCTCATTCTACAGACGCCAAAGTCGTCCTTTCAAAAATTTATGTATTTGCGGGCTTAGAGGATAAAGCTGCTTGTTTGATTGCTAAGATACCAAGAAATCTGAGCTATAAGATACCTATAAAGTGTCTTTGGGCTTGGAAAGATAAGTATGATGGAGACTTGGAGAAATCTAAAGCAACATGGTCTGAGTTGATAAAAGAACGAGATGTCCCAGCTGTTTTTTCTCCAATCAATGACTTGAGACTAATATCTAAAGATCAGAAAATGACTCCTGAAGATATCATCGTCTTCTCAGTTGTCAGAGATGAGCATTACAGATTAAGTGCCTGGCTCGATTATTATCGAAACCTTGGTGTCACTAAGTTTGTATTTATTGATAATGATTCTTCTGATGGTACAGATACGATATTATTGGAACAAGAAGATGTTATTTTATATGCGACGACAGACACTTATACCCAGAGTTTTAATGGAATGCGATGGGTCAATCATTTGCTAGAACATTATACCGCTCAACATCAGAATTGGTGTATCTATGCGGATGTGGATGAGTATCTGCTGTATCCAGAGGTAGACAAGAAACCCCTCCCTATACTGTTAGAATATCTGACTGCAAATGATTATGAAGGTGTTAGAGGGTTTATGTTAGATGTATTTGATCCAGTTACTTTCGAAATAGAAATTACGGATAAGAATCCCCTAGAAGGTAATTTGTATTTCTACAATCAGTATTATTTTAATAATTGGGAATATGCACCTTATTCTCGTGTTTCTGGGGGATTAAGAACCCAGTTGTATGATAATCTTAATATCATCTTGACTAAGACGCCTATAATTAAAGGCGGCGGACAGATTAAGTTTCTAGCGAGCTCACATATCATTACCCCAGCTAAAATAGCTGATGTTACCTGCACTTTTATTCATCTTAAGTACTCTAGCCAATTTATAGAAAGGGCTGCTGTAGAGGCAGCGCGCAAAGTCCACTTTAAAGGTGCCAAACGTTTTAAAATGTACTACGAAAAGAGAGATCAGTTTAAGAAAATCATGGAGAATTTTTCTAGTGACCCTAAGTTTGTCAAGTTTGAAAGTGCAGAACAATTGCATCGATTAGGGGTAATTGAAGGTGCTATTGTCTAGCCCAATCTATTTGTTTATTTCATCTCGATTTATAAATGCTTCTTGATGTGTGACATTTAGCCTGGCAATTCTTTATTGTATCCAAAAGTGTCAAAGTCAATTTCGAAAATGTCGTATACACGATCCTTAAGGTTTGTGGTGTAGTATTTGTCTAAAAGGTCATTAGCCTTGGTCTTGTGTGGAGATACGTTTGAATATAGGTTTTGGTTGATATTTAAGATTTTTAAAAGAGAACTGACTTCAGATTCTAGGTTTTCGAATCTATATATTTTGCCATAATCTATTTCCTTATATAGAATATTATAATATTGAATCCTCCAATGTGGATCCATCATGTAGGATGTTTGAAGGCCCACCATTCCAACGAATGCTTCAAATGTAATATCCTTTCGCTTTACTTTTGTTTGACCTGTTTGTTTGAGAAGTGTATTAACGATAAGTTGGTTTGTTTTTATCTTGTCTAGATAGGCAGAAAGTAGTCTCGTGTAAGGGTTTCTAACAAAAGAAAATCTATGGATATCTTTTCTTTTGAGAAAAGTATTCAAGTTGCCTACTTGATAAACATTCAATAGTGGTGAGTATTTTCTATTATGAATTAATTTGAAATCAAATGCATTATTATTATTATTATTACCTAATTCAGCAGCAACCAGTGCTTGCTTTAAGGAGCTACAGCCTGTTTTTTGATTTTCTATGTAAAGGAAATTATTTTTAATGGATGCATTGAAAGCATACTCGAGATAGGGTAAGGTTACAAAGCCAGAATTTTGATTGACAGAAAGTAGGATTTGTGCCTCAGTTAATTCATTTGTCATAGCTTGGAATTAATAGTGAGTATGAGCTAGTGATAGTCTGGTGGTACATAAACTAAGCGTTTTAATTAAAAGAAAAACTTTCTCCTTTTATAATTTTACATACACCACCATCCGTTCTTATGCGTTCTACGCAGTTGTTTTTGGATAGAAAATCATGAACAGCTTTTGAGCAACCCTCCCATGCAAAATAGTCATCTATTATGATAACACCTCCTTTATTTACCTGATGAAATAGTGCATCTAAACATTGCATCGTAGAGTCGTACCAGTCTCCATCTAATCTTAAGATTGAAATGCCGTTATTAAATCTAACAGTTGATACTGTATCCTTAAACCATCCTTTATGCGTTGTGTATTCTGTCACTAGAGAGAGTCCCATCGCTTCTATAGCATCAGATTCTTGAGCGGTGCAATTATCGAAGTAGAATTTACCTTCTTTATTTACTTGCCATTTTACAGCTTCTTCACCATCATTATCTGTTGGTGGCGGTAGTCCTTCATAGCTATCAAATAAGTGATAGTCTTTAGAGTCTCCAATGATGTCAGCCATGCCAGCAATCATACCTCCTTTCCAGGTACCACATTCAACCACACTGCCGTTTATATCCTTATAGTTAAAAGCTATACCTAAGTTAGTTTTGTAGTAAAGTTCAGGAATCATTGTATAAGGTTTATATTTTTTAAAGAGTTGTTGGAACCTTAAATCAAGTTTGCCCATATTTGATGCTTCTTTCAAGTAAATATAGTAATTATGAGCCATCCCTATTGTATATGGACTACTCAAAGAAGTGGAGGAACCACGCTATCTACAATACTCGCTAGTATGACCGAGTTTCCTGTTTTGCAAGATGAGCCATTTTTGTTGAATAGAGTATTGGGTGCTGTTTATAATCATTACTGGATTGAAGGAAATCAAATTTTCACAAGGTTCGAAAATAATATTTTTTCAAAGAATGTTGTCTTTAAACATTGTTTCAATGGCGCGGATAGATTAGATTTTGAGTTTGATTTATATGATTTTTTGAAAGCTAAAAACTATAAGCATATCTACTTATATAGAAAGGAAAAAGTAAATGAATATTTATCATTGGCCTTAGCTCGTGAGTCGTCAATATGGTCCTACAGGAATAAATCTGGGTATGATAAAAATCAAACTTACACTGTTGATTTGAAACAATTTGGTATACTCATAAGTAGGTTGGAAAGGAACAGGACTCGAATGTTGGATGAAATTCTAATTGATAAAAAGGATGTTATTAAAATCGCTTTTGAGGATTTGTACGATGCAAATAGTTGTGAATTAAATAAATTTTGGTTTAACCTTTTTGGATTTCTGAAATTCGATTCTGACCTGATAAATATTTTCGAAGTTGATAAGGTTTTGAGTGAGACAAATCAAAAGTCAAGAGATTATATTGAACGAATAGTAAATTTGGACGATGTTATAAAACTTATAACTAATTTGACATAATGAAGACTATTGAAATAAGTAATTGTGTTTTTGAATATTCAGAAACGAATAACTTCTTAGAAGAAGAGTATTTTGGTAGGCATAAACATATTATTGAGAATAGAGTTGATGATCATGGTGATTTTGTAGAATTCGGAATATATAAAGGACATTTATCTTTAATGTTAAAAAGAAATGACATTGTTAGGAATATTTATTACTTAGTAGATGAGGTCATAAATAAAGAGGATGTAGATTTGTTTAAGTATAATGCAAAGAGGAATGCTCTATCCTATACAGTAATCAATAAACTAAATGAAGTAAAAGATTCTTGTGTTCTGTTTGCTTTTTTAGATAATATGACAATAGATTCATTTGTTTTATTCGATTTGAAATTCACCAATAAAATATTTGTTACGCTTGATTTTGCCTTATTGCATGCTTCGTATGATCCGTTATTCTTCTTGATTGAGGAACTTAAGGAAAGGGACTTCCAATTAAATATTAGTGCTTGCCAATTTACAACCTATGTTTTTGATAGAATAGACAATTAAATTTTCAGTTACCGTATTCTAAGTACCAATTAAGATAATTATCAAAATATACTAATTTCCAATTTGTCTCTTCGCAGAATTTTGTTACGGCTTGGACTACCCCATAGTGTTTGTAATTGTTTACTGGGTGATAATCATGTCCTGCAATAATGCCATTGTCTTTTACTTTTGCTTTAAGAATTGTAAGCTCTTCAATTGTTGTTTCAAAGTTGTGCGCCGAGTCAATGTACACCCAGTCAAAGTAATTGTCTTCAAATTGCCTTAAGATTGTTCGGCTGTCGCCTATTTGAAATATACATTTGTCAGCGGCTTGAACTATGTTTTGTTTAGAGCAATTAAATGCTTCTTTAGTTGAAAGTTTTCCGAAATTTGTATAAGCGCCCCAGTCTGGAAAATATTCTCCAAAT
>ENA-ORXM01005381-ORXM01005381.1-marine-metagenome-genome-assembly--contig:-NODE-5381-length-10203-cov-4.557081_pt1 | contig 10203 bp, 8 predicted proteins | sample MGYA00237867_ERZ511480 | MGnify/ENA primary metagenome ERZ511480 (study PRJEB26309, sample SAMN06266103) | marine metagenome | isolation source: Algal blade | place: United Kingdom:Sidmouth, United... | reverse complement strand
ATCGCAGTCGCGTTTGTTTTAACATAGGCATTTACTTGCTCGTTAACCATTATTGTTTGAAGTGCTTTAAGCATATTTTTAGATTCATCAAGTGTTAATCCAATATCTTCAACTGCTGAAGTCTGCTTATCAAACAGAGCAACTTGTTCTACTTGCTTTATTCCAGTTTCTGGGTTGGTGATAATAAGTTGTATCTTGAACTCCATAATCAACTATTTTGTATAATTGATAATAACCATTATTAATATACTAAAATATATAATCAAAATACCTTCTATCTATCATTTAAAATGTATAACTATACACTGTTTTTTATATTAAACCTTTACTAGCGTCTAAAATGGCTACTACAACCCCTAAAATGATTGCCTATATCCGAGCTTCAACCAATAAGCAAGATATTAATAATCAAAAACTCGAATTATTAGAATACGCACGAAAAAACGATTTAAAGATTGATGATTTTATACAAATTACTATTTCATCTCGTAAGACAACTAAACAACGTCGTATTGATGAGTTAACCAATCGTTTGAGTAGTTGTGATACATTAATCGCTACAGAATTATCTAGATTAGGTAGAAGTACAGCAGAAGTTATAGCTCTGATTAATCAACTTTTAGAAAAGGAAGTGAGAGTGATTCTAACTAAACAAAAGCTAGATATCAACAAGCAAGATATGGCTTCTAAGATTATGATAACCCTCTTTTCTTTGTTTTCAGAATTAGAGCGAGATTTAGTCAGCATAAGAACTAAAGAAGCCTTGGCAGCAAAAAAAGCTCAAGGGATTAAATTAGGGAAACCAAAAGGAACCATCCAAAAAAGCATGTATGATAAGGATTTAGAACTGATTAAAGAGTGGTTGCGACTAGGGTTATCTGCTCGAAAAATATCAAAGAATTTAGCTTATGGCACCTATATTTCTCTGAATAATTATCTCAACAAAAGAAAAATTCGACAAGAAGTAGCTTTAGAAAAAAGTTAATTTTCTTCCTCGATAATTGGCAAAAGAAAATCTTCTAAAAATTTCTTACAAACGTCTCTGCCTGATGTCCATTCGTCTATTTCAAATTCTATCCCTTTATTTTTCAGAAAACCATATATCTTTTTGATACTATCAAAAACATCTTCTACCTTCCAATAATCCTCTTGATAATAGTAATAGTCAGGGTTATAAGAACAAGCTTGATGGTGTAATTTAATATCCCTTTTTCAACCAAGCATTAACAACCTTCTTTTTGAAGATATTGGGCTTCCATGAAAAGTCTATATTCTCATGAAATTGAAGAATCTTGAAAAAATCACTTTCAGGATAACTAAACAAATCTCGAATAGCTTCGAAATGATCCATATTTTGAACTTCCCAATTGGCAAAGTAGTTATAGGTGTATTTGAATTTGTCTTTACAGCGTAATTTAAAATCTCTTAGCAATGTTTCTTTCGGAGAGCCAGAAAACCATCCCCCTGCACCAGGATAAGAAAGCCCATATGATTTACCAATGATATCAAAATTGTGTAAATGAAAATTTTCCCAGCCCATTACTAATTGAATAATTCCATGTAAATCTGCAAAATTAGTATCATCTCTTAACAAGAGCCTACGCCAAACCATTGGACTAGCTCCAAGCAAATGAATTTTTACTTGATATATTTTGCCATTAAAAGTTGATTCCATACCCTAAAAATTTTCCTTTTCCAAGTTACGGAATTCATAAGGATATTCCAACTCTAACAGAAAGTGCCCCACGGTTTTTTATGCTCTCTAAGTATATCCCATGCTTGTGGAATTCCTGTCTGATGATGTGACCATTGAGTTGGCCAAAGAAAATCATTAGGGGTGTAAGCATAAAGCTGTGTTGTTTCTTCTGGCTTGACCTTTATTGAAGGTGTTTCAAAGACTTCTAAATCGTTGATTTGTGCTTCCTACCGAATAAGCAATTCTGTTCTTTGATAAACTTCTATTGTATAATTAGAAACGCATGGTATATCATTGAATACAAAGTGTTGTTTGTTTTTGTCATAGTATCCTTGATAACGTTGTTTTGCAATCGAAGCCTCAGGGTAAATATATAAAGAAATATTGTGAGGAAGATATTGTGAGGAATCCCCTAAGTTAATCGTACAAGATAGGGAATGAAAGGAATCCAACGAGTGAATATCAGCAGGGCTTAGGTTGTTTCATATTAGGTATAGGTTGGTCTAGATAATGAATTAGGAGGTATAATTAGTAAATCGATTACCCTTGATAGCATAACATATTAATAGAGATTACATGAGCTTGGTCAAAAAGAACTTTAAAATTTTTTTCCATCTGTTCTAAGTGGAATGTGCCATTATAAGTAGCACTAAAAAGAAATTTTGATTCGTATGGGTTTTCTAAATTTGTAAACCCTGCTTTCTCGAGGGCTGATTTTAAGGTCTTAATATCTTGATTTGGAAAACACCAAATTTTAATATGTTCTCTTTTTAATGCAATAGGAGGATGTCGATCAAATTCATCCATTACAATCCCAGATTTATCCTCCTGAAAAAGGTAAAGAACATCAATCTGTAGACTATCAGAATGTTCTATTTCGTTCAATAAATCAAGTTTGGCATCTTCTTTTAAATGTTCTAAACCTATTGCAAAATCACTGAAAGCACAATATTCTCTTGGAGAAGAGCTAGAATAAACAGCATACCTATCTTTAAAATAGGTCATTAATTGATCAATAACAGCTTGTTTGTTTGAACAGCAGTGGTTAACAGATAGGTTAATGAAATGATTCTGAAAAAGATCTTCTTGATTGATGAGATGAGGGAAATCAAGAACCTTAATTTGCTCACGTGCTTCTCTTTTTGCATAGAACTCTATACCAGGATATTCATCTCCCCTTTGTTTATATAAGAATCTTACTTTATTAAAGTCAGGAGATAACTGATGGGTAATACGTTCTATGTAAATCCAAGAGTCAATAGGTGCTGCAATCATTTTTGTTGTAAAAAAAGGAGATTTACTATGATCTTTTTTAGAATAATAATAAGTATTATGTCTTTCTGAGTGAATATATATTTTATAATATCCAGTAGGAATGTCTATGGCTTGTTCTCGAATTTTAAGGTAATCATAGACAATTGTTGAATCGGGAACTGGTTGGCGATGGATGTTCCATATACGACGCAACTGAATCTTATTTTTTATGATGCTTTTTTCCAAATACGCTACCTTTAATTCATCAAGCAGTTTAGTGCTATCAGGATTAATAACATAGTGATCCCACTTTACATTGATTGGAAGCAATTCTTTTGATGAAACATATTGATCTGGTAGTCTTGGAATCTCCAAAGTTCCTAATTCATCTAAAATTGAATTAGGAAGATAAACAAAAGGATACTGAGCCTTACTAGAATTGCTCTGAATAAGAACAATCAATAAAATGAGCACTATTTTCATTTAAGATATTTTTCAACTATACAATACTATTTAATGGTAATAATAGACACATGCTATGCCAATAGTATGGAATAGGTTTACTTAATTAACAATAAGTAAATAATTAACTGTAGTTAATGAAAATATAGAAGGGATACACAGTTATAGGGTTAAATTATGTATAGAGGATTCTACATTAATAGGTTGTATCGTCCTAAAAAAAGTTGACACGTTCTGATTATGCACTATTTGTATCGTCCTAAAAAAAGTTGACACGTTCTGATTATGCACTATTCAGAAAATTGAATAAGTTTTTTTCAAAAAAAACTTAAAAGAGCAAGGATTTCGTTTGGATGGAAACTCCTTTTGTAAAAAAGGGAGAGGAGTTTTCATCTAAACGGAATATGCAAAGACTTCTCCTTCTTGATGCACAGCAGCTGGAGTTTGATAAGCTAAACTTAAGTGTGGTCGTCGATGGTTGTACAGTCTAATTGCTTTGTCTATAGCTGCTTGAGCTTCTTCATAGTTAAAGTAAAAATAATAAGATAAGAATTCCTCTTTCAATGTTCTGTGCACTCGTTCTGCTAAAGCATTTTCATAAGGATCTCCATTTTCTGTCATAGAAATTTTTACCTTATTACCTTGTAATTTTTCAATATAGGCATTACAACAATATTGCAGCCCTCGATCGGAATGATGAATTAAGGGTTGAGATTTGCCTTCGTTTCGTTGTTTTAAAGCCTGTGACAAGGCATTTAAAGGACCTGTTGCACTTAAATTTTCTTGTAGCGACCAACCTATAATTTTCCTAGAATAAGCGTCTGTAATCAGACTTAAATAAGCAAAACTAGCTCCTAAAGAAATATAAGTAATATCACTAACCCAGAGCTGATTAGGTCGTACAACTTCCAGTTTTTTAATGATATTAGGATACTTCCTAAAGTGATGATAGGAGAAGGTCGTTCGCCTTGTCTTTTTCCGTTTTATGAGTAAGTTATGCTCTGATAATAAAGCAAATAACTTATCCCTACCTAATTTAATCTGATGTCGTCTCAAGAAATCGCCTAGTAAATAATATAGTTTCCTACCCCCACAATGGGGGAGCTCCTTTCGAATTTGTTTTACCTTTTGAACGACTAATAAAGCTTGCATTTGTTGTTGTTCTGTACGTTTTATGGCTTTATACCATGCTTGCCTAGTCTTGCCAAACAATCCACTCATTTGCTTCACAGAAGCTCTTGGGCGGTTCTTTTTCACTTCTTGAACTGCTTGGCTCCAAGCTTTTTTCGCAGTGGTATATCAAAATCCTTCTCTGCAATTTTTATCATTGTTTCGTAAGTATAACTCTTTAGTTCTGTCCAGTCTAATTGTTTCTTCAAAGCTGCATTTTCTTTTTCTAAGGCTTTGATACGGTCCTGCATTGCTTTTTTATCGCTTTTCATTTTTTTAGGCTTTTTGAGATGAATTCCTAATGGAGTATGTTGTTTCTCCTTAATTTTACGATACCAACGGTTGAACTGTTGCAACATTCTTTTATCAACTCCATACTCTTGGCGAATACGCCGTTCATCTTTGATGCCTGAAAGCCAGTATTCTACGAGCTTCTTTCGGGTTAAGACGCTCAGTTTTCTTTTGAGTTTATTTTTACTAGCACCATACATTTTATTGATTTTTAAGCTTTTATAAAATTTTGATTTATCTAGTTAACTTATTTTAGGACTAAAAACTTAGCTTTCTTTTAAGTTACTTTTTACTAGTGTTGTATATTTTGTTAATTTCCAACACTTTACAAACTTATAGTCAACCTATTTCAGTACCATACAAAAATGCCTATAATTATACTTATGTTAAATAGAAGTTTTCAACTTTTCTCATTATTCCCCTTTTCCTGCCCTTGCACACTAAAAATAAATTTTAACCACTCTCTGTGAGCTTTACAGCTTTTATAAAAAAAGGGGAAACATAGAATCAATCCATGTTTCCCCTTTATATTTATACTTTACGAATTTACATTCCTATTTTTTTAGCGCCTCTACCTTAGCCTTATACTTTAAGTAATTCGCTTCATCATCTTTACGACTGTAAACCTCTTTCAGAGCGATGGCAACACCCAAATCATCAGAATTGATTTCCTCAGCAGTTTGCAAATAAGCCAAACCTAAATCCAATAATTCATTGTAACGATCTTGATATTCTTTGAATTTAGGGTCTTTCATATTCGTAATTTCATTCATTGCTTTTGCGAATGAGTTAGAATAATTTACATGAAGAGCACCCAAACTATACGAAGAATTAAAATGCTTAGGATTAATTTCCGCAGCTTTTTCGTACCAAGAAACGGCTTTATCAAAAAAGCTTTTAGCCATTTCAGCTTCTCCAGCTTCTAATTTTTCTCTAAAAATACCATCATAAACATTCCCCAAAACAAAATGTAATTCTACATTCTCCTTGTCGCCTTCAACAGCTTGTTTTAATTTTCCTTCTAATTCTTGCAATTTTCCTTCAGAAAGTGCAATGTTAATTTCAGCAATTAACAGACTTTGATTTGTTGGATATTCTTTTCTAGCTTTTGATAAAACTTCTTTTGCTTTTTTCATATCACCAGCTTTTTGCCAAGCACCAGCCAACATACTATAAGTGGTTGGGATCAATTTTTCATCAATCTTTTTTCCTTCCAACAAAGGCAATAATAAGTATTGAGCTTCTTTAGGCTTCCCTAATTGCACTGCTGCCATGCCTCCTAAACGAGCAGCTTCTTGCTCCATATCAATCTTGCTAGAAGTCCTCAAACTTACGGGCTTTTTAGCCAAACCTTTTTCTGTTTTAGGGCGAATTGTCAAAATACCAGTAAATGACTTATAAGCTAATTCATAATCTTCTGCATTATAAGCATCTGCCCCACCATTATACAAAGCACGACAAGCGCCTTCAAATCCAGCTTGAAAATCTACCTTCGCTGGAATCTTAGCAATGTCTTTACCTTTTGCTTCTAATTTTTCTGCTTCTAGATCCCAAGCTTTAGAAAAAGACTCCAAAGCTAGAACTCCAGCATCTTTATTATCTGCCTTCAATTTAGCATTAAAAGCAATCCGATTGTATATTTTTCCTCTGTACCTCCAAACTTTAGGATCATTAGCAGTCGTTTCGTGCGCTGCTGCATAATCAATATCCTCTTTCGCTTTTTTTAGCTCTTCAATTTTAGTTGGATCTGTATCATACATTTCCAAACTCATTGAAGCATTTACCATAGATGTTTTGGGATTCTGAGCATTAATAGTTGCGGCACTTGCTACTGCTAGAAAGCCTAAGAAAAATTTCTTCATTATCATATTTTATTTTTATCTAGAAAATAATTTTTATGGCTTTTTTTTCTTTCGCCATTGCGTTCTACTGCAAAAATAGGAAAATACCTTGCCATTTTTTTTTTCGATTCATTTTTTTTAACACTTCCCCCCTATTTTATTTTATTCATAAACAAAAAAGTAGACTTAATATTAAAAATCAAGAATACAAAATTTTGAATATCAATAATTTAAAATCCTAACACCTTAACACTTCCTTAAAGCGAAGGCCATATTAACATATAGAAAATAAAAGTGACAGGAACTGTCAATACACCAATTAAGATGGCTTTTTTAGGAGGCAATATAAAACCCAAAAAACCTGTAACTAAAAAAGGCATCCAAAAATAACTTCCTGTAACTAAAGCCGTTTCAGAAGTCCCACCTCGAGTTATTTGCGCTATAAATAAAACTAAGAATATAGCAAAACTGGCTATACCTACCACCTTTTCAGGGGTTTCTTTTTTAGGTTTTTCAACCTTTATATTAAATTCATGATCGTCTAATAAATTGCTCATAGTACAAGGTTATTATTATAAAAGATGCTATAAGAGAAGATATTGGCGTATGTAAAATAAAAAAAGCAGCTTGAAAGTCTCCAAGCTGCTCAAAAATATTTTATTCAAACGATTTATTCCTCTTCGGAATTGTCCGTTGTCTCTATAGAGTCATTTGAAGCCTCATTAGAATCAGAAGTTGTAGTTTCATCTACTACTTCAGCGTCTATATCCTCTTCGTCCTCTTCTAGTTGTCCATCTACAATTAAGCCCACATCAGCAATAGCATCTTTTTTCCTCAAGTCTATCAACTTAACTCCCTGGGTTGCTCTTCCTGTTGTAGGAACATTCTTAACTGCTAAGCGAATCGTAAGTCCCGATTTATTGATAATAACCATATCATCATCATCCGTTGCTGCTTTTAAAGCAATTAGATTACCTGTTTTTTCAGTAACATTAATCGTCTTAGAACCTTTTCCTCCTCTTGTTTGAGGGCGATAAGCATCTAGCACAGTACGCTTACCAATTCCATTTTCAGAAACCACTAAGATCGTTTTAATGCCATCCTCCGCAACGCAAACCATTCCAACAACAACATTATCTTTAAAAGTACCTAATTTAATTCCCTTAACACCTGTTGCAGTACGTCCCATTTCTCGAACGTCTTTTTCGTGGAAACGAATTGCTTTTCCTTCACGAGTAGCTAAAATGATATGATTCGTCCCATCCGTTAATTTCACTTCAATCAACTCATCTTCCTCTCGAATCGTCAAAGCATTAACCCCATTAGTTCTCGGTCTGGAATATGCGGTTACATCCGTTTTCTTAACGATACCTTGCTTGGTAGCAAAGATTAAGTTGTGAGACTTTAAGAATTCTTCATCTTTCAAGTCTTCAATAGGAATATAAGCCTTAATTTTATCCCCGGGTTGCAATTGCAACAAGTTCTGAATTGCTCTACCTTTAGATGCTTTTGCACCTTTAGGGATCTCATAAACCCTTAACCAATGACAACGTCCTTGAGAAGTAAATAATAACAAGTAGTTGTGTGTATTGGTCACAAAAATATGTTCTACAAAATCCTTATCTCTAGTTTTTGCAGCACTAGCGCCAACACCTCCGCGGCTTTGTGTTCTATATTCAGAAACAGAAGTTCGTTTGATATAACCTAAATGAGAAATGGTGACCACAACCTTTTCATTTTCGATCATATCTTCAATAGAAATTTCACCTTCTGCGTAAGTGATGTCTGTACGACGCTCATCGCCATATTTATCATTTACTTCCGTTAATTCTTCTTTGATAATTTCATAACGACGAGGTTCTCTCTCAATGATATCTGTCAAATCAGCAATCAAGAGAATTAACTCATCAAATTCACCGATTAACTTATCACGTTCCAAACCCGTCAAACGCTGTAGACGCATATCTAAGATCGCCTTTGCTTGCTCTTCCGAAAGCTTGTTGCCCTTCAATGGATGTTGCCCTAAGAAACTATCCAAAGCATCTCCTTCTGGAGTAAAGTCGAATGCCATCAAGCCTTCTTTCGCTTCTTCAGCATTCTTAGATGCACGAATCAAAGAAATGATTTCATCCAAGCGATCCAATGCTGCCAAAAGACCTTGCAATGTGTGAGCTCTTTTCTCTGCTTTCTTCTTATCAAAAATCGCACGTTTTAGAATGACTTCCAAACGGAATTTAACAAACTCTCTGATGATGTCTTTCAAGTTTAGCAACTCTGGACGACCATTCACCAAACAGATATTATTAACACCATAAGAACTTTGAAGTGGGCTGTATTTAAACAACTTACTCAAAACAACGTTAGGACTCACATCGCGTTTTAGTTCAATCACAATGCGCATTCCTTTACGATCCGACTCATCTCTTAAATCAGAAATGCCTTCTACTTTCTTAGAGTTAACCAATTCCGCAATTTTGATAATCAAATTTGCTTTATTAACCTGGTAAGGAATTTCATTTACAATAATGCGCTCCTTCCCTGTTTTAGTAACTTCTATTTCCGTTTTAGCACGAACGACTACACGTCCACGACCAGTAGCTAAAGCTTGATGGACACCATCTGTACCATAAATTGTTCCTCCTGTAGGAAAATCCGGTGCTTTAACATGTTCTATCAACTCTTCTACAGAAATGTCTTGATTCTCAACATAAGCAAGAATACCATTAATCACTTCTGTCAAGTTATGTGGTAACATATTGGTTGCCATACCTACAGCAATTCCAGAGGCACCATTAATTAGTAGGTTTGGAATTTTAGTAGGCAATACAGTAGGCTCTTTAATGGTATCATCAAAGTTCAATTGAAAATCTACTGTTTCCTTCCCCAAGTCCGCTAACATATCGTTACTAATACGCTCCAATTTTGCTTCTGTATAACGCATAGCAGCAGGGCTATCACCGTCAACAGAACCAAAGTTACCCTGTCCATTGACCAAAGGATAACGCAAAGACCAAGGTTGCGCCATACGCACCATAGTATCATACACAGAAGAATCACCATGTGGGTGATACTTACCCAATACTTCCCCGACAATACGAGCCGATTTTTTATGCCCTTTGGCATAAGTTAACCCTAGCTGAGACATTCCATACAACACCCTGCGATGTACAGGCTTTAATCCATCTCTAACATCAGGTAATGCTCTAGAAACAATCACCGACATCGAATAATCGATGTATGCGGATTTCATTTCCTCTTCAATATTAATTGGTATTATTTTTTGGGTTGAATCCATATTTTTTTTTGTTTATTTTTTTTTGTAACCTACTCTATTAGAGTCGAATTGAAATCAACCTTGCAAAGGTACAAAAACAACTAGTACTTTCCTAATAAAAAAAAGATTTAAAAACCCTATAAATCAATGAAAAACAATGTTTTATATATTTTTTAATTACGAATTTTAAATTAGCTATTTTTCAGCCTTTTTTT
>ENA-ORXM01005380-ORXM01005380.1-marine-metagenome-genome-assembly--contig:-NODE-5380-length-10204-cov-2.854449_pt1 | contig 10204 bp, 8 predicted proteins | sample MGYA00237867_ERZ511480 | MGnify/ENA primary metagenome ERZ511480 (study PRJEB26309, sample SAMN06266103) | marine metagenome | isolation source: Algal blade | place: United Kingdom:Sidmouth, United... | reverse complement strand
TCACGCTGTGCCAATACATAACCCAGCCAGCTTTGCGTATCGCGAAAAGCTTCGGGATTGGCATTTCCAAATGCAATCTCATCATCATTGTAGGCATCAACGCCCTGCGCAAAACCTGCCGTTTCTTGGTTCAGATTTGTTGCCGTGAAAACGCCTCTGAGAGTCCAAGACTCACAATCTTGCTCGGCGGTGAAGAGTAGCTTCTGAACGTCATAGCCGCTCTCGGCGCGAAACCCGCCATCATGGACGGCAGAGACTCCGAGATTAATAGTCTCATTACCAAATTGAGCCTTACCTGCGACGTAATCGTCTGAACCAAAGGTGAGCGAGGCGCGGTTTTCCAAATTGAAAAATGATGACGCGTCAATCGCACCATGCTGTGCATTGCCTCCATAAGCAGCCGTATGGGGTCCTTTGAGAACAGTAAGACTATCGGCCAGATCAAATGGCATTTCCAGAAAACCATTTACATTGCCAAAGCCCGGCGCTCGCAAACTAATGCCGTCCAGCATATATGCAAAACTGCCCGCTCCTGCGCCGCCAGTCAGCACGGGAGAGCGAATAGATGTCAGGCTTTCAACCCCGCTGCCCTCTTGTATTTCAACGCCGGGAATTGTGTTTAGGGCTTCGCTGGGGACCAGTAAAATTGCACCGGGACGCAATTCTTGTCGCGAACTTGAGTAATTTACGCGCTGCACTGTGCTTTGAACAATAATTTCATCTGCTTCCACGTCATATTTGACGGTAGGAATGATAACGACGTCATTCATGTTAATCGAATCCTGCGCCCAAACAGGGGCCGCACTAAGCAGCAATGCACTTGCAAAGATAAGTCTCATATCGCGTCCAGTATTTTTGCCAAAGCCAGCGTCTCTGTGTGGATATTTTGTGTGCGCTCCTGCGCCTCTTCATCTTCGCCCCAGCGCTCGATTTGATGGAGCTCATCAGTGCGAGAGCGCATGAGCGCGTCTTCGGCGCTGATATGGCCGTCCATTACGGCCATCGCCAGGATGGCCGAGCCAAATACAGCAGTGAAATGCACCAATAAAGTCAGGCGCACATCATCCTGCGCGGCAGCATAATCTGCGCCGCGCTGCGTCATGGCCTCATCTTGCGCAGTCAGGAGGCCTTCCGTGGTATTGAGTTTGATATTATGGGTTTTCTCTGCCCACGCCAGAACCTCATCAAATGCCGCCGATTGGCTTGCCGCGAGATCCTGAGGCGCGGCGGCGCGGTAGCAGGTTAAATCCGTGCCCAAATATTTGGCAACTTCCTTGCAGAGCTCGTCACGATTGACCGGCGTGCGCTCTATCGCGACATTGAGCAGGCGCGTTACGGGCATGGTTTCGGGCTTTATGTCTTCGTCCTGCGCGTCCCATTCCGCCGCAACCAACTCGGCCAAAGCCCGCCCGTTTAGATGCAGAGCCTTGCGACCCGGAGTCTTTAATTCGCGCTCATCAAGGAATACGCCAAATTTATCCCCCAGCGGTTTGACCGCGACTGCTTTGTAAAACCGTTTCGCCATTACGCCGCCTTGGACTTTGCAAAGTCAAATAATGCAGCGCGTAATTTCGCGGGCGTATCGAAAATAAAATCCGCCCCGCCCTTAAGGATTTCCTCTTCGGTATGAAAGCCCCAATTTACGCCATAGGCCGCACAGCCCGCCGCTTTGGCCATCGCCATATCAAAACTGGTATCACCGATGACCACGGCGTGTTGTGGCAATGTATCCGTTTCAACAAGATTGGCTTGAATCATAAAGGGGTGCGGTTTTCCCGGACCGTCAGAGGCGCAGTAATTGGCGTCAAATATATCGCCCCAATTTAGTCGCGTCATCACCGCCTCGAGCCCGCGCCGCGATTTGCCCGTGGCAATCCCCAGCGCCCAGCCAGTCGATTTCAAATCACTCAAAATATCGGCCATGCCATAATAGAGCGGTTCATAATCCTGTCCGCTGTTTCGCAGTTTTACGAACTCCGTTTTATAAGCCTCGACTAATGTTGCCAGTCCCCGTTCATCAATCTCGCGCGGCGCAAGGCGATCTATGGCGACCTCCAATGACAAGCCAACAATTTTGCGGGTCTGCTCATATGCGGGCGGCGTCAGGTTGCACAAGCGAAACGCCGCCTCCATCGCAGCCGTAATCACATAACGGCTATCAATCAGCGTCCCGTCGACATCCCATATCGCAAGCGGGCGCGTCACGGGGCGGGAATGACATCAAAAGGCAGAGTGAGGCGCGGCTTATCGCCTGTAATCGGCAATGTTCCGTGCCACATATAGGACGGGAACAGCACAAGACGCCCCGGTTTGGGCTTTATCATCAGCTCAGGCTTTGCGATTTCGGGAATATCCAGCGGCGGCGCGCCAAATCCAATCCAGCCATTTTTGCTTTTCTCATCCGCGACTTCATCAGGAACATCCACATAATAGGCGCTGGATATCCAGCCTTGGGGATGGACGTGATTAACATGGTGCCCGCCCGCCGTCAGGCGCACGGACCACGCGCCGTTAATACGATATTTACCGCTATTGCGCCGCGTCAGCGGATGGGAAGGGTCTTGCCCGATTGCGTCCATATATTTGCTAATTGGCGACTCGAGTAGTGAGAAGAATGAATGAATGACCGGGCTGTCTGAGAACCGTAGATCTTTGTGTGTCTGCGTTCCCATACGCAAAGATTGATCAAGCGGCGCGTTCTTATAGCCATGCAGCTCATGCAGCGCCTTAGATAAGGCCCCGTTAAACTCTGCCATATCCTTAAATCCGGCGGGCGCGCTCAGATCATAAGACCGAACAAATTTATCGTAATTATAATAATAGCCATAATCCTGCCCCTTCAAACGTCCGCCCGTAGCCAGAATGGCGATCCAGAACTGATTATTCGGATTGACCTTCAGAGCGGCTTCAGCAGCAATCATGGCATCTTCGACCTTACCACAAGCTAAAGCGGCACGCGCAAAGACCGGCATGATATTCATATCAGCCGGACGCGATTTTAACGCCTGAAACGCCAATGTATGAGCCGTTTCTGCGTCGCCGGAATGCAAAGCCATTTCAGCCTGCGTAACCAGAATTTCCGGGGCGGCCTGAAATTTTTTCAGGCCCTTTTTCAGGGCCTGCGCGCCCTCAGCTTCATAACCCAAATCATAAAGGGCGCGCCCTGCCGCCGCCATAAGGTTCGGGCCGCCGCGCTCTTGAGACAGCGCGTCATTGGCCGTTGACAGCGCGGCAGTTTCATTTCCGGCCATCGACAAGCCCTGAACAGCGACAGCAAGCGCTTTGGCGCCCATGGCGTCATCATCCAGATAGGCCCTTCGGGCATGACCCGCTAGCTTGTCCATCGCCTCGCCATCCATAGACAGCTGCGCTTTGAGCAATGCCGCCTGCCCCTTGGCCATACGCCCCTCGCCAAGCGCCTCTAGAGCGTCCAAAGCAGCCTGCGTATGACCGCAATCTTTAAGCGCATAAATGCGCCCAATTTGAAAATTTGCATTTTCCGGCTGCATTTTAATCAAGGTATCAAATTCGCGAAGCGCAACCGTCGGCAGGTTTTGGCGCGACAACATGAAGGCCAAATTTTGCCTTGGCGCAATCATATCCGGCGCAGCTTCAATCGCCATACGATAAGCCATTTCCGCGCGGGTATAATCATGCTGTTTGGATTGGATATTGCCCAAAGTATTGAGCAGTTCAGGATCATTGGGCTGTTTACTATAAGCCGTTTGCAGCCGTGCTTGGGCGAGCGCATGATCGCCGCGCTCGGAGGCAATCATCGCGCCTAAATGCAGCGCTTTGACGTGAAACGGATTGGGCGCAAGGACGTTGCTGACCCACTGCTCGGCCACATCATATTTGCCGTTCTCGTAATGGGAATATGCGCCCGCTAATGCGTTCTCTATCTCTTTGCTCACGACATGTCCTCCATCTCGGGAATAGGCATTTTGGGGTCAAATCCGAAAATATCAAAAGCATGCGCGATATGATCCGGAAGCGGCGCGGTAAAGGTCAGCGTTTTGCCATTGCTCAGCGGTAAGGACAACTCGCGCGCATGTAAATGCAGCTGCTTATTCAAGCTCTCGGGCAGCGGTCTATCCGTCAGATATTTTGGATCCCCCGCCAGCGGCGCGCCGAGAAGCTGCATATGCAGGCGGAGTTGATGCGTTCTTCCGGTATGCGGATACATCACCACCCAAGCGCCCTTTGTGCCCGCTTTGGCGACGACCTGATATTGCGTGCGGGCATATTTCGCGCCCGTCGCCCCGTGACGCACAGCGACCATAATCTCTTGTCCGGCCAGCTCATTACCGAACGCATTATCGCGAATGCCTTTGGCGATATAACCTTTGATCTCACCTTCCGCCGGACGCGGCAATCCATTGGTAATGCCCCAATAAGTCTTGCGCGCCTTACGCGAGGCAAAGGCTTTGCTGATCATCTTGGCCGCTTTGGCGTTTTTGGCCACGATCAGAACGCCGGAGGTGTCGCGATCAAGGCGATGCACCAGACGCGCGCCCTGACCTAATGCGGGAAGCAATCGGTCAATATGATGCGTTGTTTTTGACCCGCCCTGCACCGCGAGTCCCGCAGGTTTATTAAGCGCGTAAAGCGTATCGTCTTCATAGATAATCATGCCGCGAATGAGGCGGACTTCATCATCGTGCAGTTTCGGTTTTTCGTCTTTTGATTCCGCCGGATCAGGCAGCGGCGGCACGCGCACGCTTTGGCCCGCTTGAAGACGGTAATTGCCCTTGGCGCGTTTGCCGTCGACGCGTAGCTGTCCGGTACGAAGAAGTTTCTCGACGCGGCCATGGGGGATGTGCGGGAACAGGCGTTTGAACCATCGGTCCAAACGGGTGTCATCATCGCCCTCAGGCACGGTAAGAATTTGAACAGCGCTCATGGCGGCGTCTTAGACTGCGAAAACCTTTCTCGCAATCATAAGCCCCATGAATAAAGCGAAAACAGACAGGATAACCGAGGCGCCGATATAGCCTGCCGCCAAGGCGTAGGCTTTCCGCTCGATCATCATCCAGGTCTCCAGCGAGAAAGCGCTAAAGGTGGTAAACCCGCCAAGCAAGCCGACGCCAAGGAACAGCCGCAAATTCTCTGCGCCCGAAACGCGGTGCGCAAGCCACCCGATCAGAAGCCCCATGAAAAAACCGCCCAATATATTGGCTGCAAAGCTTCCCCATTGATAACCCGGACCGCTGACTTTAAACGCCGCTTCGCCAATCCCGTAACGCAGGCTCGCGCCAATCGCGCCGCCTAGCGCGACATAGAGAACGCCGGGCATTACCGCGCTCCCGGACGATATGTCTCTACCGCCGCCGCGCGAACCTGCTCTTCGGTGATGAGCGCTTTGCGAAATTTCTCAGTTGTGAAAAGCGGGCTTTGATCATCATAATGCGGCGAGGTTTCATCCATAATGGCCGAGCCGAAATAATGCACGACATCAGCAGATTGCGCGCCCGTCTCATCCCATTCAATCAGCGCGATATAGCTATCACCTGCGCTCATATGAAGTTGCCCGTCATCGCGGCGCGCTTCGGGATAGACGGCGCGCAATGTCGTCGCCCCGCCGCTAATTGGCAAATTTGTTTCCCCGCGCACAAGACGGTTCACTTCGCCCCATTCGGGGTCAAAGCGGCCATAATGCAACATAAGATAATCGACGGCGTCCATGAATTCTTGGCGCGGACTATCGGGCGCATTGCCCGTATATTGCTCGACGACAAAGTCCAGAACCGTTAGCGCGCCCAAGGCGCCCTGGCGGCTATCGATCGGCAGTTTCATGTCCCAATCGCTTAAATGCATTTGCGCCTTCGCATATAGTGTGCCCTCCTCAAAGCTCTCCGCCAGAACGCTTTGTATCGTTTGATCGGCAAGTGACCCGACTGCAAATCCTGTATCAAATTTTATCGCCAGAAGCGTTTCGCGCGAAATGGGCGATGTGCCATCGGTCATTTCCAAAACCCGCATGGCGCGGTTAGACATATTTGTCTGTAATTCCATTTCGGGCGGAAAGTCTTCAAATCTCAAATTGCCCGGGCCATCTGTGGCCGAGACGGGCGTATTATTGGCATTATAGAGAAACCCGCTCGGCGGATTAAACAGCATCGGCGTTTGGTCATAAGGACGGTAATCTGTCCAGATCAGATCGCTGCGATCCCCGGGCAAATCCCCGCTATAATCCCAACCGCTTTTGCGGTTTGGAAATTGGCCATTATGCACGAATCCGATATTTCCAACTTTATCCGCATAGACATAATTAATGCTCGGCAGGGCATGAAGCTCCATGGCGGCCATAAATTCATCGCGGCTCGTCGCTTTGCCGAGCGCCACATATTGATCAAGTTGGCGCACTTCGTCATGGCCTGCAAAGCGCACGGCAATTGGACCTTTATCGGTATCAATAACGGGGCCGTGCTTGGACACTTTGACGGTTTTCCACGCTTTGAAAGCGAAGGGGCCAAATAACTTTATATTCAAGCGGGCCTTACGATAGGTAAAATCGATCCATTCTCCGTCCAGCATATATTGTTTTTTATTTCTTGGGTTTAATTTGAGGCGGTAGGTGTCCACCAAGTCAGGCTCGCTCACCGTATTGGCCCAGCCGAGATACTCATTAAAGCCGCACAGCACGACGGGCGTTCCGGGGAACAGGCCGCCTTGGATATTCATCCCCTCACCTGAAATTGTGTGCGCTTCATACCATGCCACAGGGCCGGTGAGCGGTTGATGAGAATTTATAAATAAGCGCGTCACCCCGTCGCCGCTGCGCTCCGGCGTCACCGCAAATGCATTCGAGCCGCGCGCAAAAGGGGCCGGTTTGGATATTTCATATGCGCCTCGATCTCCTGCAGGGTCGAGCGCAAGCTGAGCATCGCGTTTGCCTGAAATCAGCTCAGAAATATCACCGTCAAAGCCATAGAAAAACGGCGTCTTCATGACAAAGCCTGCGACGACGTCCTGCTCCGTGAAGGGCGCAAGCCCCGCCCATGTGGCGTCCGGATTTTGCGAGGCATAGAGATTAAGTCCCGCGACATAGGCTCGGGCCATGTCTTTGGTATGCGGAGACACTTTGGCCTCATAATCGCGATCAACACGACCCCACACATCCATCATTTCGACGATGACATCGACGGGCGCGCCGTCCATGCCAGTATAGCGCGACATGTCTCCGCGCGCCGCCGCGACGGAGATTTGGATGGTTTCAAAATCATCTTCGGCGTGAGCAAAACCCAGACCGAATGAGGTATCCACATCGCGCGGGCCGATAATATGCGGCACGCCCCATTCATCACGAATGATTTCCGCGTTGTAATTTGCGGCCTCTTTGGAGAGGTCTTCGGCAGAGGGATTTGATAGCGGGTCAAAGCAATAAATCGCCAGTCCCACAACACTTATAGCCAATAGGCCAAGGCCCCATTTTACAAATCGCATAACTGCCTCCCTGCCCCTTTATAAGGCAGAGCCGCGATATGACTAGTCCGCAATAGAAACCGTTTTGCAATTACAAAAAGCGCGAATGCCTTCGGCGGCCAGCTCGCGGCCATAGCCGCTGCGCTTGACGCCGCCAAAAGGCAGACGCGGATCAGAGCTGGTCATGGAATTGACGAATGTCGCGCCCGCATCAATATTGCGAATGGCTTTTTGCTGCTCGTCTTTATCTTGCGTGAAGATCGCTGAGCCAAGGCCAAACGGGCTGTCATTGGCTAAGGTAATCGCCTCATCAATAGAGCTGACCTTGAAGAGCAGCGCGACGGGGCCGAAAATTTCTTCACTATATGCAACATTGCCTTTGTCGATATTTTCCAAAATGCCCGGACGGAAATAAAATCCGTCACCGTCCATGACATCCCCGCCCCATACGCGATCCGCGCCTTGCGTGATGGCCGTCTCAACTTGGGCCGCAATGTCTTTGCGCGCCTGCTCGGAAACAAGCGGACCAATATCCGTATTCTCGTCCATCGGGTCGCCGATTTTTAGATTGCGAAACGCTTTAACGAAACGCGCTTTGACATCGTCATATATATCTTCGTGGATGATGAAGCGCTTTGCCGCGATACAGCTTTGCCCATTATTTTGCGTGCGGGCTTTGGTGCCGACTTCAACGGCTTTACCCAGAACAGCCGATGGCATGATGATGAAGGCATCAGAGCCGCCAAGCTCCAACACGGTGGGTTTAATTAGTTCCCCGCAGACCGAGGCGACGGCGCTCCCTGCTGGCTCTGACCCAGTTAACGTTGCGGCCTGTACGCGGTCATCGCGCAGGACGCGCTCGACCTTCGCCCCGCCAATCAGCAGCGTTTGGAACGCCCCGGCGGGAAATCCCGCCCGCTCTAATATCTCTGAGATCGCAAGCGCTGATTGCGGCACGTTGGACGCATGTTTCAGGAGCCCCGTATTGCCCGCCATTAATGCCGGCGCAGCGAAGCGAAAGACCTGCCAGAACGGGTAGTTCCACGGCATGACCGCAAGGACAGGCCCGATAGGTAGATAAGCGCGATAAGATTTTGCAGCGTCCGTCTCTACAATTTCATCAGCCAAGTGCTCCTGCGCCGTGTCCGCATAATAGCGGCAGACCCACGCACATTTTTTAACTTCGGCAATCGCCGCCGTCAGTGTCTTGCCCATTTCCAGTGTAAGGATTTTGCCAAACGTCTCGGCCTCGTCTTCAAGGATTTGCGCGGCTTTGCGCATGGCTTTGGCCCGCTTCTCAAAACGCCACTCCCGTATGACCTTATAGGCCGCTACGCTTTTGGCTATGGCCGCATCAACTTCGGCATCGCTGTGTTCAGGGAAGGTTTTGACGACTTTTTCGGTGGCGGGGTTTAGAGTTTGGATAGGCATGGGATCTCCGGCGCGCATGAACTGTGCTGTTACTAACACTACGCGCAGAGGCAAGCCTAAGTTTCAATTTTGAAATAAATGTCGTGAAGATGTGCGCAGGCTATGGCGCGACAGAAATATCCCGATCACGCTCGCGGCGCGTCTTAAAGCGGTAGAACTGATGCGAGCCAATCTTACGGGTCGGGGTCAGTGTCGCAGACCAGACAGGGTCGATTTGCGTTGTGTGGTAATGCGTAGACTTTGCGGTCATCGGTTTATGCGCGCCGGATAAGGCATAATCCGCGAGACGCACAGAACGCCCCCATGCTTTACCTCCGGCAGGAGTCTCCAGTGAGCCGTCACATGTAAATGAGAACTGACAGCCGGTGCTGCGCTCTGAACCTTCATAGACCACGCCGCATACTGAATTTGGGAAATGCTTTGAAGACACCCGGTTCAAAACCACCTCTGCAACAGCCTTTTGGCCGGGTAAGGGGTCGCTGCGCGATTCATAATAAATCGCTTGCGCCATGCACATGCGCTCATTGTGAGCAAACTCGGCGTTCTTAATTGTGCTATGACGCAAAATGGGGAGACCGGAGAGCGCAAGATCATCGCGCTGGATGGAACTGGTCTCGAGGTGCAGCGCCGCAAATGTCGCCCCGGCGTCCTGTGGCATGATCGGAGAAGCTTCAAACGCATCAAAGGCCTGAACTTGCGCAGGAACAACAGGCACAGACGCAGCACTGCTGATAACTGGCAATGCGGCAACAGCCGCGATAGCGGCTGTAACGGCGAGGACTGTTCCGGCGGAGCGTAAAAGGCGCTGCGTCATGCATATCTCCTTGACCATACGGTCAGAAACTTCACTTCGGGGGACATAATATCAAATTCGCGCCAATCAAGGTTTATTTTCAACCTCAACGCATTTGTAATCTAGCCGGACCCCAAGCCCATTTCATAAATCTACTCACTCAACTCTCAGAGTTGAATTACGTTCCGTGTAAAAGCGGATTATAGTTAAAACTTCGTTATTCGTAACATTTGATACTAGATAGACCCAAATGTTAGAAACGGCAGCCTAATTTGCAGAAATAGCGGCCTGCGCGGCGGCTAAACGGGCAATTGGCACGCGATAAGGGCTGCAAGAGACATAGTTGAGGCCTGCATTATGACAGAATCGAATCGATGCAGGGTCGCCGCCATGCTCGCCGCAAATGCCCATTTTCATGTCTTTACGTGTGTCGCGGCCACGCTCAGCGGCGATTTCGATAAGATCCCCGACGCCATTTTGATCCAGCGTCACAAAGGGATCTTTCTCCAAAATGCCCTGCGTCACATAATCCGGCAAGAATCGCCCGGCATCATC
>ENA-ORXM01005379-ORXM01005379.1-marine-metagenome-genome-assembly--contig:-NODE-5379-length-10205-cov-2.675454_pt1 | contig 10205 bp, 5 predicted proteins | sample MGYA00237867_ERZ511480 | MGnify/ENA primary metagenome ERZ511480 (study PRJEB26309, sample SAMN06266103) | marine metagenome | isolation source: Algal blade | place: United Kingdom:Sidmouth, United... | reverse complement strand
CATCCGCAGATAAAAATACATAGCCAGGATAATAGCTAATTTGTAACGATTCAATTAAAGAATTAGCTCCTCCCAATTTCTCTTCGATTACAGAAATACCCGCAATTTTGTTCTCTTCTACGTATTCCAAAATTTCTATTGCTGTTTCTTTTTTATTTCCAGTCGTGACGGAAATTAGGCCAATATTGTTTTTATCCAATAAACGGCTCTTTAAATTTTTTACGCTTTCAATTGCGGGTTTACAAGGCCCACACCAAGTCGCCCCGAAGTAGATTAAATAGGATTTATCTCTTGCAATTCCAAGTTCCTTCCATTTAATATTAGAAGAGGATGCCCATGCAGAAAAAATACTACCTTCTTTATAACCAGTTAAAGGCGAAGTATCGTTCAGTTTTTCTAAAATAAGTTCTTTTTTAGTATAGTCATAATTGGAAAATACATATTTTTCACCATCTAAAAAGAAGGCTTCTCCAACATCAAAATACTTCATTGTTTTTCCAGTTCTGAAACTATAATCGTCTCCAATTCTAATTTTTACACCCTGTTGAAATGGCCAAACGGTTACCAATCGCAAAGAATCTGAAAGGATAAATTGCCCTGTGTACAATTGATATGTTTGAAAAGACACATTTTGATACCCATAATTCAATAAAACAGGTATTTCAATTTTATCGTTGTCTCGTTTTTTATGGTGAAATTTTAAAATGGATGAATCTGAATAAATGTGCTGGTCATCAAAGGTATAATCGCCATCCATATCAAAAATAACGGAATCTTTATCTTCACCTATTCTTGCATAATAAATAGGGTTATATTTTTCAAAATTAATAGATTTACTCCACAATAAATTTCTCGCGTTCAGTTGCTTGATGGTTGTATTTTTTGCACAACCCATGAACTTACAATTGAACTGAAACAAAGAATCTTCTAAAACATCTCCAGTATTTGTATAGGTAACTTTACCGTCAATAGCGACGATATCTTGCAAAGATATTATAGTTTGTTGTCCTATTATTTTCGTAGCAAAAGAGATGGTAAATAGAAGAGTGAAGGTGAAATATTTAAATAAAATTGATTGCATGATTAATTATTGGTTTGTACTTAAAATAAACGCTCTATATGAAGTAGTCCGACAAAAATAAGATGACATCTAATTGAACGCTATTTTTTTCTGAATCAAGGCGTGAAAAATTTGAGTTATGCCTTTGTATAGTGATAGTTTTCACAACGAAGAGTCAGGAAAAAAGAGAGGGCAAGAAGTTGTTAGAAGATACCTTACAAAAAAGCGCAAACTCCTAAACAAATCAGCAATTTGCGCTTTCTTAAATCGAAAAAAAATAAATCTTACTGCAAATCTGCCAACCGTTTCTTCACCTCTACAATGACCTCCTGCTGCAATTTAATCTCCTTCTTTTTCGCTTCTTGGTCGAGAATATTTTGCTCAATATTCGCTGCCATTTCCGGAATTAACTTTTCCGCACCATCAATTTTTTTCAAATAATTACCGTGCTGCTTCACTAACTTTTTCAAGTCATTATTCAACGATTTCAATTTTTTGGTATCTTTTTCTGTATCAATTTCATTTTGAACAGCCTCTTGGTCTTGCTTATTCTGTTCTGCGGCAGTATTCATATCAATGATTAATTGCTTTGCATCTGCTGTTTTCTTGTGATACGTTTCTTTTTGCTTCGCCAATTTTGACATTTCACTTTCAAAACCTTTCATCGTTTTTTCTTCCCCTTTCAATTCTATTTCTGTCTTCTTTTTTGAAATATGTAAGCCGTATCGCAACATAAATTTCTGCGCTGCCTCGTAAGATTCTTGACTCACGCTATCTTTTGACAAATAGCTGCCACTGTCTAATTCAAACCAAACAATTTGCTCCGCATCGTTGCCCACTTCCTCGGTGCGCGCATAAACGTTTATCAAATTTACGCCATTAATATGGACATCTCGAAAATCTTCGGTTAAGTATTCATCTCCTTTTTTAACCTTTTTGGTCTTAGATTTAGGACTTATTTCTTTCAAATAAGTTTTCCACCATTTTTCTGCAGCTTTATCATCCGTATCAGGCAAAATAACCGATAACGCTGGATAAACACCGCCTGTCATAGACCGTTCACTCTCTGTGACTTGCGCATTTGAAATAGTATAAACGAATAAAAATAGAATGGAAGAAAGTAATTTTACATTTTTCATAAATAAATAGATTTTTAGGAATGATGAAAATCTACTGCTCTAACTTTCTGGCTGAAATTTAAAACGAATTTCGTCATTTCTGTGAATAGGTGATGTTTGGTAAAGACCCAATTTTATGAGATGGGGCACTTTATATAATTAAAAATGAAAAATTAAGAATGTAGAATTATGAGAATTAAACTATCTGAATTTTTTATATTATAATTTAAAATGTTTCGTTGAGAATGTAACGTCAAAAGTAACTCTTTTGCTGTTTATAAATAACATACCGCTTGTTAAAGGAGGGTTATCACCTGTTTTTTGTTAATAACTGGCTGTTTTTTGGTCAATTTCTACTTTTAACAATATTTTAAAATGGATTGTTGGAAAAGAGTGGTAATTTCATGTTTTGAAGAAAAAGGTAACTCAGATTTTTAATCTGACACCCTAGTGTTTGGTGATTTGCAATTATTGCTAATTACTATACAGTCGGTCTAAAAAACCGAGTTACTTTAATATTTGAGAACGATTATTGCTTATTAACAAAGTTAATCGTTTTTGAAAGCAACTTTTTATAATAAAAGTAGTTTTTGAAATAGAGAATGAAGACTTGCTAAGTTTACAAACTTAGTAAGTCTCAGTACAATAATGACAATAAACCAATTCACTAAAATATAGCAAAGAGCATGGCGGCAAAAGACAATTATCAGTTATTGATTGAAAAACTCGACGGTTTTATTCGCAAGTATTACGCGAATCAAATGATTCGAGGAGCGTTGTATTTTACAGCGTTGGTATTGGTGTTATTTCTGGGATTGAATTTTCTGGAACACTATTATTACTTTGGTTCTGGAACGCGAACGACCTTGTTTTACTCTTTTGTAGGAGTGAGTGCATTGGCGTTTATTGGTTGGATTCTACTGCCGATGACGCATTATTTTCGATTGGGTAGCGTGATTTCTCACGAACAAGCGGCTTCTATTATCGGCAACCACTTTGGCGATGTAAAAGACCAATTGCTGAACGTTTTGCAATTGCGAAGTCAGGCGGATACGTCTACTAACCGAGAGTTGGTATTAGCGTCGATTAATCAAAAATCGGACAAAATCAAACTCGTTCCTTTTAAAAACGCGATTGACTATTCGCAAAATCGGAAGTATTTGAAATATGCGTTGCCACCGTTGTTATTGCTGTTGGTCGTATTATTTGCTGCACCGAGTTTGATTAAAGATAGTACTGCTCGATTGTTGGCGCACGGAGAGGAATTTGAGCGACCGGCACCGTTTCATTTCAAATTGGAAAACAAAGATTTGACCGTTGTACAATACGAAGATTACCCGTTGACGGTGAAAGTAGATGGAGATGTTTTGCCAAATGAAGTGTTTATTGATGTTGATAATTATCAATACCGATTGACGAAGCAAGATGCCAATACCTTTACATACCGCTTTGCGAATGTGCAAAAAGAAACGGGTTTTAAATTGTTTTCAGCAGGTGTCAATTCAGAGGATTTTGATTTGAAAGTGTTGAAAAAACCGAATATTTTAGGTTTTGATGTTAAATTGAATTATCCAAGTTATACAGGACGAGCGGATGAAGATTTGAATAGTATTGGAGACTTGGTAGTGCCGTTTGGAACGACGATTGACTGGGTATTTAATTCTGAAAATACAGATGAAATCGCCATGCAGTTTTCGAAAGATGCGGAAATTACTACGGCAAAGCGTTTTTCAGATGAGTTGTTTACGTATAAAAAGAAAGCGTTGAAAGATGAAACTTATGAGTTGTTTATCTCGAATGAAGCTTTGCCAAATGCGGATTCGATTACTTATACAATTTCAGTAATTCCAGATTTGTATCCGTCTATTAAAGCGGAGAAATTTCAGGATAGTTTAGATGCTAAACTGATGTATTTCGTAGGAGATGCCAATGATGATTACGGTTTATTAAGCCTTTCTTTTAATTATGAAATCAAAAAAGAGAATGGTCAAAAAGGCGAATCACAGCGCGTACCAATGGCAAAACCTCGCGGTAAAAACGCGCAATTTAATTATACCTTCGATATTGTTACCTTGAATTTAGAACCGGGTGACGAAGTCAATTACTATTTTGAAACTTTTGATAATGACGGTGTAAATGGTAGCAAATCAGCGCGTACTAATTTAATGGTATACGCAATGCCAACCGTTGAGGAATTTGAGGAAATGGAAGAAGAAAATGACCAAGAAATTAAAGATAAGTTGCAGAAATCGGTCGATGATACAAAGAAGTTGCAAGAGGATATGAAGAAAATGCGCGAAAAATTGTTGCAAGAAAAAGATGTGGATTGGCAGACGAAAAAAGAGATTGAGAAATTGTTGGAGCGACAAAAGGAGATGGAAAAGCAGGTAGAGGAAGCGCAAAAAGCGTTTGAGGAGAACATGAAAAATCAAGAGGAATTTACCGAACAGGATAAAAAAATCATGGAGAAGCAGGAGAAACTCCAGAAGATGTTTGAAGAGGTAATGAGTGAGGAGATGAAGAAATTGATGGAAGACATTGAGAAATTGATGGAAGAATTGGAGAAAGACGAGGCGATAGAGAAAATGGAGGAGATGGAAATGAATGACGAAGAACTCGAAAATGAACTCGACCGAATGCTCGAAATGTACAAGCAGTTGGAGATGGAAATGGAGATGGAAAAAATGATTGACAAGCTCGAAGAACTGGCAGAGAAGCAAGAAGAACTGGCAGAGGAAACGGAGAAAGCGGCAGAAGAGGAAGAGAAAATGAGCGAAGAAGAGCAAAAGGCAAAGCAAGAAGAATTGGAGAAAAAGCAGGAAGAGTTGAATGAGGAGATGGACAAATTGCAAGAGAAGCAAGAGGAAATGGAGAAGAAAAACGAGGAGATGGAAAACGATAAAGACATGGAAGGCGACAAGGAAGACATGGAGGAAATCAGTGAAGAAATGGAACAAAGTGAGGAAGAATTGTCGAAAGATGAAAAGAAAAAGGCATCGAAAAAGCAAAAATCTGCTGCGGAGAAAATGAAGCAAATGGCGATGAAAATGCAAATGAAAATGCAGAGCCAAGAACAAGAGCAGATGGAAGAAGACATGGAGAGTTTGCGGCAGTTATTAGAGAACTTGGTAGGTATGTCGTTCGACCAAGAAGACTTGATGAATCAATTTCAAGAGGCGCAAATCAATACGCCACATTATGTGGATTTGGTACAAGACCAATTCAAATTGAAAGATGATTTCCGTTTGGTAGAAGATAGTTTGCAAGCGTTGGCAAAGCGAGTTTTTCAAATCGAAAGTTACGTGATGGAAAAAGTGACGGAGGTGAAAGTCAACATGAAAGATGGTATTGACAATCTTGAACAGCGACGTAAACCGCAAGCTGCCAATAACCAACAAGCGACCATGAAAAACGTCAATGATTTGGCGTTGATGTTGAGTGAGGTGATGCAGCAAATGCAGCAGCAGATGTCAGGTAATATGCCAGGCAATCAGCAATGTAATAAGCCAGGCGGTAAAGGTAGCGGTAAAAAACCGTCTGACAAGCCAGGTTCGGAAGGTCAAAAATCATTGGGGGAGCAGATGAAGAAGATGAAGGAAGGCATGCAAAAAGGCGGTCAAGGTGGTCAGAGCGAGCAATTTGCGAAAATGGCAGCACGGCAAGCAGCTTTGCGACAAGCCTTGCAAGAGAAACAAAAGGAAATGCAGGGACAGGGACAAGGCTCGAAGGAGTTGCAAGAAATGATTGACCAGATGAATAAAAATGAGATTGATTTGGTGAATAAAAACCTGACCAATGACATGCTCAATCGTCAGCAAGATATTATGACGAAGTTGCTCGAACATGAAAAAGCAGAGCGTGAACGCGATAAAGACAACAAACGTAAATCTGAATCTGCGGGGACGTATGAGCGCAAAATGCCGCCGTCTTTGGAAGAGTATATTAAGAAGCGAGAGGCGGAGATTGAGTTGTATAAAGAAGTGTCGCCGAGTTTGAAACCTTATTATAAGTTTTTGGTCGAGGAGTATTTTAAGGAGTTGAAAGACGCAAAATAAGCTTTAAAAATAAAGCACTAAAAATGGATGTCCGAGAAATTGGGCATCCATTTTTTTTTGTCATAATTAAAAGCGGGAGTTCCATAGTTACCTTTTTTGTGAAAAAAATGACAGTTTTCGTATAAAATATTCGATGAATGGAACTTTTAGATGTTTTTTTGCATTTAGTGTAATTGTAACACAAAATTTATAATTTATACAAACAAAGAAAAATGAAAAATCGACAATTTAGTAAATTCCTCAGCCTTATTCTTCGTCACAAACCCGAAGCATTGGGCATTATACTTGAGACAGACGGTTGGGCAAATGTGAAAGAAATCCTTGATAAAATGCAGCAACAAGGCAAGCAAGTTAATTTGAGACTCTTAAAACAAGTAGTAGCTGAAGACAATAAACAGCGGTATTCTTTCAACGATGACCGAACTAAAATCCGAGCTAATCAAGGGCATTCTGTTGCGGTAGATTTAGGTTTTTCACCACAAACGCCACCTGAATATTTGTATCATGGAACTGCGATACGTTTCGTAGCCTCTATTCAAAAGACAGGATTGGAAAGTCGAAGTCGGCAGCATGTACATTTGTCTGATAATATAAGCACTGCGCAAAATGTGGGTCAACGACATGGAAAACCGGTGATTTTGAAAATAAGAGCAGGGGAATTGCATGAGCAAGGACAGTCGTTTTTTTTATCAGAGAATGGGGTTTGGTTGACGGATAGGGTGGAGTTTGGATTTATTGAGTTCCTCGAAATGTAGAAATTAAGGTTTCGTACTTAGTAAATTTCCATTAATTCAAAATGTTTTCAACTGAAACAATATGTTTTTATATTAAAAATAACTACCTTGCATTTTTATTTTGGTGTATAAAGTTTTTGGGTACTCTTGTATCTCAAAATTCTTAATTTTTCATTCTCAACTCATCGTTAACATGCAGTATTTCACCCAAGATTTTCTCCAGTTTTTCAAAGAATTAGAAAAGAACAACAACCGCGATTGGTTCAATGAAAATAAGAAAACGTTCAAAGAATTGGTTGAAAAGCCGTGGGTGAATTTTGTGGCTGCGGTGATTGACCAAGTATCTGCTATCGACCCAAGTATTAAAATGACTGCGAAAGAAGGCGTCTTTAGAATTTATAAAGACATCCGATTTTCAAAAGATAAAACGCCGTATAAAACACAAATGTCTGCAGTAATCGCAGAGGGTGGTCGAAAAGGCAAAAAAGCGGGCGGTATTTATCTCGAAGCAAGTGCTGATTCTTTTAAAATTTACAGTGGTTTTTATATGCCTGATAAAGCTGATTTGCAAAAAGTACGAGAGGCTATTGTATCTGATTTGACGGGTTTTGACGCAATTTTAAAGAAAGCAGATTTTAGAGAAAAATTTGGGGAATTGCAAGGCGAAAAAAATAAACGAATTCCCAAAGAATTTAAAGAAGATGCGAAAAAACAGCCACTTATTTTCAATAAATCTTTCTATGTATTCAATGAATTACCCGCAAACACCTTGCTACAAGATGATTTATTAGCAATTGTAACAACGCATTTTCGGATAGCTAAACCGTTAGGTGACTTCTTTGTCAATGCTATCAAAGACTAATTTGAACGTGCTATAAAAATTCTTAATTCTACATTTTTCATTCTTAATTCTTTTCTCCATTGGCGAAACTCAGAGAAACCATTGTCCAGGTAGAAGCACTTCATTTTCTACGAAATCGCTACCGAAGTCGCGCTCGGCGAGGTCGAATTTATGCACAAACGGAGGTTCGGACAAAACCAAAATATGGTGGAAAACGGGCAGACGGCTTAATCGCTTATCGTCGTTTTTTGGGTAGCATAGAAGTGATTTCTATTGAAGCCAAATCCTCCAAAACGTTGCCGTCCATGAAGCCCGTTTTACAGCTGAGATGGTTGATATGGAATAGCATCAAAGCAGGACTTCTAATTGCCATCTTAACGGGAGCGTTTTGCGTTTTTTATAAATTTGAAGACTTGACGACACGTATTTTAGTTCCACTCAACACTTTTGCGGTAGGAGCTTTACTATACGGAATGTTGACATTTGATAGCTATCGACATTGTAAGATTCGGGTGATTGCTCAGTTAAAACAATATCCAGCGAATGAGCAATGGTTGGCATTTTCAAAAGATAGCTTGGACAGTATTTCTAAAAAGAAAAGGAGAGATATGAAGAAAATTTGTCAAGCACATGGCGTTGGTATTCTGTCAGTTAATCATCGAGGGAAAGTGAAAATTTTGGTGAAAGCTAAACACAATTATAAACTTTTGGGAGACTATTTAGGGTATTATAGTTCCGAGGAAGAAATACGAAACGATATTAAGTGAATATTAAATTTAAAATAAATTCTAAAAAATCATATTTATCTTTGTTTTTACGACTTCCATCCCTTACATTTGTGGATAGAAAATAATTTTGCTTTTTTCTACATTAATTATTTTTGGCAATTATTTTTTAAAACAAATTGTAATCCATAGAATTTAAACTTACACACATTTCTTATCTGATAAGGATTCCTTTCCTTATTTAACCTGATTCTAAGATTACCTTTCGTTTTATCTATATCTATCCAATTATAATTTTCCAGAAGAAATATTCAATTAGTTGAATATTAAATACCTATCTCCTTTGGGAGTAACGAATTTTTACAAGTTATAATCCATGAAGACACCTATACTATCCCAGGTACGCAACATTCTATGTCTTGTGTTGTGTTGTTTTATTACTTTTCAATTAAATGCCCAATCGGGCATTATACCTCCTGCCAATCCTTTGCCGCAAGCAACTATACCTGTGGACAACCTTCGCTCTTGGTTGCTCAATGCACCTAAAGAGAATGCTGGAAATGCCAAAAGTAAAATCATTGTAGTGGATTTGCCGATGCCAAGTGGAGAGTCGATGACTTTTCGGGCGGTAGAGACCAAAATGATGAGTGATGAATTGGCAGATGCTTTCCCTCAAATTAAAACCTATCGCATTACGTCGATGCTCAATCCGAGTATTTATGGAAATTTGACAGTATCACCGAGAGGGATGGATGCTTTAATTTCGACGCCAAAGGATAATGTTTTTATTGAGCCAGTATCCGTAGGAAGTGAGGAACACTATGTTTATTATCAGAAAGACGGTTCAACTTTTGTGCATCCTGAGCAGGATATGTTTTTTGATAATAATGTCAAGAATATAGAGAATTCAGGACAAGGTAAAAGTCCAATGCATCAGCATGGTGAGGGGAGCGAACCGCATGAACATGTTGAAAATGGATTAGTTAGAGCATTCAATGGTGCATTGAATATTGGTACGGATTTGAGAACTTACAGAGTGCATATTACTACGAAGCCAGAATACTCTGCTCAACATGATGGTGGTGCAGTGACAGCAGCGGCAGGAATTGCTAATGTAACAGCAGTGGTCGTAGCACAAATTAATTCGGCGAGTTTGTTATTTGAAAGAGATATTGCCATTCGATTATTAGCAGACCAGACACTTGTTTTTCTAAATGCTCCTGCGAATGATAATGGAGCGGCAACAGGATTATTTGTAGGAGGAGGATTGGCAACGGAAGGTTTAGACGTTTATCGCCAATTAACAGACGATGACCCTAATATTTCTTATGATGGTTTAGATATTAATTCTTTTGACTTAGGTCACGTTTTTGGTGGAACAGGTGGAAATGGTAGTGCATTTATTGGAGTTGTTTGTCAAAATACAGATATTTCCTTCAACGGAAGCATTGGACCTGGAAAAGGAGGAGGAGGAACGCAGTCTAGCAATGCGATGGGTAGTGGTTGGATTGAATTGTTTTCTCATGAAATGGGACACCAGTTTAGCGCTCGACACACTTTTAATGGTTTAGCTGGGGATTGTGGTCCTGGTGCAGATGGTATTTTAGGAACGAATGATGACCAAACTTCTCCTATCAATGCGGTTGAGCCAGGAAGTGGAGTTACCATAATG
>ENA-ORXM01005378-ORXM01005378.1-marine-metagenome-genome-assembly--contig:-NODE-5378-length-10208-cov-3.504195_pt1 | contig 10208 bp, 7 predicted proteins | sample MGYA00237867_ERZ511480 | MGnify/ENA primary metagenome ERZ511480 (study PRJEB26309, sample SAMN06266103) | marine metagenome | isolation source: Algal blade | place: United Kingdom:Sidmouth, United... | reverse complement strand
CAAGCGTTTGAAATAATAATAAAGAAGCGTCTGTCAAGGCTACTTTCCCCATCAAAGGTAATTGAATCGAGGTTGCTAAAATTATTGCTGCTCGACAGGCATTTTTTTGACCAAACAAGGGTCGTCCAAACAAAAACACCAAACAACAAGTCAATAAAATAGCCAATGCACTAGGCATTCGAAGAGCAAACTCATTAACCCCAAATATTTTGTAAGAGATCGCAATGGACCAAAAATGAAAAGGTGTTTTTCTATGAATAACAGACCATTGATAACTGGGTTCAACCCAATCTCCCGTTTCCAATATGGTCATTCCAAATCCTGCATAAGCAGCCTCATCTTCATCCCATAGGCTTACAGAATGATTCATCCATAATAAATTAACGACGAATAAGATTCCGATGAACCAGACAAAGTGAGGATATTTTTTCATGCAACTAAAGTCTTAATATTGTTATGTGCTTCACATACTTCTGCGAACAAAAAAAGAGTGCTTCCTAAAAAGCACTCCAAATTATGATTTTCTTTTAGTTTCATGACAAAACTAGTGATAAAATCTAATTCCTAAAGCGAGAATTTAAATCCTAACACCGCGCCATACCTCAAAGGTTCTCCTATTTCGTAGCCCACTACAAAATCTGCTCGCAAGAATCGAAAAATCCCCCAACCAATCCGATCCAAGCCTATATTAAACTCCATGTACTCTTGATTTTCAGGCGTATACAAAACGTGATATCCTGCAATAAATTCAAAACCTAGTACTTTTAGTCCTGGAATTTTATTCCAAATAGCTCCATTAAAATTATGTTCTAGATGCAACATTGCAAAAACAGAATTTGTACTATTCTGATAATAAGGTAACAATTGAAAGGTTCTTAAATAAGCATTATTTTTTGCTATAAACGTCTGATTTCCATTAAAGTGATAATAATCCATAAAAAACATCCTTTGATTATTGATAAACCAACCGCCAGTTAAATTAAAACTAAATGAACCAGAAGTTCCCAAGGCAATTTTTTCCTTTTCCAACTTCAATTCTAAATAATCATAACTTGTCGTTCCTCCCAATAGAGGGATTCCTTTTTTGTAACTCACCCAAATATCAGGGAATTTAGAAGGCTTATAAATTCTACGATTAGGGTAGGTTACATACTTTTGCCCCAATCGAAGGCGCATTTTAAAGGCTAGTTCCAAATGCTGGTGCGTCAGAAAACTTGGGCTGTCTTTATTAATACTTGGCTGTCCTTGATCCTTTGGGTGGTTAGAAAAATAGTCCCTAGGATTATTAGGAACAAAAGAAAAATCAGTGGTATTAACCAAGGCTGCTCGTTGGGCATACTTAATTGCTCCTTCTACATAAAGCCCATTAATCACTTCTTGCGAGTAGTTAACAGCACCATAAACCTCATCATACAGTTTAAGATAATTTAATTTACCAATCAAACTATATGAATAATTGACCATTGGAAGGACAGGATTATCTGAATTAAATTGTCGAGCTTTTCGTCCTCCTTCTACTTTTAAAGTAGGGTCTCCAATAGCACTAAACTGCATTTCAAAAGAAGCGGTTCCTCTAAATTGTCGCTCAGAAAAAGAATAATTCCCTTCTCCATTAATTTTGTACCATTGATATTTTTCTACATTTAATATTTTTTGAAAAGTAGCTCCAAAACCAAGAGAAAGACCTTGTACCGTATTAAAAGAAATGCTTTTTAAGATAGAGGCGATCTTAAAGTTATAATTTTTGAAGGTATTTTGATAGGTATAACCGCTCACTATATCCATGAATCTAAATTTATTCGCCACTCGATCTACAGAATCTTTATAAGCCTTTGAATTGTATATTTTCTGTAGGCTATCTTTTTCATGATAATCCTTTATTTCATCTTTCGCTAAGGGAATAGGACGAATAGAATCCCAATCTTCTTTACCCTTTTTATTGGCTTCATTTTCTACCTTAAAAATTTCTGCATCAAAAAACCTTCGATCAAAGCTGGGGTCTAAATCATAATTACTAAACACACTTGCAAAGTAGCCATTCAACTTAATAAAAAGCACTTTGAGTGTAAAGGTTAAGTTTCGAGAAAAAACAGTCCATGTTTTGTCCTCTAACTTAATATGCGTCTCTCTAAAATGAAGGGTGTCTAAAATAGAAATATTGGTACACTTTCCTGTTGTAAATAAATCTGTACTATGGATGGCCCAATCCTTGTCAACAATATAAATATACCCTGCCACAACAGCTCCTAAGTTATTTTTAGGAATTACTTCTATCTTGTATACTAAGTGCCCTTTTTCGTCATAAAAAGAAGTCTCCATTCTATATTTATAAGCGCTTAAGGCATCGGTAGCTATGGGAGATAATATATGAGCTTCATCTATTTTTATTGTATTTCGATAAAAAGATAATTCAGCTATAGATCTCCCTGTACTAAAACTAAAGCCCTTATCATCTCCACTAACCTTAGAAAAGGTCATAATCTCTTTGTATTGACCATTTTTATAATGTAGCCTTGACAAAGATTCTGAAAGGTAAATAATTCCTATCGAATCTTGTATTTCAACTGAATCAGTTTCTGTTGAATCAATTTCTAATGAAAAACCCATAAATGACTTTGGCAACTCATCAATAGATAATCCATGTTTTCCTTTTACATAACTGTCGCAACTATACTCTTTTCTTTGGTTGAGGTAAAATTTTCGTTTCTTAATGGCTTTTCGAATGACTCTATAAGCAGGATCTTCTCCTGCTGTAATCACAATTTCTTGCAAACTATTCACCAAAGGTTCTAATGTAACATCTAATGCTATATTTTTATTGTCAATAGACACCGTTTTGATCTTTGATGTGTAACCTACATACTGAAAAACAATCTGATAGGTTCCTTCTTCTAATTCTAATTCATAAAAACCATCAATATTACTAGTCGTACCAATAGATGTGCCATCTACGTAAACACTTGCAAAGGATAAAACTTCTCCTTTTGTGTCTATTATTTTACCTTTTATAGAGGTCGCTGAAAGTGTAGAAATGAATAGGAATAAAAAACAGTAGAGTAAGCTTAAATATTTCATTAAATTTTAATTTGAGTCCTACAGAATTAGAAAAATGCTGTCGCTCCAAAAAACATTTTTTTTTATGGGTACAGTCTCTCTTAATCAACTTTGCAGAAAAATGGAATTGGTGTTTGTTGTTTATTATAATAGGAACAAAATCGGGAATATTTACAATCGACAAAACGAACTGTAACGAAAGAAAGACGATTGGATAATAAAAAAGTTACAGCTTTTTTCTAGATTTTTTTTCACTTAGAAGTTATCGTAAAGTCCAGAATGTATCCTCGTTTCCCAGTTTTTGAATATTTGCTAAAACTTTGGTAGGATTAAAACCTGTTATTTTCTTAAAATGATTGATAAATTCGGACTGGTCATAATATCCTGTATCATAAGCAAGACTAGTGAGTAAAGGTTTATTTTCAGCCAATTGATAACTTAGCAAAGCTTTCCTAAATTGTACTACATTAATATAATCTTTTACCGAGCAACATAGGTGCTTTTGGAATAACCGAAGCAATGTTTTTCTATTCATTTCTAACTGCTCTGCTAATACTTTAACTGTGTGTTTTTTATCCGTATTTAACAAGAGTTCTACTGCTTTTTTCAGGCGCATTTCTTCAAAACCTACATATTGCTCTTCAAAATAAGTATCTAAAAGATCTACCTTGGATGTAATATTTTCTAGAGAATAGATGTCATCTAAAAAAGGCTGCATTGAGGTTTTAAAATAATTAAAACTCACATCTTTCTTTTTTTTCTGTAGTTCAGCCAAGTTTTTTGTAATAAAATGATTCACCCCTAAGGGCTGAAAAACAATACCAATTTTAAAAAAAGGAGGCTGTTGAGTCACTCGTTTAAATTCCTTGTGTACTCCACCATAAGCATAATAATAATCACACGAAAGATCTGGCTTTGTATGATATTCATTACTCTCTCGAAAAACTGTTGAATTTTTATAAATACTCAATGCATTCTTATAATGAGGGTAAAAAATATATTTTTTTTGAGTTTCAACATCAGAACATTTATGAAAATAATAATAGGCGATATATTCTTGCAAAAAAACAGAAGTAGGTTTTTTAGTTACAAAAAAATCTTTGTTTATCATTAATCGTATTTTGAAAATAAATAAACTCTCCTTCTAGAACAAAAGAAAGTATTCAAAATACAAAAATACAATCTAGACGCTAATAAATAGCCGCCAAATTGTATTTTCTTTTTTTATTAAGAGCGTAAATCTTTAATTCTATTAATCCATCATAAAGCCATATCCTTTCATCGCATCTTCTTTGCTCATTTGCACATACTCTACAGGAGGATTGAACGCTTCATCTTGAATGGATTTCTTTTTTATAGAAGTCACTGTAAATTTAACCTTAGAATCATTAATAATATCGTTATATTCCATTACAAAACCATCAATATAGGGTAGCTCGCCTTCTTGTAATTTTGTTAGACTCTTAGTATACCAGACCTCCTGTACCAAATTACTTTTATAAACAATTGCTTTTTTACAAGTGTAACCTAATATTTTTTTGGTCTGCTTAGTATATTTTATTTGATATTCTTTGGTAGATTTAGGACCAAAATGATCCTTTCCCATATCTACCACTACACCATATCCGTAAGCACCACAAGCCATTGTTGCCCGTTCCTTTTTATGATCAACGATGATTAACATTTCTATATTGAGCTGCGCTAAGTTTGTTTTTATCTTAGTACGTTCTCCTTTTACCGTAAATTCTGTAGTTAGAGGCACCTTGGTCACATCTTTAATATCTTCATTATCTACATAAGTCATTACCGTTTCTATTTTCCCTTCAAAATCTTGTGCTGAAACCCAATTAAATACAAAGGCTAATACGATTGATAATAAAATCCCTTTTGTGTTCATTATTTATAATTTTAATTGTTTGGTAATTTAAATATCTTGAACACAAAGATAATAGGTCTTGTACTGGGAAAATTGGTAAAATGGGACAGGCAGAAATAAAAAGGAGTTTGAACGCTTAGCATTCAAACTCCTTTTTGTTCGTCCTACAGGGTTAACTATCCCTCAAAATGCAAGGAAATTGCAAAACCTCTAGAGAACAATTTATCAATTGTAGACGAGAAGGTAATGTTCTCATCTCTAGAATGAATGTCTAAGACACCATAAGAAAATTTAATTTCTGGAGACAAAATAAAATAAGGAAAAAAGACTTGGAACCCAACGCCTAATTCTACTGCCAAATCACTTTGATTCAACTTTAACAAATCCTCTGCTTTACGAGAACGAGAATTGGAGGCTAAATCAATACTATATTTAATTCCTCCTACGACAAATACTCTAAAGTCCTTATAAGGCTTTGATTTGTACCTAAAATGAATAGGAAATTCTAAAAAGACTGATTCAATACGTTTTTCAACGACTGAGTTATCCGTCATAACGTACTGCAACTTTCGGTCAGCAAAAGAAAGTGTAGGCAACAAAAAACGAAAATCAAAGCGTTTCCCTAATTTGATATTGGCAACAATTCCAAGATTAAACCCTGGACCATAAAGAGAATTAACCGTCTTGACAGAATCATTGTTCACTAACATCAAATCTTTTTCTATCCGATATCCAGAAGCATTAAATCCTAAAGTAATTCCAAAATAATACGTCTTCTTGGAGAACTTATTATCATAATTAAAGGACCCCTTTTGAGCATTAGAAGTCAATGGAGCCGAAAAACAAAGTAGAGCAACTACAATTATTTTGTAGCCGTATAAATCGAACAAATTCCTAATGAAAGTTTTTTGCATGTTGCGTTTTTTAATCCAATATTAGTTAGTAAATCTAGAAAGTCCTGCCCTTCTGGAAAGGCTTGAACAGATTCGTAGAGATATCCATAGGCTTTTTTATCTTTTGATGTGATACGCCCAATAAAAGGCAGTACATATTTGAAATAAAAATTAAACAATTGTTTAAAAGGGAACATCGCTGGTTTTGAAAACTCCAAAACTACTAATTTTGAATTAGGCTGCAAAACTCGCACCATATCTTTCAATCCCGCTTCTACATTTGCAAAATTACGTACCCCAAAAGCAACGACTGCTGCATCAAATGTATTGTCTTCAAATGGTAAATTCTCTGAATCTCCTTCTTGTAGAGTTATAACGTCATCTATACCTAGTTTTCGTATTTTCTTGTCTCCAACTTCTAACATTTTAACAGAAATATCTATTCCTGTAATTTTATCTGGACTCAACTGACGGTTTGCTTCAATCGCTAAATCGCCTGTTCCTGTGGCTACATCTAAAATATTTTTTGGGGCATCCTCTTTTAGAGTTGCAATTGCTTTTTTTCTCCAGCTTTTGTCAATCCCTAAAGATAGAAAATGATTTAAAAAGTCGTAATACTTAGCAATGTTATTAAACATTGTCGATACTTGACCTTTTTTTGCCGCACTTTCTTCGTATGGTTTTACTTCTTCTGCTTTTACTTCTTTTACGCTCATAGTTTGTTGATAATTATTGTTTTGTGCAATAGATTTAGGGCATTACTATAACAATCCCCATAATTTAAACGAAACTAGCCCTTTCGGGTTCATAAATCTTATTATCTTTGCAAGCACAAATTTACTACATTAATTATAAATTATCCATAAGGGATTGCGAATTCTTAATTGGCTTGTTTATCTAGATAGATTCTATACTAGAAAAAATCTAAAACATCTAGTTTATATAATAACGTTCAAGCACTATATTGTGCAAGTTTTTTTGGGTATAATTTATATATTTCTTAAAAAACAAACAATTAAACCACTCCCTTTCAACACATTAAAAAAGTAAGTTAATTTCAACTTCTACTCTTAAATAAAAAAACAATGGAAATTTTTCATTCAAAATATATCTCCAGTCATACCAAAATAGATCAATGTCCTGCTGCTGACCGTCCAGAATATGCCTTTATTGGACGGTCCAATGTTGGAAAATCTTCCTTAATTAATATGGTTTGTGACAACAAGTCATTGGCTAAAATATCTGGACAACCAGGAAAAACACAGACCATTAATTATTATGACATTGATGAAGCATGGTACTTAGTTGATTTACCAGGCTATGGTTATGCCCGTATCGCTCAACGTACTCGCCAAGTTTGGCGAGAAATGATTGGTACTTACTTCACTTCTCGTCCCAATTTACAATGTGCCTTTTTGTTAATAGACAGTTGTATTCCTCCCCAAGAGAAGGACATTGAATTTGCCAATTGGATGGGAGAAAATCGAGTTCCTTTTGTTATCGTTTTTACCAAACACGACAAAAAGAAATCTTCCAAAAACAAGAACTTCTTCCAAGACTTCAAAAAAGTATTTCTAGAACATTGGAACGAAATGCCTCAAACTTTTATTACTTCATCAAAGAAAAAAACAGGTAGACCACCTATTTTAGATTTCATTGAAACCCTAAATGAGCAGTATTATGATTATGAAGATACTGTAGAGAAATAAATAATTGTTTAATTTTGATGGTTTGTGAATTACATCAAACAAGCGACAAGACAGCAATGCCTATTCCCCCACTAAATGACAGACAATTTTGAAAACCAATATCTCATACGCAGAAATATTTAAGCTATCCATTCCAATTATGATTGGATCAGCTGTACAAAATTTAATCACACTTACGGACACTATTTTTTTGGGTCGTGTGGGCGAAATTGAATTAGGTGCCATTGGTCTGGTTGGGGTTTTTTATCTGATGATTGCTTCTATTGGTTATAGCTTTTCTAAAGCTGGACAAATTATGATTGCTCGAAGAATGGGTGCGCAAGAACTAGATAAAATTGCGCCTATCTATTACAGTATGTTATCTTTTGCGCTTTCTTTAGCCTTGTTACTTTTCCTGTTTATGCAATTTGGAGGAGATTATTTTTTCGCACTTTTCATCAACAACCAAGAGATTTATACCGCTTGTATTGCCTATTTAGACTATCGCTCTGCTGGAATTTTCTTCAGTTATGCAGGGGTTATTATTGTCGCTTTATACACAGGAGTTGCTCGAACTCAAGTAATTATTTATAATGCTATTGTTTTGGGCTTAACCAATATGTTTCTAAATTATGGTTTAATTTTTGGCAAATGGGGCTTTCCTGAAATGGGTATTGCGGGGGCTGGCTTGGCTAGTACGATTGCTGAAGGCTTGGCATTTATCATCTTTATTGTCTATATTTTATTAGATAAAAAAAATAGAGCTTACGGGATATTTGGGCGCAAAGCTTTGATTCGATATACAGAATCTGTCTTGGATGAGAAAACAAATGATCTTTCCCCTCCTCCCCCCAAAATTAACCTACAAATCATCAAAGCTCAGCTTAAATTATCCATGCCTATTGTCTTACAGTCTGTGGTTGGCATGGGCAGTTGGTTTATCTTTTTTATAATCATTGAAGACATGGGAAAAACAGAACTAGCCATTTCTAATATCATGAGAGCAGTTTACTTACTCTTTATGATTCCTTGTTGGGGCTTTGCTTCTAGTATTAATACCTTGGCCTCAAATTTAATTGGTCAAAATAAACTGGATGAGGTCTTTGATGTAACCACTAAAACGGCTGTTCTATCTTTTACTGTAACCATGCTTTGCGCTGCTTCTATGCTAATTGCCCCTGAAGTAGTTTTGCGAGTAGGTACTGATAACGTAGAACTCATTCAAAAATCTATTCGTTTAACAGGTGTTTTAACTGCTATTTTAGCACTATTCTCTGTAGGAGCTATTTATTTCAACGGTTTGGTTGGAACAGGTGCAACTAATCAAGCTTTATTCTTTCAAATTGGTTGCGTTATTTTTTACTTAGCTTATATTTATATTGTTGTTCATTTATTAGGTTGCAGCTTAGAAACTGCTTGGATGGCAGAATTTTATTATTGGATTATCTCTCTAGCTACTTCTGTTTGGTACCTTCGCTCTAAACGTTGGCAAAATATTAAGGTATAGATCGTTCTTTTTAGCTTGCCAATATTAAAAGTGGTAACAATGAAAGATGCTTAAATCCTTAACAAACTATAACTGCTTATTCAATCGCAAGGAAGAAAAATCGTTCTAACTCGACAAAACACTCTCCACGCATCAACTTTAAATTAATGATTCACTATACTTAATATAAACCATAGTTATCCTTAATGTTAAATTAATATTAAGGATTATTTCTCTAAAATAGATCTATGCACAAGGCAAAATTTTTATGCAATAATTTAAAGCAAGAATCTATTCAAAAATAATGCTTAGAACCCCTCCCTTCAAGTAAATTGAAGGTTCAAAACAAGCTTTGTTGGAGACTTGCAAGCAAGTGAATTCTACTTACGTGGAGGGAACAGGCTTGCTACACTTTTAGACCTAATTAAGTTTTAATTGAGTCTAAAATCTAAAAAAGTGTTAGGCAGATGCTTTATTTTATCTATCACGTTCGTCTCTACGTTTGTACTGACCTTCGTTAGGAGAGCTTGAGAGAGCTTTACTGAAAGAACTTTTGTCCTGTACACAGAAAATAGATAGTTAATAATATTTAGAAGAACAAGCTTTAATATATAATTATTAATTTAATTTGCAACTAAAAACTTTGTAAGACATTTAAAATCAAATTATTGAAAACAAAAAAACTTAATCAAATATTTTTAAATCACATTCTTTATAATTGTTTTTATAATTATTTTTATAATTATTTGTAAAAAAACAAGTTTCCTTCATATTTTTTGCTAATTTTGCGGCAACAATAGTAATTCATCCCCCTTTTTTACCTGCATAAGAATACACCCTCAATTTTAAATTTATTTTATTTTAAATGTAGATACGTGCATAATGTATCTATAGGAAGTTATATGCCCATTTCCAGGTGTTGAGTTAAAACATCTTTTAATTAATTAATACATAAAAATTATAGCGTGTCTAGTAACTACAACTTTAGTGCAATTCTTACCATGATATTTTTTTGCTTTTTCTCTTGTGAAAAGAAAAGCATTGTTTACAATGTTCCAACATCTTACAACTTTGAAAATGTCAACTATGAAGGTCAAAGTCAGCGAATTGAAATGCTCAAAGAACTGATTGCTTATGTAAAATCTGCTACTGATATCGGTGCATCAAGTATAAATGAGGCGACTATATTGAATATGTATACCAACATTAAT
>ENA-ORXM01005374-ORXM01005374.1-marine-metagenome-genome-assembly--contig:-NODE-5374-length-10218-cov-2.833054_pt1 | contig 10218 bp, 9 predicted proteins | sample MGYA00237867_ERZ511480 | MGnify/ENA primary metagenome ERZ511480 (study PRJEB26309, sample SAMN06266103) | marine metagenome | isolation source: Algal blade | place: United Kingdom:Sidmouth, United... | reverse complement strand
CGAGACCGTTCTCGTCGTCGAACAGGACCTGCGTGGCGGGTGCGAGTCGCCCGTTGCCGTTGTCGGCGAACGGTACCCGAACTCGTCCGAACCATTGCTCGAAGGAGGTGCCACCGAGCCCCGAGTCACGCGAGCTGTCGACGACGAGACCGAACCCGGCCGCCCCGGAATCGACGAGTTGCTGCGACACGGCCCGGACCTCGTCGAAGGACAGCGGCGGGTCGTCGGGGTCGAGCCCGGCCGCCTCGAACAGGTTCCGGTTGTAGAACATCACCGGGTTCGAGGCGTTGAACGGAAGACCCCACTGCGTGCCGCCGACCCGGTAGGCCCCGATGACGCCGGGCAGGAAGGTCGACGAGTCGTAGCCGGTGGCCTGCATGCACGACTCGACCGGGATGAAGAGACCTGACTGGGCGAAGGTCTGGACGATGTACTCGGGTGCCAGGACGAGTTCGGGCCGCTCGTCGATTCCGAACTGGACGAACTTGTCGACGACCGACTCGTAGTCGACCTGGTTCTGGCCGCGCACGACCACGCGGTCCTGACTCGCGTTGTACTCGTCGGTGAGGTCGTGCAGAACGCCGGGCAGGTCGCCGGCCAGGCCGAACCACATCGTGACCTCGACCGGCCCGTCGGACGGATCACGAGCGTCGAGCGCGTCGACGGGGCACGGCGGCAGGTCGGCGAGATCGGGCGCAGTGGCGGTGGGCGCCACAGTGCCGTTCGTCTCGGTGCTGTTCGTCTCGGTGCCGTTCTTCTCGGTGCTGTTCGTCGCTGGATCCGATCCGCCGTCAGAGTCTCGATCCTGTCCGGCGTCCACCGCACCGCCGTTGCTCCCGGCGACGCCGGCCGAGGAGTCGCCACTCGATCCGGGGGCGTCCGCATCAGCACCGGGTCCGGCATCGCCCGTGGCGGGAGGTGCGACCACGCGCTCGAATCCGGCCTCGCTCGCCGGCCGCCCGCTTCCGCACGCCGCGACGACCAGCCCCGTCGACGCCAACGCGATCATCAGCCGCTTCGATCGCATCATCCTGTGACCGACCCTGCCGTGAGCCCCTTGACGAGTTGACGCTGGAACAAGATCAGCGCCAGCGCGATCGGCGCCAGACGAAGAACACGCAGTGCAATGCTTGCCATCGGACACTTCCTGCCCTCTATCGCACGGCATTGTGACCGATCGATCGATCGGCGCAAGCTGACGGCATGTTCAGCGCTCGACGAACTCGACCAGGCCGCCGCCGCGCAGGGTCCGCGATACCGTATCGAGCCCGCACTGCCCGCGCCAGAACTCCACGCCTCCCGCCGAGGCGATCAGGGCGGAGAGCGAGACCGGCCATCGACCGATCATCGAGATCTTCGCCGTGGCGCTCGCACCGACTACCAGATCAGCCAACGCGGTGTCTTCGCGCGGTACTCGACCCACGCCTCTCCGAAGAGTCGGGCCATGGCGGCCTCCTCGGGCTTGATCTGGACGAGGGTCAGCCAGAGGACGAAGAGAGGGGGGAAGATCCACGGGCTCAGGCTGCCGAGATAGACGCCCAACGCGACCAGTAGTAGCAGCATACCGACGTACATCGGGTTGCGAGTCAGGGCGAAGACACCACCCGTGACGAGGTAGGTCGCCTTGGTGGGGGTGAGCGGATTGATGGAGGTCTGGTGCCGTCGAAACCGAACCGCGCCGAGGAGCGCGACGCCGGCACCGGTTGCCGCGACCAGAAGCGCGAGCGTGGTTTGACCGGGGAAGCCGTAGGTCGCGAGCGGCACGGCCCGGTGGACGCCGACCATGCCGAGCATGAATAGCGCGTCCCAGATCGGCGGCGGCACGAACGGTCTCATGAATCGGATCTCTCGTGCTCGGCCGATGCCGGCGAGGCTCCGGTCGGAGAGGTGTTCCGCGCGTTCATCGGCTCCGAGCCTTCTCGATCGCTTCGGACCATGCCCAGGGGTCTCTCGCTCGCGATCGGACCGTCCGCTCAGTCTCGGGCGAACGTCAGCGAGGCCCAGAGGCTCTCCCAGGCTGCGCCGCTCGAGGCCTGATCCTCGGGCGAAGGCTCGTGCATGTGCACGGCGTTGACGAGGTAGGTACCCGGGCTCGAGACATCGAGCGTGACGCGGCCTTTCCCGTCGGTGCGCTGTCGATCGATGCCGACGGTCGATGCCGGGTCACGGTGGAACACCGAGACCTGCGCGCGCTCGAGCGGTTCGCCACGGTAGCGCAGCTCGACCTCGAGAGCCCCGTCGTCGATCACGTAAGGATTGCTCCGAGCGATCAGCTCCAGCTCCAGCCCCACTGCCCGGTCCGCACCGCCGGCGTCGCCCACGGCGACGAGTGCCTTCGCGAAGCGCCGAAACAGCTCGCCGATCCGTTCGCGGGAGAGCCCTCGGGCGTCGTGGGCCTCCAGCACCCATTCCATCCCCTCCTCGCGGACGAAGCTCTCGAACTCCTCGTATCCGTCGTACACGAGAGACGTACCGCTCGACTCGTAGACAAGGGTGTGCAAGCCCTCGCGCTCCGGCCGCTCCTCTAGTGCCGGAAAGTCACCGAGCCGGCCACTCACCTCACGCTCCCCGGTGCCATCGTCGATGCCGAAACGCACGAACCGATCCGGCAGATAAGGGAAACTCACGCCGGTGAACTCTTCACCGTTGCGAAGATCGGCGAGCAGCGGCTCGTCCACGTCGATACGGAAATCGAGCGCTTCGATCCAGAACTCGTGGGCGGCGGCGAGAGGGGCGAGACAGCTCAGAGCCGCGCCGACCGACAGCGTCACCGCGAGCGAGACTCCCCGGGCTCGCTCCCGCCCGATCCGCAAAAACACGGCGCGCGCGTCGAACCGGCGCCGTCGCGATTCCGATACACCGTGTCGGTCATCTTTCACACCTTCCTCCCCACAGAAGTCTCTTTCGAACGAACGCTGCACGAGCGCGTCACCGCCACTCGAGCGCGCGAAACCGTATCGCGACCCGGGTACGGCGGCTCGCGGAGCACGAGGCCGGTGGCCGTGCGGCCACCGGGTCGGCCCGACCACCGACCAGAGTCATCATGATTACACGCGAAGAGCCGAGTTCGGACAGTATCGAGCTTGCTACCGCTGGCCTATGCCGCAGCCGCGGGTGGCGCGCGGGCCTCGAGTCATCGCGAGGCACTCCACGTCGCGCGGCAGTCCGAGGCCGATGCGAGCGACTTCCACCTGTTCGCCAGCTACGAGCCGGACACCGGGAATCCCAGTGTCATGTAGAACCACCCGCTGACCCATCGGGATACCGTCGCCGCCTCACTGAACGCGATGTCGGTCGACCTCACCTGGTGAACCGAGGCCGTGATCTTCGGGATGCCGACTCGCGCGCTGCGGGATGTCGATGCAGCCTACGGGGGAGAATCGCGAGGCGGCAATCGGGGAGGGGAGCCCCCATCCCGACCGGCTCCCCGCGCGCAAGGTGTCTCCTTCGTGCATACACCCCTCCGTGTCGTAAACGCCATCTCCCGAACTCGAAAGGAGCCGGTCGATCCGGGCCTTCCTCCTCGGTCCGCCGGACGGGCGTTCGGGGTGACACCGCGCGGGAGCCGGCCGACCGAGCCAGGCCACCGCGGACACATCCATGGCAGTCCTGTGAGTCAGGATCCGGCCGACCGTCGGCGCCGAGTCGCCGACTTGGCCGAGACGTCAACTCGCGGCCACGACACCGATCCTCTCGAGTGTCGCCTCGTCCGCCTCGCCGCTCGCTCTCAGCGACTCGTCTCGCTGGAATTCCCTCAAGGCCTCGCGCGTTCGCCCACCGAGTCTTCCGTCCACGTCTCCGACATCGTAGCCGAGCCCGACGAGCGCTCGCTGCAGCCGTGTCACGGCCATCTCACGCAGAACCCTCTCGGTTTTCGGGCCGACACGGCCGTCGACATCGAGCCCGTAGGCCTCCTGGAAACGGCCTACCGTCTCGATCAACGCATCGTCGCCGTTACCGTGCGTCGCGAATCCGACGTAGGCCAGCATCGGTGCGGCCGCTCGGCGGGAATCGCGACGCCGCTCCGAACGTGACGTGGTGCGGCGTGTGGGTGCGTGCTCGGCACGGACGCTCGATTTCGCCAACGAGGGCGAACCGACGCGCAACAGCGCCGCTGTCGGCACCGCGATGTCGCCGCGGCGTATCGTCGTCTCGTTCGCGACCGGTACGTCGCCGAGCGAGGCGAGGTTCCGGTTCGCGATTTCGTAGTAGGACGGGGAGAGACGCACGGCGCGTTCGAGCTCCGTGCGCGCCAGGGCCGCGTCATCGCCGAGAAGACCCAGGTAGCCGAGGTTGTTCGCCGCCTGGTGCGCGCTGCCGATCCTGTCGAAGGCGGCCCTCGCCTCGCGGTAGCGCTTGGTGCGTGTATAGAGCAGTGCGAGATTGGACCAGGCGTGTACGTAGTGCGGGTCGTGGTCTGTCGCCTTGCGAAAGTGGAACTCGGCTTCCTCGTTGTCCCCCGAGAGGTAGAACGAGTAGCCGAGGTTGTTGGTGACCTTCGCTGAGCGCGAGGTGACGTGCAGCGCGGCGCTGAACAGCTCCTGCGCTTGTGCGTGTCGCGAGTCCATGTCGGCGATGACACCGAGAGCGTTCATCACCTGCCAGGAGTCCGGTCGGCTCTCGAGTGCCTTCCAGAGAACCGTCTCGGCTTCCACGAGCCGCTTCTGCTTGAGCAGCACGATGCCGAGCGCCTCGCGGCTGCCCTGATGAGTCGGGTCGAGACCGAGGGCGGCCCGCAGCAGCCCTTCGGCGACATCCAACCCCCCCTTCTCGAAACGAATGACACCGAGCTTGTAGAGTGCGTCGAGGTTGTCGGGCTCGCGCTCGACGGCGAGCGCGAAGTTGACCTGTGCGGCGTCGAGATCGCCTCCCCTCAGGGCGGCGTTGCCCTGCGCGAGCAGATCGGCCAGTGGAATCGCGGCATCGTCCTCGATCTGCTCCTGTTCATCGGTCGGCTTGCCGAGTGTCGCGCAGCCCGAGAGGACGCCGAGAGCGACGAGCAGCGTAGAGAAGCGGGCGACGATCTTCACGGTTTCAGGGCTCCTGGGAAAGGTCCGGCATGGCGGGCCGATGGCTTCAGTTCTGCGAGAACGCCTTGACGAGCGCGATGGCCGCCGGACCCACGGCCACCAGGAAGAACGAGGGAAACATGCACAGCACCAGCGGAAAGAGGATCTTGGTGCCGACCTTGGCCGCCAGCTCCTCGGCCTTCTGCATGCGCCGGTCGCGGAAGTCGTCCGCGTAGATGCGCAGCGTCTCGGCGATGCCGGTGCCGAAGCGCAGACTCTGAGAGAGCATCGAGACGAAACCGGAGATATCGGGAATGTCGGTGCGCGCGGACAATCCGCGCAAGGCCTGCACTCGATCCGCTCCCGCCAGCATCTCGGCGTTCACCAACTCGATCTCCTCGGCGAGCTCCGGGTAGGACAGCTCGAGTTCGCGCGCCACGCGCTGCAGCGCGGCGTTCAGCCCAAGTCCCGCTTCGGAGCACGCGACGAGCATGTCGAGCATATCGGGAAAGGCATTGACGATTCGCCGCTTGCGCTCGGCGACGCGTTTGTCGAGCACGTAGCTCGGCAGCAACGAGCCCAAGAACAGCGCACCGCCGGAATACATCAGCATCTGCAGGCCCGACAACTGCGGAAAGAACGTCGTCGCGAACAGCGCACCGAGTCCGAGCAACAGCGACAACCCGAGCTTCCAGGCATAGTAGACCGCCATCGCGCCTTCGGAGCGGTAGCCGGCCGACACCAGGCGCTTTCGGATCGCGCCGATCTCCTTCGCCGATGTCGGCAGTACGAACGAGCGCACGGGAGCGATCGCGTTCTCGACGCGGCGCGACGAACGAGCACCGGCGCGCGCCGAGCTGTTCACCTCGGCGCGCACTCGACGCCGTACCGGATTGCTCGCGTAGCCGACGAGGAAGAGCACGCTCAGCGAGAACAGCCCGATCGCGACGCCGACGGCGGCCACGAACACGGTCGCCGAATCGTCGAAGTAGGCGGCGAATGGACCGAACGACTGCATGAAACGATCGAACATGTGGCGGCTCTCGAGGTCAGACCTGAATTCTGATGATCTTTCGGATCCAGAAGATGCCGATGATCATCATGAGGAATGCGGCGAGAATCATCTGCTGACCGATCGGCTCCCGGAGCATGCCGGGCAGATAGTCGGGGGACGCGAACGTCAGAATCACGGCCAGTACGAACGGAATCAGCGACAGTATCCAGGCCGACAGCCGCCCTTCCGCCGATAACGTCCTGAGCTTTCGCTGTAGGCGAAAGCGACCCCGGATCACCGCCGCCACCTTCTCCAGAATCTCGGCCAGCGCGCCGCCGCTCTCGGCCTGGATCAGCACTGCGGTGACGAGCGTGTGCAGGCTCATGCTCGGCACTCGCGTCAGGGTGCCGTGAAAGGCGCTCTTCAACGGCAGCCCGTAGTTCAGGTCGGAGAAGACTCGGCCGAACTCACCGGCGATCGGATCGTCCATCTCCTCGGCAACGAGTTGAAGCGTCTCATTGAAGGGATGCCCAGCCTTCAACGCCCGCGACATGATGTCCAGCGCCTCGGGCAACTGCGCCTCGAATTTCTCGTGCCGGCCGGCGCGCTTTCTGAAGATATCGACGATCGGCAGGGCGAAGACGGCGGCGCCGGTGGCCATGGCGAGCAATGTCTGGCCGAGCACCACCTGCACCAGCACGGCCACGATCAGGCCGAAGAACAAGCCTTTCAGCAGAACCTTGGCGGCGGACGTGCGCACCCCGGACTGCTCGACGGCGGCACTGAGCGGTGCCACGACGGACAGGTTCTCGATGCCACGCTCCAGCGGCGACAGCTCGCGCAGGTACTGCTCGCGAAGGAGCGATAGGGTACCCGGATCGAGCGCTTCGAGATGACGCCCGATGCGTTGTCGCATCTTGCGGTTGGCCTGTGCGGCCGTGCCGGCGGTCGGCACGATCATCGCCGCGGCGAGCAGGACGATGGCGCAGAACACCATCGCCATGAAGATCAGCCCTTCCGTGGTGGTCATCGTCCTGCTCTCCCGTCAGAGCGTCTGTTGGGGTCTGAACAACGCCACGTCGACGCCGAGTCCTCTGCGCTGGAGATCGTCGTGGAACTTCGGAACCAGTCCCGTGGCAGTGTAGTCACCGAGCACGTTGCCTTCTTCGTCGACTCCCCGGCGCCGGAAGGCAAAGATCTCGCTCATCGTGATGATGTCGCCCTCCATACCCTGGATCTCCTGGAGGCTCGTTACCCGTCGACGGCCATCCTCCATGCGCTCGAGCTGCAGCACGACATCGATGGCGGAGGCGATCTGCGCGCGCATCGCGCTCATCGGCAACTTGAGCCCCGACATCGACACCATGTTCTCGAGCCGTCCAAGTGCATCGCGCGGGTTGTTCGCATGAAGTGTCGCGAGCGAGCCGTCGTGGCCGGTGTTCATCGCCTGCAGCATGTCCAGCGCCTCGCCGCCGCGCACCTCTCCGATGATGATCCGGTCCGGACGCATTCTCAGCGCGTTCTTGACCAGATCACGCTGCGTCACTTCGCCCCGGCCCTCGATGTTCGGCGGGCGGGTCTCGAGCGACAGCACGTGTTGCTGATTGAGCTGGAGCTCCTTGGCGTCTTCGACCGTGATGATGCGCTCACCATCGGGAATGAACGACGACAGCACGTTCAGCGTCGTTGTCTTACCGGTACCGGTACCGCCCGACACGACAACGTTCAGCTTGCCGACGATGCAGGCTTGAAGGAACCGTGCGGCGTTGACGCTCAGGGTTCCGAAGCGGATCAAGTCGTCGATCTGGAGCGGATCGGCGGCGAACTTTCGAATGGTGAGGAACGGACCGCCGATGGCCAATGGCGAGATCACGGCATTGACACGGGAGCCGTCGGGCAGCCGGGCGTCACACAGCGGTGACGATTCATCGATCCGCCGCCCGACCTGGGCCACGATCTTGTCGATGATGCGGCGCAGGTGGAGCTCGTCCACGAATGTCACGCCCTCGACGGAGAGCTTGCCGCTGCGCTCGACGAAGATCTGGTCCGGCCCGTTGCACATTACTTCGGAGACGTCCTCGTCCCGCAACAGTTTGTCGATCGGGCCGTAGCCGAGGATGTCATCGGAGACGTCCTGGATCAGCTGTGCCTTATCAGCTGCGGACAACGGGGTCCGCTCCATGGCAAGAGCGTTGTGCAACGCCTCATGGACCTTCTTGCGAAGCTCGTCCTCACTCAGACGCTTGTCATAGAGGATGGGGCCAAGCTCTTCGATGAGCGAGCTGTGCACCCGGTGACGCAGTTCGTCCAAAGCCGGGTCTCGACGACCGCTCATCTTCGCAGTGGGGGCGGAGGGGGTGGCAGTGCTGCTGCCACCTTCCTTTGCTCCCTCTTCGGAATTCGCCTCGTGTAGTCGCTTGTAAAGAGACATCTGCCCCTGCCTTGGGTTGTTCTGAGTGTGATTCTCGGCGTTTTGTAGACGCCGTCTGTTTCTTCATCGGCCCGTCGAGGGCCTTCTTAACGCTTCGGTGCAGACCCCTTGTGGGCTAGCCGAAGAACCGACGCTTGCTGCTCGGCTGAGCTTGAAGCTGTGCCCCGTCGAGGAATCGCATTGCGAGCTCCTCGAACGCACGGGCCGGGTTGGACTTGGGATAGGAGACAACAACCGGGGAACCCTTGTTCACCGAGATCGGAACTACCACGTCGCTGGGAACTCGAGCGGCCGCATGAACCTGGAGGGTCTTTTCGACCTCGTTCACGTCGAGCTTCACCTTGGAATCGGAGCGGTTGAGCACCAGATGGAGACGTTCCTTCGGGATGTCCAGCAACTGAAGCGTGCTGAGGCCGATCTTCACGTTCTTGATATTCGGGATATCGAGCCCGGCCACCATGATGACTTCGTCACTGGCCTCGATCAGGCTGAGGACGACGTCGTTGAAGTAGGCGGGGAGGTCGATGATCACGTGTCCGGCGAACCGCTTGATGATCTCGGCAAGCCGCACCATCTGTTCACCGGTGATTTGATCGGCGAAGGTCGGCTCCATTGGCGCTGGGAGTACACGGAGTCCGGTCTCCTCATGCGTGGTCATCAACTGCTGCATCAGAGCAGCGTCCAACTTGTCCAATTGGGTGATGGCGTCGACAACGGTATGGGTGGGCTGAAGTTTCAGCATCACGGCCACGTCGCCGAACTGGAGATGTCCGTCGATCAGCACTACGGGCTTTTCGGAACGGCGTGCCAGCGAACATGCGATGTTGGTCGCAGCCACCGATTTGCCAGATCCACCCTTGGTCGAAAAGACCGTGATGACCATGCCGGGGTCGCCCTCGAGTTCGTCGAGAACATCGCCGGCTCCGCCGTGAGCGGGAGCCGCAGGTCCGCCACCACCGGTGGATGACTGGAGGCCCTCGGCAACACGTTCAACCGTGTCCTGCAGTTGCATCTGGTCGATCGGGGCCGAGAGAACATCTCGGACACCTGCTCGCATAGCGCTTTGCAGCAGTGCGGTGGAGACCTCGCTGGTGACCAGGATCGCGCCAACCTCGGGGTGGGTTCGAGTCCAGGTACGGACCGTTGCCAGATCGGCCGCATCGGCACAGGAGGGGCCGAGGATGACGACCACGGGACCCATTCCGAGGCGACCCTCAAGTTCAGCGAGGCTGGAGGCGGTGCCAGCACCCTCTCCGAATTGAGCGGCGAGGTAGTCCCGTACTGCTTGATCTGCGTCGACTACCGCTACTGCGGCACCGTTTGCGATCTGGGACCGTAGGCCCGACTCCCCCTCAGGGGCATCTGTTTCTTCTTCTTCGATGTCTTCACCGAAGTCGATGTCATCCAGTGTGATGGAATGTTCGTGCTCTGACATTAGGGCCTCGCATTTACAGTTAGGGCTTCCTGCAGCAGTTCGTCCTCGTAGCGTTCACATACGGTCAGGTCGCCTTCGTTCTCGGGTTGAGGCGGACCGTACGGGGTGAGCAGATCACAGCTCTCGCCGGGCAGGTTGAAGGTCTCGAAGTCGAGCGGAGGCAGCGGCCATGGCTCGTAGTCAGGTGAGACGAGGGTGAGGTAGAAATCGTCCAGTGCATAAAGCACCTGGGCAACGTCGACCGGAACGGCGAGGGTGATCAGACCGCCTTCGGTGACGACAGCTTCCTCGCCTTCCACGGTGTCCACGGTCGCTGGCAGGTTCTGACCAATGGCGAGGATCTCGGCCT
>ENA-ORXM01005370-ORXM01005370.1-marine-metagenome-genome-assembly--contig:-NODE-5370-length-10226-cov-6.557001_pt1 | contig 10226 bp, 8 predicted proteins | sample MGYA00237867_ERZ511480 | MGnify/ENA primary metagenome ERZ511480 (study PRJEB26309, sample SAMN06266103) | marine metagenome | isolation source: Algal blade | place: United Kingdom:Sidmouth, United... | reverse complement strand
TACGTTTTTTGCCTTGATCCATTTTGAACAATTCTAAATCCTTTTCCGTCATCTAAAAATAGAAATGGTATAAGATCTTTTAGCTTTAGAGAGTATTTCGGAATCAAAGACTTTAATTAATATAAAATAGTGCTAATGTTTGATTATAAACTTTTTAGAGACAGTTTGCATATCCATAAAATGAATCTTACAGATATACAAGCCATTAGCAAAACCTTCTAGATCTATAAAGTTATTGATTAGTTGCAATTCTATTTTTCTCCCTTCTATAGAAAATAATTCTAGATGAGTTATTCCTTCTATATTGCTAAAATAGAGTTTGTCCCTTACTGGATTAGGGTAGATTTTTATCTGAGATAATGTGGTGGAATTTGTGGAACTAATAATTAAGTATTCTCCATTACTATCTATTACTTGTGAATTATCAATCGCCATAGAAGGTAAATGATATGTATCCAAAGTAAGTGGGTTACAATCGTCATCTATTCCGTTGTCTTGGATTTCTTCTGCAAAAGGATAAATATTTGCATCCATATCATTGCAATCCTCCATTGCACTATATCCATCGCCATCTTCGTCAATCATAGAAAGGCATACATTTCTAACTGCAGTAGTGTCTATACAATCACCTGTATTATCTCTTATATCGAGAACATCCTCCTCGTCAAATTTCTCGCAAATCACATCAATGGCACAATTAGATAGTTTCGGATTGTCTCTTATAGAAATATCAGTTAAACCGACTCTTCCACCTATAAACACTAAATCATCCAGTTCTTCTAAATCTAGTATTTCTGCATTACCAAATAGACTAAAATATCCTCCTATAGAATCTAAATTTTCAAGACCTTCTAAGTTTACCAATGCATCACTATACCATATAGCAAAATCTCCTTCTACATGCTTTAAACCTTCAAGGCCAACTAGGTTCTCTATTAAGTCATTAGACGATATCTTAAAATCTCCTCCTATAGAATCTAAAGAACTTAAAAATGATAGATTTTTAAAATCAGATTCGTTAATTGTAATATTTCCTGGAACATTATTAAAATTTTTTAGGAAATCCAATTTAACTCCTGTTAAATATGATACATATAAATGTCCTATATACTCTAGGAGTGAGAAATCAAAATCTCCTTCGAAGTAAGAACCATTAGCAATTGGACTTATACTAACGTTTAAACCGCCAACACTTTTTAAATAAGGGAATTGAGTTGCCTGAGAAACCAAACTATTATAATTATCACCAATAGTACAAGATAAGGTTCCAGAAATTTCTTCAATGTTTAATATTGGTTCATCAAAGGCGGAAACAGTATTAATAGTTACATTTCCATTTACTTTTTTAATTTGCTGTAAAGGGGCAAAATATAAGTATAGGCCATTTTCTATCTCCCCATAAATATTTGTTTGAGGCATTATCGTAATACCATGTTTTAATTCTTCACAGTATGGATAGTTATTTGCGAATTCGGATGCTGCAACACAAGATCTAATTACTAATACATCATCTGGACATAAGCCATCACAGCCACTAAGAATAGATAAAGAATCACTACACATTGCTCCATTATTATAAACTAAATACTTTTTCTCCGCAGCAATATGATTACAGATAAAACTCGCACTACATTCAAGTAGTTTTTCATTATCCATTATTTTGAGCGTATCTTTAATCGAAAGGTTTTCATTGAAAAAACTCAATGAGTTAAGTTGAGGATTATTTATAATCTCAATATTGCCAGTCACGTTTATTATATCTTCTAAGTTTGCTAAGCTAGTGATATCATATTCGCCATCAAGCCCATCATTAATAATTAGATCACCAAGTAGACTTTCACATAAATTGAATGTATCTATTTGTTCTTGAGAGGTTAGTATAGCAGTTGTACAACGGTAATTATAACCTATTCTTTCAAGAACCAGGCTATCATTGAGCAAGGACAAATTGTATAAGCCATTTATGTTTTGTTTGAACGTTGGAGTATCTTCATAGGTATTCATTATTTGAAAATGACAATCATACACCCTTAACTTGGATCCAGATGTCATAAGAAAATATGATTCGTCAATTTTGTATGCCCCCTGTGCTGGGGTATAAAAAAATCCAGATCCCATTACTGTGGACATCATTGAGCCTTCGCAAGAAGAAGCCCTCAGGGTAAATATAGTATTATCAAAAGGGGTATATTCTACTGATTCGCTTATAAAGCCATCTTTATGATAGGTTAGATGGGTATAATCAATATTATTGTGACCAACATGACATTCTTTACGATTCACAATAGATTGAAATACTTCCAAATTATTATCAAATTTCAATTGAATAGTATTACTAACAAAAAGATTAATATCGACCCAATAAGATGATCCCTGGCGCTCTGTCTGAAAACCATTATCCGTCTCTTTTAAATACTTGAAAGAATTATTACTATTACTAGAATATGTGTTTATAATTTCTAGTGTGGTAGGATTTATTAAAACTAAACCTGATATGGTATCTACTTCGCTTTCATGAGCTAAGACCACATTGTCCCCAACTCTAAGAATATGTTCAAAGGAATATGATTCCCCAAGACTATCTGGAAATGAATGTGTTTCTATAATTCCTTGAGAGAAATCATAGATATTTAGGTCTTTACCTTCCAAGTAAAATATTTGTTCATTGACAAAGGCAAAGCTGCTCGGAGATACTGGTATTTCATCAATTTGATATACTTCGTTGTTTTTATTTATCCTTGTAAAAAAGTATTCTCCATCTGAATTTTCAATAATAGCACAGTAATCTTCACCAATAGCTATATAGGAATGCAAACTATCTAGCTCCATGCTAGGCATATCTAAAGTTTTAATGGTCCTTTCATATTGTGCAGAAAGAGAAACATGGAGCGCTGAAATCAAAAATAGAATGAGAAAGCTAGGAAAAAATTTCTTACAGTGCATAGGCTAATGATAGTTGTTAAAATAAAATTACAATATAAAAACAATTAATCAATTCAAAGTAATACCATCAGAGAAAAACCTGCATTGTAAAAAAGCTTCTCTATATCTTCTTCTGCCGCACCCGGGATAGGAATGGTATGACGAGTTCTGATCCTGCTATAGTGCAAGGAGCGTCGACGGCTGACGTAGGAAGACTAGAGGCGACTATGCAATATGCATGATCAGGGCTCAGTCGTAGGAATGGATAGCGCGATAAAGGTGCCCAAATCTTATAAAAAAATACCATAGCTAAGTCTGCCGAAATATATTTTGCGATCCTCAGAAAGGGCTACTGATTATTAGGGGTTTAGGGGGTATTACTGTATCCGAAATTTGTTAATTGCCAGATTACAGCGCATCGAAATGGATAGGGAATACAAAAATGTCAAGGGCAAGTCACAATTTTCGAAAAAAATTCAATAATACGGGGAAAAAAGAGTGATTTTGATGAATGTTTCTATGCTTAGATTTATACCTTTGCAGCGAAATTGAAGCAGTAAAAATCTATGAAGAATTACTATATTCTTTTTATCCTTATGATCTCAGCAAGCATTTGCTTCGCTCAGACACATAATCATGATCACGGAAATCATGAGGGTCACAACCATGCGACCCAGACAAAACAGCAAGATAATCATCAGGGACATGATCATTCTGGTCACAATCACGATGGACATAATCATGCTGATCACGCTCAGCCAAAAGCACAGCAAAAGAGTAAACACACGAGCCATGAAGGGCACGACCATTCTGGACATGGACACGACCATGGTGATGGACACGACCATAGTGCGCATGCAAGTGGAGGTGATCACGGAACTCACCATGCAAATAATATTGTAGCGGATTGTGGGTCAGCTGCTCAGCCAGTGCATCATACGGGATACGACCCGGCGGCGACAGCTATACACCACATTAGTGATGCGAATGTGTACACGATTCTAGATAAGATCAGAATACCACTTCCGGCAATCATATATAATAAGGACAGAGGAATGGAGTTTTTCTCGACAGGGAAGTTCGGTGCAGGTCATCATGACGATGGACATCACGGTTATAAGGATTATGTATTATACCAAGGAAACATCCATAGAATTACTTGTCCAGGATATACAAACAATACTGGACTTTTCGATATACAGGGATTTGACAAGACGGTAGAGAAGGGTGCTGACGGTAAAGAAATAGAAAAGAGATTTGCGATCATAGATGGTAAGGCTTACCATATAGAGCAGAAGACGATATGGGATGGTGGATTATTAGGCGGGGGAATGACAAGCTTCTATGACCTCAGTCCTACGAAGAATGTGGTATCTATGTTTCTTGTATGTGCCTTGTTGTTTTTCGTGTTCAGAAAGGTTGCTAAATCTTATGTAACAAGAGAGGGAATGGCACCGAGTGGATTACAATCTTTTGTAGAGCCGGTATTTCAGTTTATCAGAGATGATGTGGCTATACCGTTTATCAAGGACGATTATGAAAAGTATCTACCATTTCTGATGACGGTATTCTTTTTCATCTTAGGTCTGAACCTATGGGGGCAAGTGCCTTTCCTAGGAAGTACGAATGTAACAGGTAATCTTACGGTAACAGCGGTTCTGGCGATCATTGTATTTATTATAACAAATATAAATGGGAATGCTGATTACTGGAAGCATGTATTTAATATGCCAGGTGTACCATGGTTTGTGAAAATCATTCTTACGCCAGTAGAATTATTGGGCTTATTTATCAAGCCGCTAACGCTTATGCTTAGACTTGCTGGTAACATTATGGCGGGGCATATTGCGATATTGAGTTTTATAGGTTTGATTTTTATATTTGGAAAAGCAGGTGAGAGTATGATAGGAAGTGTGACGGGAACAGCCTTAGCGATACCATTGACCATCTTTATGATGGCGATAGAGTTAATCGTTGCCTTTATACAGGCATTTGTATTTACACTATTGGCGGCGTCTTATATAGGAGCAGCGACAGAGAAACATGCAGAACACCACTAGGGTGATCTTTGTGATATATTTTTATTTTTTAAACAATACTAATACTAATTGGACTTAAAATTAAAGTTCAAAAAGTATATAAAAAACTTAGTAACATGACTGGAACTTTAGCAGCAATAGGTGCAGGTCTTGCAGTAATCGGAGCCGGAATAGGCTTGGGTCAAATCGGTGGAAAAGCCGTGGAAGCCATAGCAAGACAACCTGAAGCTTCTGGAGATATCAGAGGAGCGATGATCCTTATGGCAGCCTTTATAGAGGGTGCTGCACTGATCGCAATTCTTCTTTCTATCTTCTTTACGTAGGCTTTGCAAGTTTAGAAAAAAGTAGAGAGCAATGACACTGCGGTTGGCAGGTGATTGCTCTCATTCTTAAGTTTTTTAGTATCTATATTTAATAAGAGAAGTTAACTCAAATACTATGATAATTTTAGCAGCATTTGCACCGTTTCAGCCGACTCCAGGACTAGCATTATGGTCATTGGTCATATTTTTATTATTCTGGTGGCTTATGTCAAGATATGCATTCAAACCCATTGGATCTGCACTGAAAACAAGAGAAACAGATATCCAGACCGCACTAGATGAGGCAAAGAAGGCGAAGTCAGAGATGGCTAACCTAAAGGCAGAAAATGAGCGGCTACTAACGGAGGCAAGAGAAGAAAAAGCAATCATGCTGAGAGAAGCAAAAGATTCTGGCAACAAGATCGTTGCGGATGCTAAGGATAAAGCGAAACTAGAAAGTAGCAAACTAATCAACAGTGCTAAACTAGAAATAGATAACCAGAAAAAAGCTGCTCTTACTGAGGTGAAAAACAAGGTAGGTGTCATGGCACTAGATATCGCGGAAAAGGTAATCAAGAGAGAACTGAAGGGAAATCCAGAACAAGAAGGATTTGTAAATCAGTTAGTGAAAGAAATAAACTTAAACTAGTATGTCTGCAAACAGAATAGCAACTACCTATGCTAAGTCCCTGCTCGATCTAGCAATAGACCAGAGCAACTTGGAGCCGGTAAAAGAAGACATAGATGCTTTCAAGGCGAGCCTAGAAAGTAGAGATCTTTACTTGCTTCTCAAAAGTCCTATTATTAATAAGAATAAGAAGAAGCAAGTTTTCGATGCCATCTTCGGTGGTAAGTTTAACAAGGTAACAAGTGCTTTTTTTGATATCGTACTGAAGAAAGGAAGAGAAATGCATCTGCCGGAAATAGCGAATGCATTCCAGCTGCAATACAAGGCTTATCATAAAATAACATCTGTGACTATAAAGACTGCTGTAGCTATCTCTGATGCTAAGTTAGAAAGCATCAAAGCCAAGTTACTAGAAAGTAATATAACAGCATCGAGCCTAGATATCGTAACAGAAGTAGACCCGAGCCTTATCGGAGGGTTCGTAATAGAGGTAGGCGATAAGTTATATGATGCTAGTGTAGCACACAAACTAGAAAATATCAAAAAGGAATTTTTGACCAACGAATACGTAAAAGCTTTTTAAAAAAATACTATAAAACTTAGAACTATGGTGAATATAAAGCCAGATGAAATATCAGCAATACTAAAACAGCAATTATCAGGATTCAAAACTGAGGCTGAACTAGAGGAAGTAGGCACCGTATTACAAGTAGGTGATGGTATTGCAAGAGCTTATGGTCTTACTAAGGTAAGAGCCGGAGAACTTGTAGAATTCGAGACAGGAACGCAGGCTATTGTACTGAACCTAGAGGAAGATAACGTAGGAGTTGTACTCTTAGGATCAGCTGATGGTCTTAGAGAAGGATCTGTTGTAAGAAGAACAGGTAAGATAGCATCTCTACAAGTAGGAGATGGTTTTGCAGGAAGAGTTGTCAATGCCTTAGGTGTACCAATAGATGGTAAGGGACCTATCCAGGGTAAGACATATGATATGCCTTTAGAGCGTAAAGCTCCAGGTGTAATCTACAGACAGCCAGTAACAGAACCTTTACAGACGGGGATCAAAGCGATAGATGCAATGATTCCGATAGGAAGAGGACAGAGAGAACTTATCATCGGTGATAGACAGACTGGAAAGTCAGCTATAGCGATAGATACGATCATCAACCAAAAAGAATTTTACGATAGAGGGGAACCTGTATATTGTATATATGTAGCATCTGGGCAGAAGGCATCTACTGTTGCGCAGGTAGCTAAGGTACTAGAAGAAAATGGAGCGATGGCATACACTTGTATCGTTGCTTCTTCAGCAGCAGATCCGGCACCGATGCAGTTTTATGCACCGTTTGCAGGTGCAGCGATAGGAGAGTTTTTCAGAGATACGGGAAGACCTGCACTTATCGTATATGATGATTTGTCAAAACAGGCAGTAGCCTATAGAGAGGTATCTCTTCTACTGAGAAGACCTCCAGGAAGAGAGGCTTACCCAGGTGATGTATTCTACCTTCACTCGAGATTACTAGAGCGTGCAGCAAAAGTTATAGACGATGATGCCATAGCACAAAGCATGAACGATCTGCCAGACTCGCTTAAGGAAGCTGGGATTGTAAGAGGAGGAGGATCGCTTACGGCACTTCCTATAATCGAAACACAGGCGGGAGATGTATCAGCTTATATCCCTACCAATGTAATATCTATAACAGACGGACAGATATTCCTAGAGTCTAACTTGTTTAACGCGGGTATCAGACCAGCGATTAACGTAGGTATATCAGTATCTAGAGTAGGAGGATCTGCACAGATCAAATCTATGAAGAAGGTATCAGGAACGCTTAAGTTAGACCAGGCACAATTTAGAGAGCTAGAAGCATTCTCTAAGTTCGGATCTGATCTAGATGCAGCGACACTTGCCGTACTAGATAAAGGAAAGAGAAATGTGGAAATACTGAAGCAACCGCAATATTCTCCGATGTCAGTAGAGAAGCAAGTTGCGATCATATATCTAGGTTCTAAAGGTCTATTGAAAAATGTACCTGAGAATAAAGTGAAAGAATTCGAAGAAGATTTCCTTACGCAGATGGAAACAAGCCATGCTGATATTCTAGGAAACTTCAAGTCTGGAAAACTGAATCCTGAGGATCTTAAGAAAGTAGAAGAACTAGCAGCTCAGTTATCTAAGCGTTTCGCATAATTGTAAATTATTAAAGTTAATATCACAATAATATGAGTGGTGCTTTAAAAGAAGTAAGAGAAAGAATAACATCCGTAAAATCAACTCAGCAGATCACAAATGCCATGAAAATGGTATCTGCTGCTAAGCTGAGAAGAGCGCAAAACGCGATTACAGAGATGCGCCCTTATGCAAATAGGTTGCAGCGCATGATGAAAAATATTCTTTCTAATATAGAAGGAGATGCGAGTAGTTCTTTCGGGAAAGAGCGTGAGAAAACGAATGTAGCGATGGTGATCATTACCTCTAACAGAGGATTATGTGGAGCCTTCAACACGAATGTTATCAAAGCGGCGATCAAAAAGATCAATACGGATTATAAGTCCTTTGCAGAAAGTGGAAATCTTACCATCTACGGTATCGGTAAGAAAGGGAATGATGCAGCGAAAAAACTGTATGGTGCTGACATGGTCAATAGTACTTATGTCAATCTTTTCAGTGATCTAGCTTACGATAATGTTTCTGCTGTTTCTCAGGAGCTGATGGATAGTTTTATCTCTGGAAAATACGATGAGGTATTTGTTTCTTACGGTAGATTCAAAAATGCTGTTGTACAATATCCTGAGTGCTTACAATTCTTACCTGTTCAGAAAGTGGAACAAGCTAAAGATGAGGATGCATCTAAAATGAAAGCGGATTATATTTTTGAACCTAATGAGCATGAGTTGTTAGAGCAGCTGATTCCATCGATATTACAGACGACTTTTCACAAGTATGTATTAGAGAATCATGCATCAGAGCATGGAGCAAGGATGTCAGCGATGGATTCTGCTACAGAGAATGCAAAAGAACTATTAAACGAACTAAAGATAAGCTATAACAAAGCAAGACAAGAATCTATCACCAATGAGATCTTAGAGATTGTAGGAGGTGCCGCAGCACTAGAAGGAGGATAGAGGGAGAATTAAACAAAATGGAAAAGCTCTACTGATAAGTTCGGTAGGGCTTTTTTTTATATTATTACGATCATGATAAAAGCATATTATGAAAAGTTCTAACAGAGGAGACCAGTAGGTACACTCACCTATAAGAAGTCTCACTCCATATGCCGAACAAGCCAAGGTTGAAGGTGTAGAAGTCCTAAATCTCAATATCGGACAGCCTGATATAAAAACACTGCAAGCGCTATCCAGGCACTACAAAATAAAGTAAAAGATATTATAGCCTATGGAAGTTCTGAGGGAAATCTAAGCTTAAGAAAAGTAGCAAGTAACTATTATAGATCTAAGGAGCTTCCTATAGCAGCCCATGATATATTCGTAACAACGGGAGCAAGTGAAGCTATTCAATTTGCTATACTTGCCTGCACTGATCCGGGAGACGAAATTATAATTCCAGAACCTTTCTATGCTAACTATCTGGGTTATGCACAGATGGTAGGAATAAAATGCTACAAACCTACAGCAGCTTTTTATAACATTGTAGAACTACCTGTAGAAGATGCAGCCGCATTCTGTCAATGGATGCTGACTGATTTTAGACATATGGATAGAACCGTAATGTTTAGTCCCGCTAATGGTTTTTATTTTAACAAGGCGCTGGGTAAACAGCAAATCAGAATAGCCTTTGTGCTGAATGAAGATAAGCTGAATCTAGCTATGGATTGTGTGGAAAGGGGCTGGTGGAATATAGGTAAGTGGAGGGTGGAAACATCAGTAAGTTGTAGATATTTCACCCCTGACCCTGACCTACTCAAATGGAAAATTGAAATGAGCCTATTATACATTCAATTTCGAGGGCAACTAGGCTACTAAACCCCTATTCTTTCCACCAATTCCTTAAACCTTCTTCTTGAAGCTACGATATGTTCACCATTGGTCAAATGAATGATTTTTTCCTGTGGATCTAGCGATGTGACATAATGCAGATTAAGAATACAATTGTGATGAACTTGTATAAAATTTCCTTCTGAAAGAAGTCCATCTTTGTAAAATCCCATATGTTTAGAAGCATTTATAACTTGATTTTCAACAAAGTGAAAACTACAAATTTCTCGATCTGCTCTTACATATACTATATCCTTTAATTCGATATAAACAATTAGGCCTCCAATTTTTCTTAAAGCGATTCTCTTAGATTTCTCTATTGATTTTAAGTTCTCCACA
>ENA-ORXM01005368-ORXM01005368.1-marine-metagenome-genome-assembly--contig:-NODE-5368-length-10232-cov-13.984934_pt1 | contig 10232 bp, 13 predicted proteins | sample MGYA00237867_ERZ511480 | MGnify/ENA primary metagenome ERZ511480 (study PRJEB26309, sample SAMN06266103) | marine metagenome | isolation source: Algal blade | place: United Kingdom:Sidmouth, United... | reverse complement strand
CCGGCGGGTCCCCCACAAGGCCCCCCTCGGTGGAGCCCCCCTCGCGGGCCGGCGGGTCCCCCACAAGGTCCTCCCCGGTGGAGCTCTCCTCGACGGCCGTTGGACGACCATCGGTGCGCGTACGGCGGCCCCCCCCCCTGTGACGGTCCCACCTCTGGGCACCCCCCACCAAGCACGTGGGCTTCCGCCTGGCGGCCGCCGTCCATCCCTCCGACGCTCTGGAGCGGCGCGTCACCCGCCAATCCGCACGGCGGGCACGCCTACGAGTGGGCGCTGACGCCCGCCCAACAGCCGAGCACATCCTCGCCGTTGATCTTGTTGCCCGCGCCGCCGCCGCCGTTGCCGCAGCTAACGCCGGCGGAGGCGGCGCGGCAACCGCTGTTCGTCATCGGCGGCAACCAAGTCCCGCCCCAGCAGCAGACGACGCAGGCGGCGGCGCCCCAACCACTTTACGCACTCGGCGGGGGCCAAGCCCCGCCCCCGCAGCAAACGACGCAGACGGCGGCGCCCCAACCACTGTACGTTCTCGTCGGGAGCCAAGCCCTGCCCCAGCAGCAGACGCCGCCGGAGGCGGCGCCCCAACAACTGTACGTCATCGGCGGGAGCCAAGCCCCGCCCCCGTCGTCGTATATGCTGGTGCCTGCTCGCGCCCAGCCTCCCCACCAAGGTCTCCTTCACCCCCCCCCGCCGTACCGGCAGTAAACTACAACGTGCCGAAGTCGATGGGGTCTAGCCTAGGCTGGACTGATGAGGACCGCGTGCCGCTGTGCCGCGCGTTTCTCGAGGTGAGCGGTGATCCTGTTATGGCTACCGGGCGGTCAAAGGACGAGCTGTGGGCGGCTGTGCACAAGAAGTGGACGGACCTGATGGCCGAGAAGGGTCCTCTGCGCGTCAAGCGCAACGTGAGCGCGCTCGAGAAGCAGTTCAAGAAGATTCGAAAGGGGGTGAGCACCTTTACCTCTCACTACCTGGCGGTCAAGAACATGCAAACTACTGGCAACTTGTCGGAGGAGGACATTATCAGTGGGGCCATCGCACGGTACTGCTCGCTGGACATCTACGAGGCCATCCGCAAAGACCGGGAGCAGGACAAGCGCAAGGGCAAGGCGGCAAAGCGGAAGGCAAAGCTCGCGCATTGCAAGTGGGTGGCATGCTGGCGCGTGCTGCGCACGTCGGACAAGTTCAGCGGCGCTGCCAACACAACGGACGACCAGAGCGTGGACCCTGATGACTCGTCGGACGAGGACGCAGACAGCGGCAGCACGAGCAGCCCCAGTGCGCGCAACAAGGGCTACCAGCGCCGACCGTGTGGCATTAAGGCCGCCAAGCTGATGAGGTCCGAGGACGCGGGTATGGAGAGGGAGGTCAAGGCGAGCACGGCGGCTGTGGACAAGCTGACGGCGGCGCAGCAAGAGCGCACCGCGCTGTGCTTTTTCGACTCCCCCGCAATGCGCAACACCCCGGAGGCGGCCAAGTATCGCCGAGCTGTGATGCAGAAGATGATGGCAAGTGCCGGCCTGGCGGAGAAACCTGCGCCGCCTGCCCCACCAAAGCCTACGCCACCTAAGCCGGCCAAGACCAAACCTGCGACGGATATCCTCGTTGTCGAGGTCGACGACGGCGTGGCCGCCCTGGACGTCTCCTCCATCCCTGCTGACGCGACTTCGTCGGCGCCGCCGGCGCCCGCCTCAACCGCCGGAGCCAACTCGCCGCCGGGGGAGGACCCACCGGCGGCGTCCGTGGCAGCAGATACCACTGCAGCTGCCACGGCTCCGGCGGACAAGGCGGCGACGCCGGCGGCACCAGCGAAGCAGCGCAGCGGGGGGGGCGACAACCAGCGCGGCCGCAAGGCGCAAGCCGCAAAGCAGCTGGCCGCCTCTGCGTCTCTCAACAAACCGCTCGAGACCACCCGCGGTCTCGAGCACAGCAGCGAGTACGAAGCGACGACGACCACCACCACGGAGTCTGCGTAGTGTATCGAGTGTGTTGCTTTAATCTTTATGCCGTAGTTCCATGTGACAGCAGTCCGATACCACGAAAGGTTTTTTTTCATCCCTCTTGGGTTTTTTTATCCTACACTTGTGTCCACGCCCATCTCGGTGCACACCGTTGCCAGTGACGCAGCGCACGCAGCGGGGCGGCGGCGTCAGAGCCATCCGCAGCCGCGTCCCCCACTAGCTTCACGCCGGGCGCGTCACAGAGTTGGTCCCTCATATTCCCCCTAACCCACCATTGCCCGCCTCTCTCCCCTCCGCACGTCGCACCCCGTCCGCCTTGCCGCCGACAGCGTCACCACAGCAACGGTGGCGCCAACAACGGCTGTTGCTGCAGCGGCGGCAGCCCACGCAGTCCTCGCCGCCAGTACTACAGGAGTGCCCGACAGGCCGGAAAAAAAAGCTGTGCCGCAGAACAGCTGTCTGAGGACCACCACCCCTCCCGCCTGTCCGCCCCACGAGCGGCTGCCGGCCGCCACGGCTGCTCCACCCGGCGGCACCAGCCAGGCTGCCCGACGTGCCGAGGGCAGGCCGCCCAGCCAGGCTGCCTGCCGCGGAAGCTTGCCGTCCAGCCAGGGCGGCCGCTGCGGGAGGGCGCCGCCCATTCAGGCCGGCTGCCATGGGAGCGTGCCACCAAGCGAGGCTGCCTGCAGAGGCGAGGGGGCGCCGGCCAGGCAGGGCGCCTGCCGCGGGAGAGCATCAGACAGCCCCGCTGCCTGCCGTGCCCGGGCGCACCGCCCACCGAGGCTGCCCGCCGTGCGGGGGCGCGCGGCCTACCAAAGCTGCCCGCCGCGCGGGGGCGCGGCTCTCCGCCAGACTGCCCATTGTGACGCGAGCGCGCCGCCAAGCCAAGGCGCCCGCCGCGAGAGCGCGCCGCCTAGCCAGGCTGCCCGCCGTTCCGGGGGCGCGTCGCCCAGCCAGGGCGCCCGCCGTTGGGACGGCCACCGTCGCCGACGGTTACCGAGGCTGTCCCCGCGGGCGCGGCCGTGCGCCGCCAACAGCACGCGTGCGGCATCGGAACGTATTTTTGCCGCAGCGAAACGCGTTTTGTTCGGCCAGCCTGGAATCCCAAAGATCTCACATCATTTATGAGCGTGGGCTTTCGACTTTGAACCAAACTGAATCCGCATTCTTCGAGCGCAACGCTTCTTGTTTCGGGAGTCTTGGGATCAGTCGAACGATGCGTTTAATGAATGGCCCCGCATGACCCATGCCAGGCCTGTGTCGTGTGCACAGAGTTCAATGTGCCAAAATACATACATATCCCTACACATCTCATATCCTACTTTTCGAGCGGGGGGCACCAAGCAAGCATGTCGATGGTGCCCAGAATGGCAACGTTCATGCATCACTTATCGAAATAAAGTACCACCCAACTAGATTCATTTCCAAATTTTGTGAGTTTGCTATTGCGTGTCTTGTGATCATGTTCTGTGCCTGTCGCATGCTCATTTCCGGAGTCTCGTGTGCATCCTGGCATGGCAAGAGATCCGTTATTTGACACCGAACTTGCATATCTGTTAAGCCTAACAGAAAGGGACGCAAGAAAACAGGCTGATGCTGGCATTACTCACTGTCCAATCGCATGCGAGAATCGTACGCTGTAGCCAATGGAGTGCGGAAATTCTAAAGCATACAGTTCCAGGGCAGACCAAACAGGCAGGCTCCGCCGCCCGTCCCCGCTGCGCCACGGGCCAACTGGGTGGGCGGCGCGGGGGATGCAGCGACCGCGACGGGCGGTGGCGCGGAACCGTCGCCCCCATCCCCTGCACCCACGCGCGTGTGTGTAAAGTGGGCGGACCGCTGCCGCCCCCCTGCTCATGGACTAACGCCCCTGCGGTCGTGCGAGGCGCGACGACACCGCGCGGGTCCACGCCGCCCGCCTGCGAGAGGCGGGGAGGAGGCAGACGCGAGCGCCGACACCCGTGGCGCGCCCCGCGGATGCCCATCGCTTGCCTGCTGCCGGCTTTGCCGCCGCGGCCGTTGGATCCCTGTAGCCGTGCGTCACCGAGGCCGCTGTCATTTGGTCAATCAGCGCAGCGGGCCGATAGCCATCGTCCAAAGCGCGTATGTTTTTTCCTGTTTTGAGCCACTTGGAAAGCCGTTTTTCTGTTTAAAGACACAAAATTCCCGTGCGAGAAAAGCGATCGCCCTGTTCAGGCTCGCGGAGCCTCTGATGCGAGATCCTTGCCTGTTTCTGTTTGTGAGAACAAAAACATGGCCTCACCTCGCACAAAAATGTAGGCGTCTGCTTGTAGAGCCATGAAGGGATCTCCGCACCACTCTCCCATGAGGAGAAAGCAGTGCATAGGGCTCATGCTGTGTCTAGACTGTGCTTACGAGCGGAGACGTCTGTACAGTCAATCCCACCCCTACGGCATGAATTGCATCTGCCAGCACTATTGCCACAGCCAGTTTGAAGGCTACTTTATCAACAATCGTGACCAGAAGCTGCCCTCCTGATGCAATCAATGGAGGTTGGTCTCTGAAATAGTGCTTACAGCCGTTCTCCCAAAAATCCCGCACTCCAATAGTTGCAAAAGAGTTTCAAATCGGCCTCTACGACCCCGCGAAGGCCTCTACGACCCCGCGAAGGTCGATTTGGAACTATTTTGCAACAGTTGGAGTGCGGGATTTTTGGGAGAACGGCTGTATGTGCCCCTATGATCAACTGGTGGCCTGAACGAGCAGATCCGTGGCCAATTACTCCCCTGCGCCCTTCTTTTCGTGCTTGGCCGAGATTTCAGCCCTTTAAAAACGGGCGGCGATGCACGCCCACATGTCAATCGCACGCAGTCTCGTCCCCGTGCCACTCCGAGATCTTTTGACAGCCGTCGCGCGCCGCAAGCCGCCACCCTGTCTCCCTCTGGGGGCGACGCGCGTAGCTGTTGAGGACCCCGAAGGCCCTGATCCCCGTCTCATGCGACGCGCCCCTCTGTCAAGATGGGCACGAACGGCGCGTGGCCCATGCCAGAGATCTTGATGCTCGTCACGGTGTGGTTGGCGTGCTCCTACGACAGCATCAATGGGACGGACAAGTCTCGCGACGAGTTTTGGGCGGCCATTTTCGACAATTGGCTGCTCAAGCAGGCGTCGAAGAAGGGTCACTCTGCGCGGTTGAAGCGCGGGCCTACGGCGATGCGTAAGATGTGGTCCAAGGTGCTAGCGGGCGTTATGGAGCTGTCCCATTACTACCTCCTGGTGAAGGGGAAAGATGACTGCAAGCTCACGGGCAACATGAACGAGGATCAATTGATCGACGCGGCTGTAGCCGCGTGCGCCGGCGCCAACGTGTACGCCAGGGTGCGGGGCGACCAAGCCGAAGACGAGATCAGCGGCAAGCAGACCAAGCGCCGCAACAAGACGCCCAAGGTCATCTACACCGAAGCATTCAAGATGCTGTACAAGACGCCCAAGTTTAACGCCGCCGCGACCGCATTCCACGCGGCACAAAAAAAGCAGCAGGCGGCTGCTGCCAAGGTTAAGGCGACGAGGGAGGCCAAGAAGGCGGCTGCGGCCGCCGGTGGTGCCATCACAGCTGCCGCCGCCGCAGGCGCCGCCGACGGTGGTGCTTCGACCGACGGTGCCGTCGGCTCTGTTGCTGCCGACGACGCGGAAGGTGATAGCAGCGCATCGGGCTCTAATGACGGGGACGTCGACAGCGACGAGGACAAGTCGACATGGGCGGCGCGACCAATTGGCAACAAGGCCGCGAAGGCGGCCAGGTCGCAGGAGTTTTCGGATAGGAGGACGCTCGCTAACATGGCGACATCGATCCAGCGCCTGGGCGATGCGGCCGCCGAGCGCAACCAGATGATGTCGATGAGCCAGCCCTTCATGATGGCATCGCCGGCCGGCAAGCTGTATTGGGAGGCGCAGGCAGCCAAGATCCTGGCCAGCGCCGGTCTGAAGCTGCCGGAGGCGGCCAACGCGGCACCCGCGGTGCCGCCGCTGGTGGAGGGAGCGGCTGAGGTGGCGACAGGTGGCGCGGCAGCGGCTGGTACGCTACCGGTACCTGCCGGTGTGGGTGAGGACGCGCCTGCCGGCGTGCAAGCGTCTGGTGGCCACACTCCGGTGGGTTCTGCCCAGGCGACAGTGACACGGGCGGCATCCCCGCTGCCGTGCGAGCCGCCCACAGCACAGCTACCTCTGACCGAGAACATGGACCTGACGGAGGCGCAACCAGAGCTATCGGCACCCACATCTGTGGCTCGCTTGCCGGCTGGGCCATTGCCACCGACGAGGCGGACGAGCGCCCGCCTTGGAAAAGGCGCCAAGTCGGGACGTGTGGCCAAGCCACCCGCGGCGCGGACACCAGTCGGTCGGCGCGGTTACGCGGCCAAGGAGCGCTCTGCGGCCACCTCCCTTAACAAGGCACTGGCCACGACCATTGACCTCGATGGCGTTGTGGGCCAGCCACCCGCGGCCCAAGCGCTGGCACCGACGGTGGTAGCAATCCCCGGCGCGCCATTCGAGCGCCGGTCAGCTTTGGTGGCGGAGCACAACCAGCCCCCGATGTGGGCGCGGGCCACGTCCGCGCCATCATGGGTCACGACGGCAGACGCAGCCCTGCTGCAGATGCCAAGCCAGTCCGAGGGGGATGGCGAGGGCAGCGATGCCGCCAGGGACACTTTGAAAATGCTCGAGGATGCATTGGAGGGCAGTGACGATGACTAATGGGACGAGAGGTGCCTCTTGCTGAGCAGCTTCTTCTCGTTGATAGTCGCCGGGTGTTCTTGTTTGCTACTGTATGCAGTTGGTTTACTACTCCTCTGCTTGTTCTTTTTCTGTGCTTGTCTGCTGCAGCCGTCGATGTGCGAGCCATCCGTCAGACCAAATCTGTGTGCTCAAAGTGAGAGCATTTTTTGAACTCCCGGTCTCACCGCCGTTCCCAGAGTGGCGAGCATTTCGCTTACGAGCCCCCAGAGTCTGGAGAGCATGACACACGGACGATAAGACAGATTGAGGAGCCGGAAATGGGTGGTACATGTGACTGGAAACAGCACACACCGTGCTACTTTTCGTCGTGCGCAACGCGTTTTGGCGAATAGAAATAGAAAAAGGAAGCTACCGCCGTGTTCTTCGACTGCAGTGGCGGTGGCAGCGGACTACGCGACGACCATGCCAGCCGCGCGCGTCCACGGCCCCCATCGCTGCGCACACACAAGTCGCGGCATGCCAAAAAGCGCGCGCGTGGGCTGCGCCGCCACTTTGTCGCCCGACATGTGGGCGGGGCGGGTCATCGATCGAGGAGCTGGCATTTTCTGGCTAGCAATCGACGCTTGTCCCCCTTCCCCCTCCAAGCGAGTCACGCACGCATCCCGTCCCACCTCTATCCTACTACATCCCCGACCCCCAAATCGCCGCGCGCGCGCGTCCGCCGTCGGCGGCCACCGCCAAGACTGGCACGCAGCGGCGGCTGGCGCTGTCGCTATAGTTGCCACCCATGTGTTTGTTCCGTTCGCACCCCCTGCATCCAGAGACATTCACAGCTCCAGCACAGCACGTACTGGGAGTGGCGGCTAAGCGCGAGAGGAGGATGTGTTCGCTGGCCGTCCGCGGCGGCCGCCCCCCCTCCCCCCGAAACTGAAAGCGGTCAGCACAAGTCGGAGGCGTCGGCCGCTGCCGTCGGGAAGGCCAGATGCCGAGCGCGCGGCACAGGAGCCGCGGGCGGACGCGCCGGTGCATACGTTGGGCGATGGGCCGCCGGCCTGACGGTGGTCGCCGCTGGTGGCGGCGGCAGCGACCGACGACGACTAAGCGGCGATGGCGACAGGAGGGGCACGCGCGCCTTGGAATAGTCAACCAACTGCCAGAGATGATGCCGAGTCGGCCATGCGCGACAGGCAACCTACATGCATGCAGGCGAACCGGTCCGCCCCAGCCTGAGTAGCAGACTCAGAGATTTCATACTCAAGTGACTGTGAATAGTTTAGTGCAGGCCGCATTTCGTAGAAAAAACCTACCTTCGAATCCTGAGTCAAGTCCTGCCGCCCAGACATTTGTGTAAAGTTCGTGCTTTCGTGACTGTGGCAAAAACGATTTCATCAATCGAATTCCGCCCACAGCGGAAGATTTCATCTTCTTTAAGTGCGTCCCAACTCCACCTGAAATGCTTTCAGGGATGAACCACGAACAACTACGGCGCTACGATTCGAATTGAGAGGCAGCGCAGTAGCCGGACAACAGCCGGAGAACCCAAAACTGGATATAACCAGTTGCAGTGCCATATAGGCGAAGGGGGCATTCATTGCGTCGAAAAACCATGTCATCAATATGTCTGAACCTTAGCGTCCGGGGTCTTCGGAGCGGGCGGTCTCGCTCAAGCCCCGAGAGGCGAGCACCATTTCCAAGCCGACTGGCTTTTGCACTGCTGTTTCGAACCCGCGACCTCAGGATCGCGAGCGTGGAATTTTCCCACTAGGCCGCAGTGGCCTCTGAAGCATGGTGCCACGCATCCAAGGTATATCAATGGAGCGGCCGTCAATGTCAGTGTACTTGGCATGGCGCGGTCGACGCCCAGAGACCGGCGGCAAGTGATCGGGCACACTAGCCATGCACACACCACTTTCCTGACCGGACGCCCCCCCGCCCCGTTTCTCTGCCACCGCTTCCACCTCCATGCCCCCGTGCTCGTTCGTCTCTCTTCTCTTCTTTTGCCGGCATCGGCGGCTTTTTTCTCTTTTTCCTCGGCGGCCTCCTCTGGCAGCGCCTCGTCGGACGGCGCGACGCTGCCCCCTCAGCCCCCGCCTAGCCGGGGGCGCCCGGTCCCGTGCTGTGCCACCGCCGGTGTCCCCACACAGGCGTGCGGGGCGGCCTCCCCCCCCCCTTCCCCTGCGTCGTTGGGTGACTTCCCTCCTCCCGGCTGTTTTTTGCAAACTGGGAATGCTCCTGTGCTGCCCGTGCAGGCCGGCGCCGCCGGCGCCGCGCCGCCATTGCCGGTGCCTTCGCTCTCGGTGTGGGAGGGGGTCTCCGCAAGCGCGCCGCGGGCGCCGCGCACGCGGCGGCCGCGAACGCCGACATGGTGACGTCGGCGGACGCCTCGCCCGCCCCCACGGCGCTATGCGCCGCGACGCTGCCCCCCCGGCAAGCGGCCATGACCACGGCGGTCGTCTCCACCGCACCCGTGATCCCCCACGCCGCATTACTGAAAGTTTGCGTCTCGTGCGGCGCTCCTACCGTCGGGCGCGCAAGCGGCGGCCATTCGCCGCCCTTCGCCGGTCCCGCCCTGTCGCCGTTTCCGGCGCCACCCGCCGCCCGGCCGTCCCCGCACGACTCAACACCCGCCAGGGCGGCCGCCACCAAACCGGCCGACGCCGCCGAAGCCGACCGGCCGACGCCGCCGGAGCCGACCGGTGCGCCGTGGCCGCGGTTGTGGCGGCAGTTGGCAACACCGCCGCCTCCTCGGGTGCCGTCGCCTGCGGCGCTAACGGCGCCTCCCGGTCGCCCACTTTGAGGCACGCGCGCCGCTCGACACGAATGGCAGGGGGGGGCGCGGGGGATTCTGGTCGCCCGACGGTGTTGGGGGTCGCTGTCGGCACCGAGCCCCCCCCCCCCCTCTGCCAGCTTTCCGCCGTCGCCGTCGTCCCCGGTGTCGCTGGAAACCCTTAATCGTCGCCGCCGTTGCGGTCGCCCCCCGCAACCAAGTTGTCGCCGCCGGGGGTTGGGGTGACCGCGCCGTCGGCGGCCGAGCACCTTTTGACAAGGGGTTTTCGATAACATGCAAGAGAATAAGATGGATAGTTAATAATATTAGTTCTTATCCAATTCCATCCAATCTCGATTTTCTGTATCGCATCTATATACTGGATCGGAGAGAATGTTTTCGCGGAGAAAAACATTCATTTGCCAATTGAAGAACACGCTCGGAGGCCCATCCCTCGTCAAAAAAAAAAAAAAAAGATGCATAGAGAAGCCGGCCAGCGTGCAACACCCCCCCCCGCACACAGAAAGAAAGAAGAAAAGGAGCCATCACCCAAGGTACGGTCGGAGCACGGTGCCACGTTCCGCAAACACGTGCTTGGTCAGGTCTGAGCGGAGCGCATCGTGTGAGACTGAGTCCCGCGCCTCCGCCGACGAAACCAAGTGCTGCAAAAAGTCACCCATCGGCGCTACTCCAGCAAGACCAACCAAGGGTGCCTCGAGCGGATGCTCAGGTACTCCAGCGCCGGCGACAACCGCGGCACCAATGGCGCCCGCAGCCGCGCCCGCCGCTCCGTTGCCACTTCCCCCCCCCCC
>ENA-ORXM01005367-ORXM01005367.1-marine-metagenome-genome-assembly--contig:-NODE-5367-length-10233-cov-3.744781_pt1 | contig 10233 bp, 11 predicted proteins | sample MGYA00237867_ERZ511480 | MGnify/ENA primary metagenome ERZ511480 (study PRJEB26309, sample SAMN06266103) | marine metagenome | isolation source: Algal blade | place: United Kingdom:Sidmouth, United... | reverse complement strand
CGCCAACGGACATTATTTTACCTACGAAATTCCCAAAACGGAATCCATCAACGAGATACGACTTGATTTTAAAGATCACAACTTCGATTGGCGTATTGTTCTGGAAGGAAGCCAAGACCAACAAGAATGGTTTACCCTTTTAGACGATTATCGGATACTTTCCATCAAAACCGACCAAACGGATTATGCGTTTACAAATCTGAATTTTCCCGCATCTAAATATCGCTACTATCGATTACGCGTAAAAAGCAATAAAAAGCCCGAGCTGCTATCGGCCAAACTCAGTCTCGATGATAGAACGGATGGGGATTACAACGATTATCCGATCACTTTTATGAACATCGACCAGCAGGACAAAAACACGATTATCGATATCGACCTCAAACAACGCTTGCCTTTGAGCCATTTGAAATTGAATGTTTCGGATACCATTGATTATTACCGGCCCATTACGATTCAATATGTCTCCGATAGCGTAGAGACCGAAAAAGGTCGGAAGTACAGCTATGCCAATCTAGCTTCAGGTATGCTGACCTCTATGGACAAGATGGGTTTTCAGTTCGAAACCGCCTTGGCCCACAAGCTACGCGTAATCATCAGAAACCATGACAACCAGCCCTTGGAAATTGAAAGTGCCGAGGCCAAAGGTTACAAGCATAAACTGATTGCCCGTTTTACCGAACCGGCCACCTACTATTTGGCGTATGGAAATGACCAAGTACAAAAACCTTACTACGATATTATTCAGGCGGCAGCTAAAATTCCAGAAGACCTTTCGGAGTTGACATTGGGCGATGTGCAAGAAATACCAAAAAAAGCGGCCCAGACCGTTTCCCCGCTTTTTGAAAATAAGCTTTGGCTTTGGGGGGTGATGGGAATTGTGATTTTGGTGTTGGGGTGGTTCACTTTCAAGATGATGGGGAAACGGTGATTATTTTGGTTTCTAAAATCAAATGATCGTATTCATTTGTAAACTTTCACAAGGCTCTTTCCACTTTAGTCCACTAGAAATTAATACTTGTTTTTGAAAAGAGGCCTATGTGCTTTTATAACCAATTTGTCTTGCATTTTGCAACTATTCTAAATTCCAAGATTTTGTCTAACTTTATTTAAAATATCAAGAAATGCTCACAAAAGAAAAATTGAAAGAACAAATCGAGCTTTTTCCCGAAGAGTTTTCGATAGACGAGTTGGTGGAGAGACTAATCTTTATGGAGAAAGTAGAACGTGGCGAAAAGCAATCTTTGAACAATGACATAATCGAACACGAAGAGTTGGACAAGGAAATCAAAAAATGGTTCAAATAAACTGGACTACCCAAGCAGTATCGGACTTAAAAGATATTGCGGAGTATATTGGAAAGGATTCTAAGTATTATGCCAAACTTCAGGTTGTCCGACTTAAAAGCAGAGTGGAGATTGTAAAAACGCAGATTCGCATCGGGAGTTTGGTACCTGAATTTGAAAGGACGGACCTGAGACAACTTATTCAAGGCAGATACAGAATTATCTACAAAGTCATAAACGAAAATCGAGTGGACATTCTCACAGTTCATCACTCAGCTCGGGACTTAACAAAGCGGAGTATCCTGTAAAAAAATGCAAGATAACAACAATGGCTCCTATGAAAAGCCATAGCCCAGTTCTTTAAAGTTAATTAATATTTTCTTTTTGTCCTAAACCACCTTTTTTCTTTATACTATAACTTGCTCCGCACCTGCCTGCCGGCAGGCAGGTCCTATGCGTGATACATCTATTTGAAGGATTCACCGGCATCTGTATGATTAAAAGTTATAATAGACCCAGTGCCTTCCTCGTCGGAGACAAGTTGCTATAAAAATGTGATTCGAATACATTGGCTTACCCACAAAGTTCTGTGCTTCGGGTCCCCGCTCCCCACGCTCCCGCTAATCTGCGATTAGTGGCCGACCGAGTAAGTAAGCCAAAAAAAAAATCCTCGCTCCTGGGAATCCGTTCACCCAAAACTTTGACAAAGTTTTCGAATTTTCAAGAAAAGATAGAGTAGCGATAAAGCTGTAGCCCTATTTTAATGTATTGCCAACTTTGTGAAATTTGACTCGAAAGCTTATCAGATAAAGCATTATTTTTGATTGTAAAGAATCCGTTGTGCGTTATCCTCTAAAAAAACCAATTACTATTTTTATTGCACTTAGCGTTCTTTTCATCTTTTCAATTCTAACTACTTCCTGTAAAACATCGACCAAGAACGAAAACCCAATTTTGGTTAAAGTACTTTGGAGCAAAGAAGATACTAGTCACCACAACTATCGCATTCCTTCACTGATTATTACAAAACAAAACACCTTGCTCGCTTTTTCAGAACGTCGTGAGGGAGGGGATTCAGGTAATATCGATATTTTATTGAAGCGCTCATTAGATAACGGAAATACTTGGGAAGAACAAATCATTGTTTGGAACGACTCAACGAACACCTGCGGCAATCCGTGTCCGATCATAGACCGAAACACAGGTCGAATACTGCTGTTTATGACTTGGAATCTGGGAAGTGACCATGAGGCCGATATCATTAGAAAAAAAGGTAAAAGTACCCGCTTACCCTATATGGCCTACTCCGATGATGATGGATTGACATGGTCACAACCAAAAAATTTATCGGAATCGGCAAAAAATAAGGAATGGGGATGGTACGCTACCGGACCAGGTGTAGGCATACAGTTGAAATCGGAAAAATACAAAAATCGACTCGTCATTCCATGTAATACTAGTTTTGATGCCCCTGAAAATACTAGTCGAGATGGCTTCGGGTATGGGTGTCACGTTTTATTGAGTGACGATGGTGGCACAAATTGGAGAATGGGCGAACTTATTACACCCGAAGTCAACGAAAGCCAAATCGTTGAATTGGATGATGGAACTTTGATGATGAACATGCGCTCATATAATGGCAAGGCAAGTCGCGCTACTTCCTTGAGTTATGATGGCGGTGAAACTTGGTCCGAAATAGAACATGCTCCGCAGCTGGTGGAACCTATTTGCCAAGGCAGTATAATTCACTATGGAGGATACGATGGAGCAGATATGTATCTCTTCTCCAATCCATCGGTTCCGTACAATAGGACGCATATGACGATTCAGACGAGTTTTGATGAATGCAGGACGTGGTCAAACTCTAAACTAATATATTCAGGACCATCTGCATATTCTTGTTTGACCAAATTACCTAATGGAAATGTTGGACTATTCTTTGAAGCAGGGGAACAGAATTCATATGAGAAAATGGTATTTGCGTCTTTTGATCCAGATGAATTATTTTCACCTGGGTCTCTGATACCAGCTCCTAAGTATCCATAAGTAGTTGCCGACCGAGAAATCCACTAACCCAATAAAATGCCCGAAAAAGAAAAACCAAGACTCGCTAGATTAACGGAAATCGTAACTCAATTACAATCGAAAAAACTACTTACGGCAACCTCTCTTGCCTACACGTACAATGTAAGCATCCGCACCATCTATCGCGATATCAGAACCTTAGAGAAATCGGGTATACCAATTATTACCGAAGAAGGTAAAGGCTATTCTTTGATGGAGGGATATCAACTTCCGCCAGTAATGTTTACCGAAAACGAAGCCAATGCATTAATTACGGCCGAACAGTTGATCCGTAAAAATAAAGATGCATCCTTAGTTGAAAACTATAGCAATGCCATCACGAAAATAAGGTCCGTATTACGCTCTTCGCAAAAAGAAAAAACGAACTTGCTTACCCAACGCATACAATTTCGGGTAAACTCGGATAATGAAAAATCGAGTGAATACCTTATGGCCATTCAAACGGCTATTACAGATTTCCAACTGCTCAAAATTGTATATCGATCGTTGCAGAACGAACGTACCGAACGAATTATCGAACCTTTCGCTATTTACAGTACCCAAGAAAACTGGCTTTTAATAGGTTTTTGTAGACTGCGCAAAGATTTTCGTGCCTTTCGCATTGATACCATTCAAAAATTGAACGTCCAGAACGAAATCTTTGAACCACACGATATGACTCTTGAAAAATATTTTGAACTATGTCGCGAAAAATATGAGTCATCAAGTGGATAAACTTCGGTCTAGCGAACAGCGATTGAAATTACAAGCACCAAATTCAAATTCCTTTAAAAATTCGTGTCAATTCGCGAAATTCGTGTCCGAGCACCTCAACAAATTGAACTTTGCTGGCTTTGTAAAATTAAAATCTAAGAAATTAAATATTAACTCGTAGCCACCCCTGACATACCTTTGACATAAGACCATGCTATTTTTGTTGTAAATAATAAAAAAGTACATCATGAAAACAGTAAAACTAGAAGCATTCCATATTATCGGTATCGCGGTTCAAACCACAAACAAAGACGGCAAATCGGCGCAAGACATTGGCGCCCTTTGGCAAAAATTTATGTCAGAAAATATAATAGGGCAGATTCCAAATAAAGTAGATAACGAGATATATTCGGTCTATACCGACTACGAAGGCGATTATACCCAACCCTACATGACGCTTCTAGGCTGCAAGGTGACTTCCCTAGATGAAATTCCGGAAGGAATGGTTGGAAAGTCCTTTGACGAATCAACTTATTTAAAGTACACGGCAAAAGGTAATTTGGCCGATAATATAATCTACGATGCCTGGTCAAAAATTTGGAACGAAGACCTAAAGCGCACATACGTCGCTGATTTTGAAGTATACGGAGCGAAGGCACAAAACCCAGCAGATGCGGAAGTAGCAATTTATGTAGGTGTTGAATAATAGCTATATGGAAAAATTAACTTTAAAGAAAATGGAAATAAAAACGAACCCAGAAGTAGAAGAGGTTTTTGCCAATTATCCTGATGCTGTTCGCTACAAAATGCAACGACTCCGAGAATTGGTATTGGAGACCGCTGAAGAAATACCAATGGTTTCTCAACTGGAAGAAACCTTAAAATGGGGAGAGCCCAGTTTTCTTACGAAATACGGCAGCACCCTAAGAATGGATTGGAAAGAAAAAACTCCTAATCAATATGCCCTTTATTTTAAATGCACAAGTAGGTTGGTCGAAACGTTTAGATCGATTTACCAGGACAAATTTAAATTCGAGGGAAAACGAGCTATTGTCTTTTCCTTAGATCAAGAATTACCAGAAGATAACCTAAAAGAATGTATTAAGGCAGCGCTGACCTATCACAAAGTAAAACATTTGATCACTTTGGGGATTTGAAAAATTGTGACTGATTGATGTATCTTAAGCCATTAGTGACAATTCGTGAAATTCGTGTTCATATTTGACACTAATTTCACGAATTTGCACGAATTTTTATCCCCAGCTAGTGCGTGTTACGCGTGTATCCCCCACCATACAAATCTTCTTACCACAACAAAAAAATAATCCGCTAAATTTGCACCATTCAAAAAACGTAACGTGGAAGCCCCTAAACAGACCCGAATCAACAAATACCTGAGCGAAGTAGGCTACTGCTCACGGCGTGCGGCCGACAAGCTAATAGAACAAGGTAGGGTTACCATAAACGGCTTGGTACCCGAAATGGGTACTAAGATTACTGAAAGCGATGAAGTGCGAGTCGATGGCCAACCGATTTCCGAACCGAAAGAGAAACCCGTTTACCTCGCTTTCAACAAACCTATCGGCATTGTCTGCACTACAGATACCCGCGTCGAAAAAGACAATATCATTGATTTTATCGACTATCCAAAACGTATTTTCCCTATCGGTCGATTAGATAAGCCTAGCGAAGGCCTCATCTTTTTGACGAACGATGGCGATATCGTCAACAAAATATTACGTGCCCGAAACCATCACGATAAAGAGTATTTGGTATCGCTCGACAAAGCCATTACACCAGATTTTCTACGGCAAATGCGCAATGGTGTACCTATTCTTGACACGGTCACACGAAAATGCGAGGTGGAACAAATCGGAAAGTATGAATTCAAGATTATTCTAACACAAGGCCTTAATCGCCAGATTCGACGTATGTGCGAGCATTTTGATTATCGCGTAAAGCGGCTAAAACGCATTCGTATCATGAACGTAAAACTTGATATGCCTGTTGGCAAATGGCGTGATTTAACTGCTGAGGAATTAAAGGAAATAAATCACCTTGTAGCTACTTCGTCAAAAACACATTCATAGAACTCGTTTAAAAAGTCCGTTTTTCCAGTTCCCTACAAAAAGAGACAAGCGCACATATTTCAAACAGTATCTTTGATATGTGTACTTTATCATCATCTTATTCCTTTGTTTTGTATTTCTGGGCGTATTGCTCTCGGTCTTGTTCCTTTTAAAAAAGCAAGGGAGCCGTTTTGCGAACCGTATTCTCGCGCTCTATACCTTTCTTTTTGCCTTCGAAATGCTGAACAATTGCCTACGATGGTCAGGGCAACTGTATACCGAGGAGTTCATTCACATAGACCTTACCCATTTTCCGCTATGGGTCGTTTACGGGCCTTTGCTGTTTGTATATGTTCGTTATGTGCTGACCAAAAACAAGTTCAAGTTCCCAGACCTGCTCTTTGCTATTCCGCCGCTAGCGATTATCGCGTTATTGGCACCCTTCTATCTATTGAACACTACAAGTAAACTAAGTGTGGTAAGTAGTGGCCAAACTTGGAACTATGCCACTTTTCCGGGCTACGCCATATGGATCGTAATATTTCTGATGTTTTTTTATGCCTTTTACACCTATTTCATTTTTGGTCGGCATAAGAATTTGGGGTTTCGGGAAAATAAATGGCTGAAGTGGTTGGTCGGTTCTTATTTCGGTTTTGTCTTCGCCTTTGCCCTTTATATTTTTCTCGTACGGTTTCAATTGATGAATCCCGCCTATGACTATTTCGTGGATATCGCTATCGTTTTTTTTATAGGGATGCTCTCCTTTTTTGGCTTTGTACAGCCAGAAGTATTTGAGGGGAAGTCCCTGAAGGAAGTTATTCCCTTTGTAAAATATAGAAAAACGGGACTCTCCTCTGCCCTATCCCTAGAAATGAAGGGGAAGCTCCTCGACATTATGCAGCGAGAAAAACCCTATCTCAACCATGACCTTCGATTGGATGATCTTTCACGACTCATGAACCTTTCGCGAAATCATACCTCTCAGATCGTAAACGAGCACTTTAATCTTTCCTTTTTTGATTTCGTCAACCGCTACCGTGTAAAGGACGCTAAAAATCTCTTGATGAATCATACGGAAAACGGATTGACAATGACCCAGATTGCCTATGATGTGGGCTTTAATAACCGTGCATCTTTTTATAAAGCATTTAAAAAATTCGCTGATGGCACTCCGTCAAACTATATGAAGAGAATGGAAGCTTCGTAAGGAGGTCCGGAGACGGTAGAAAAACTAAACTCCAAAACTTTTAAACTCCTGAACCAAAAAATTGCAAACCCATAAACCTGAAAGTGCGCAACATTATTTTGTCTCCCTTCCTAAAGCAGATGATTTATCGATTAAAACCGTAAAAGTTTACAAGGAGAGACAGTTTTTATGCGGATAGTCCCTAAATTGAACCTATCATTATAAAAGCCCAAAATGGCGCAGTGTCAAATATATTCCGTATTAATCCTATTACTGCTTCTTTGTTCTTGTAGTACCAATAACGGGCAACAAGCAAACGATTTTGAGGATTCTGCCCTGAAAGGAATTGGCCCGGTCGCCGAAGGTTGCAATGGCGCAATCTACGAAAATTGGGAAACCTCTGAGTACGTTTTGCCCTATCTCGTCGGTAAGATATATTCTGTAACCTTGAGCCATTGCAGCAGTTCGTATCATAGCGCGGGTCTACCGGATGCCTATGCTATCGACTTTAATATGAACATTGGCGAAACGATAACAGCTTCAAGAGATGGTAAAGTGGTGCATGTCGAAGAATCAGGACGAGATGGTGGCTTTCCGAACAATTTAGTCGTAGTGTAGCATAAAGACAGTACCTTTGCACAATATATGCATTTGACTTTTGAAGGTGCTTTGGTCGAAGTCGACCAAGAAGTAAAACAGGGCGATAGTATCGGTTTGAGTGGTAATACGGGTCTTGCCGGTTTTCCGCATTTGAATTTGGTAATGACGAGAGAAATGGAGTATCCGTATGAATCTTTTCCGGTCACCTTTAAAAATACGCTATCAAATGAACGAAGTTTGGCCGGCGGCATCTCGTATCCGGCTTATGAGTACGGGCTGGATAAGTAGCTCATCGTAAGAATAAATGTTAACAGATTAATAAATTTCAGGTCATTTTGATATGAAATAAAAAATTTAACAAGCTATTTCACTTAAAATCATTAACTTAGATAGAAGATACAATTTGCTTCCAAAACAATTGATATGAAACAGAAACAAACTCACAACAACAGAAAATTTATGGCCACAGCGTTATTTCTAACGCTATGTCTTCTGGTAACTGGCACGCAAACTGCATCAGCGTTCTTTCAAGATGATAAAGCGCAGGAAATCAATTTTGAGCAGTACAAGGGGGAGGTAATCGATTCGGATTCAAAAAAACCACTCGTATTTGCCTCTTTAACCTTGGAGAAATCGAATATCAGTACTATTACCAATACCGAGGGCGAATTTTCACTTAAGATTCCCGAAGGTGTGGCCGACGCCAACATTATTATTTCCTTTTTGGGCTATAAGACCAAGACGATTGCCATAACGGAATTCAAGAACGGCAATAATAGAATACTAATGGATGTATCGGTTACCGAGCTTCCCGAAATGAACATTAGCGTTCCAAAAGATGCAGAGGCCTTAGTTAAAGAAACCTTGAAAAAGAGGGGCGAAAATTATTTCGACGATCCCACTTTAATGACTGCGTTTTATAGAGAGACCATTAAAAAAAGAAAAAAGAACGTATCGTTATCCGAAGCGGTGGTCAACATCTATAAAACACCCTATACCTCTTTAAAGAAAGACGGGGTAAAACTCTACAAGGCTCGAAAAAGCACCGATTATGCCAAGTTAGATACGGTAGCCCTAAAATTACAGGGAGGCCCGTTCAATGCCTTATTTGTCGACATCATGAAGTATCCTGAATATATCTTTTCCGAAGAGTCGATAGAAGATTATAACTTTAGCTTTGACCGCTCTACGCGGGTGAACGACCGATTGATATATGTTGTTGATTTTAAGCAAAAAGACTATATCGGTAATCAGCTTTACAAAGGCAAGCTTTATATCGATGCGGAGAACAGAATTCTCACTAGTGCCATTTACGCCCTGAATATTACAGATAAAGATGAAGCTGCTAAACTATTCGTTCGCCGAAAGCCAAGAAACGCTAAAGTTTGGCCCAACGAAGTCGCCTATCGGGTCGATTACAGAGAAAAGAACGGCAAATGGTATTACGGGTACAGTAACGTTATGCTTGAATTCAAGATTAACTGGGATAAACGCCTATTCAATTCCGTATACAGCATGACTTGCGAAATGGCCGTGACCGATTGGAAGAAAAATATGGCTGCCGATTACCCGAAATCAAGAGATCGCATCAAGTCTTCCATTATTTTAAGCGATGAGGCTATTGGTTTTGCCGATCCCGATTTTTGGGGAGAATACAATATTATCGAACCTGAAAAATCAATAGAGTCGGCTATCAAGAAAATACAGCGACAATTGAGAAGGGCCAATTCAAGTGGTGGTACTTCGGCGCCGACGCCTTAATTTTAAGATTTTAATAATAAAAAAGCGGCTGTCGAATATTCGACAGCCGCTTTTTAAATATAAATAAAATGGGGGAACTACTCTGGCATTACTACCGTGTCGATAGCATGAATAATACCGTTTGAGGCAGCAACATCTGCCATAATAACGGTAGAACCATTTCCTTTTTCATCGGTCAATAAAACATTGCCATCGTTCAATGAAAGTACAATTTCACCGCCCTGAACAGTTTTTGCAGTAAAAGAACCGCTATTGTCTTCGATAGCCTTCAATACAGAAGCCGCATCGTATTTACCAGCGACTACATGGTACGTGAGCACTCCGGTAAGTGCATCTTTACTGCCCGGTTCCAAAAGTCCTGCAACTGTACCCTCAGGTAGCTTTTCGAAAGCTTCGTTCGTTGGCGCAAAGACCGTGAACGGCCCTTCACTATTTAACGTCTCGACCAAATCGGCTGCTTGCACGGCCGTTACGAGTGTAGAAAAATCATCATTTCCTGCCGCTACCCCAACAATCGTTTTTGCTTGGGCGAAGGTGTTGGAAATTGACAATA
>ENA-ORXM01005365-ORXM01005365.1-marine-metagenome-genome-assembly--contig:-NODE-5365-length-10236-cov-3.570036_pt1 | contig 10236 bp, 10 predicted proteins | sample MGYA00237867_ERZ511480 | MGnify/ENA primary metagenome ERZ511480 (study PRJEB26309, sample SAMN06266103) | marine metagenome | isolation source: Algal blade | place: United Kingdom:Sidmouth, United... | reverse complement strand
GTGACTAAATGAAGCGAATTTACTACGTAGTCAATAGATATTTAAATTACTAATTTTATAATCTATTGACTATATATCATATATCAAAAAAACATCTAGGAACTCTCCTGGATGTTTTTTTTGCAAAAAAATTCATCTATGAGTATACTATACGTGGAGTACTTTTAGTCTCAAACAAGATGACAAAACAAAAAATGCTCATCGTATGAATCACCTGAATTATAGTAATGATCGTCATTGCATGGTTTGTGCTAGCAAGATATCTCATCACTGGATGAGAAGGAACAGATCTCACTGATCTCCAAAACAATATCAATGCAGCAGAACAACTAGCAGAATGAGATAATGAAGACATAGTACCAAACGATAATCTACAAAATCTGCAACCAAATAGTCAACTCTCTGATACACAAAAAAATGATGTGATCCAAAAAACGCTCAAAGACACGATAGAATCTGATCTATATGTAGCTATACCACATTGGGTCAACAAAGATGCACTCCTCTCTTTGACGGATCAGATCAACGACAGTAGCACTGAGCTTACCCTCTATATTACACAAGCAGAATCTACTGAGACATATCATCAATTGATCAGTGATCCAGATCAACTGGCTAGATATGATCTTGTGCTCCTACCTTCATCTACATACAATAGCTACCATGACCAGAGTCTCAAACTCCCTTTTGAGCAAAATATCATAAGTTGATTTCATCCAAGTCTCAGAAAAATAATCGAATACAGTGATTTTTCTTTTCTACCATTCGCTCTAGATCCTATCATCACTTATGCTGATGAGCAGATCGCTGATGATGAGTTTGAATGGACTGATATACAACAATATCTCTTCAGTACTCCTGATCCAGACAAGATACCGCTATGATTTGGTATATCGGCTGTAGATACCAAGCTCCTGGCTGCAGATCGTCATCCACTATGATGATATACCCATACACTAGATCAGATCATCAGCTCTACCCTCACCACAGCCAGATATGCTCTCTTGCCTCAGCTTATATGAGCTGAGTTGTGGGATTTTAGATCTCTATACAAAGCATCCGATGCCAACAAAAATAGTGACATCTGTCGCAACAATATATCCATCTGTTTGTATCTACAAGATAAATTACAAGTCGGGTTTGGCTCTTTTACCGATCTCATCCGATCATCCAAACAGCTAGACAACAACCAACAAAAATATATCTCCTCACTACCAAATACCAATCAACTCACAGTTACTGCTCGAGGGTGGGTAGCACCTATCACCGCTACTCATAGACAAGCGATCCTAGCTCGACTCGTAGGATACCTCCAGCAAGGTCCAAGCAGTAATCTACCACTACGAGATACATCACTATCAGTGTTTCAAGAAGTCTCTCATCTCCAGCTCCTCCAGACAGACTATGCTCCACTCGCATCAGATATCAAAAACAACAATCTCACGATCATACAATGATCTCAAGATAATCTCAAAACTCGTCTGGAGTGATCACTAATGAGTGTACTCGAGTGAAACTATAGTGCAAAACTCTATATTGAGGAATATAGAAGCAAGTAAGAAATTACTTCTTTACAATTTTTCTCGATCCTCTCAATTTCTTTTCATAGGCCTCTAGCTCTATGGTAATTTGATTTTTTTGTATTGATGATTTGGTTCCAGCGTCTTCTCCTATATCTGATTTACCAAACAACTTCTTGAATGTTTTTCACATCTCTTTAAATCAAGAACCAAGAGAAAAAGTAGCAGACAACTCATGTTTTGTCTGAATTTTAAGATTCTTTTCAATTTCTTCCAAATTTTTCATCTTTTTTCTTAATGATTAAAATTCTTAATAACATTATATAATAATCTTTGATTCCATATAATTCATTTTTTAGCATTCTCAATAACGTCTACTCACTGTTTTTTCATTTTCAGGATGTTATTCTTATTGTGTATCATCAAGTCTCAAAAATCAATATAAATTGTTCACAATAATTTCATTATCAAAAATACTAATGCATACTCAGTATTACTGTTATTTAGATAGTCTTCTATAGTTTTTCTACATTCTCTATACCAAATTTCATAGGAATTATAATTATCCACTGAGAGTAGATAGCGAGACCAAATTAAAGACAATATTTCCATCTCTTTAGAAAGATATCCCAAGTGTCAAAAATCAATTAGCTTTATATTAGCATCATCAATAAAAACATGTGCAGAATGAAATGCTCAGAATGAAAATCTTTTTTTAACAAGAAAACTATCTGAATATAATTCACTCTTCAGATATTTTATACTATCTTGAATCAAATTTTTATCAATAAGTCACAATAAGGAAAGATCAATTATCTTACTATATCAATCAATTTTATCTATTAATTGATCAACAACTACTTCTTCAGATATGTACACATTAGATCAGAGATATTCTGCAAATTCAGCAAAAATTTCTCAACATCATTCATATATTTTAATTAACTCTTCTCGTTCTATATTTTGAAAATCCAAATTTGTATAATTTATACTTACGTCTTCCATTAGAAAGTGAAAATATCACTTATCTAAGACATCATAGATATCTGGTCAACTAAATTTATAATTATTGTTTTTAACAAATTTGTTAAAATTACTAATATGATCAAGTTCAATCTTTCATTTATCTTTACCTTTATCAGTAAATGACTTAATAAATATATGCTTATCATCAATAAAAGCCTTTCAAACTACCTCATAAAAGTCTGTAGGTCATACTGGTCAATATCTGACGTGTTCATATGTAGGATATTTTTTATACAAGCACTTCAACAAATCTTCCATACGAATAGCTATATAAAATCCTACTTACTCACTACCAATCTCTCTGTCCTAAACACAAATACTTCCACATTTCATTCTATAGCATATTTTTTCTTGACGTGATACAGAGCATGTTTTGCATCAGCGACTCCCATCACTCATGGAAGAATAACACCACTTGTATCGTTTTCTCATACCACAGCAAAACCAAACTCCTGTGGATCCTTGGTCAGAATATCACTAGAGTCTTCTAGTTGGATAATCTCCGAAACGATATCTACAGCCACATAGATAATCTCAGACATATTTTCTTGTATCTCATCGTATATAGTATCCAACAATTCGTGGAGCGGCATATCACTTGTGAGTGCTCACTGAGAGATAATTAGATCCTGTTGGTCGTCATATCACGAGAGGAAGATACCCTTCTCCTCTTCTGAGCCATACGATTCAAACAATACTTTTTTGATTTTTTCTAACATATCTGTCTATAGAACTAAAGATTTTTATATCATAAGTATACGTATATATATCTTTATTGTCAAAGTTCTACCAATCCCGTTTCTACTACTCTTCTTCAAAATAATTTTTGATCAATGGAAAAAAGCGAAAATACTCAAAAAGTTGTAATCAGGTAAACCTACCAACCAAAATATTTAGTACTAGTACAAGTAGGACTAATTCAGGATTACCCAAAAACATGTTTTGGAGGTAGTCTGACTGGAGCACGTACAACACCAAGAAGCTCATCACAAAAAACTCTCCTAAAGTCCATCGTCGACCTGATTTGAACATCAAGAAGCTATCAGAAAAGACTCATTTTGCTACAAGCAAAATACAGATAAAGGGAAAGATAGCAAAACTATTGGTGTATGAAGACATCTCTACTAGATCGAGTCCCAGCATATTGTGTCATCGCCATATCAAAACAGTAAATATACAATACAGTATCAGCATCAAAGAGATTTTTGGACTACTCAAGAGGTAGATTTTTTTGGAGATGAGATTGATAGCGATCACGGCCAATGCAGCCGCAAACAATAATATCAATGATGGTCATATACCTATCACCAACATAGATATCCCAAACAACAATGGTGTAAATACACCAAATACCGAAAGTCATACTACCTGTCTAGCTACAGAAATCAATAATCCAAGAAACGGTAATAATAATATCAAGGTCAATATACCCAGAGGGAATCAATTGAATAATAATGAGTCAGTCATAAATGATAAAAATCTTCGTTTATTGGAGTCTTTGAGACTGATAGAATAAGGTGTAATAAAATCATATTCTTGAGGATTTTCTCACAGAAGTAGTGAAGTAAACAATGATCAAAAATATTGTTTTTGGGTTACAAATACCTCTTGTATACCTGCAGCGGTGATGTATCTAGCCAACAATCTACGAAAATATCATTGATTGATATCTGCTATGACGTATACCTCTGTACCACTAAAATCGATATCATTGATCGAGAGCACTCTCCCCAATACATCAAATAACTGTCATTGGGACTTAGTGTCTATCACAATACGATCTGTATTTCTAAAATAAGAAACAAAAGTAGAAAGATGGGTAAATAATTTGTCATCTGAAGAAAAATCAGTGGTGTCGATATTTTTGAACAATATGGCATACTCTCAGGTACCACTCTCAGACTGCTTACTCAGCTCCAATATATCAGATCACTCTCACAGATATAGCACTATACTCTCAAAACTTGAAAGAGATTTCTCAACTACATAGATACATTCATTTGCCAATTCAATTTTGCTCTGTACCAGATATGGTCAAGGAGCCTCAAAAGCATAGGATAGTGATCGACCAGAAAACTGTTGCAACTGATCTGAGCCAGACCAGATCATCTGAGTAATAGTAGCTCCAGATCCATAAAACTCAAGATCATCTGAGATAATGCTATATTCATACAACTGATTTGCTTTTACTTCTTGTTGTCACAGGAGAGTAAATTCTATCTCAGGACAAAACACTCACTCTGGCTGCACATCTTCTTCATCCTGCAGTACAACTCACTGAGCATGAGTCGTTGACAGAAACAAACAAGAAATCAATAAAACAAAAATACTTCTAAATCATTGAGTCATACTATTGAAGAATTTTTTGAGATTCATGTTCATATTATTGTGCATTTGAGTACAGTAGAAAAGGTAAAATTTAGATATTATATAATTTTTATGAAGCTTGATTTTAGAATACTCAAACAGCAATGAAATGCAAGAGTGTGAGAGTTTACACTCAATGGTACTACCGTACAGACGCCTTGTTTTATGCCAGTAGGGACCAAAGCAACGGTAAAATGATTATTACTGGATATGCTTCGCAATCCCAAGTATCTTGGAACCAAAGAACCATTTAAAATCATACTAGGAAACACCTATCATCTCTATCTCCGTCCGTGAGAAAAATTGATAAAACAAGCAGGCGGTCTCCATACATTTATGAATCGAGAAGATGGACTTATCTTGACTGATAGCGGGTGATTTCAGGTGTTTTCTCTCGGGCTGTGAGACAAGACCAAGGGTGGTCAATCATTGGTCAAGCTTATGGATCACGGAGTAGAATTTCGTAGTATCCACGACGGTTCCAAACATATGTTTACTCCATCATGAGTAGTAGATATACAGTCCGACCTATGATCGGATATCATGATGATGCTCGACGTCTGTTCCCCAGTAGACAATATCACCAAGGATGAGGTCGCTCGTCAGATGGGTATCACCCATACACGAGCACAACAAGCTCACGAATATTTTTTGCCCAAGTATGAAAACACTAGATGAACACTGTTTCCCATAGTCCAATGATGACTCTACAATGATCTGAGGGAAGAGTCAGCTCAGACGCTCTCCCAGTACGCCATAGATGGTATAGCGATATGATGACTCAGTGTATGAGAAACCAAAGACCAGATGCAAAGAGTCCTAGAACACACAACACCATACCTCCCAGTAGACAAGCCTAGATATTTGATGGGTGTCGGGACGCCAGAAGACATTATTATGTCTATATGACAAGGTGTCGATATTTTTGATTGTGTCTTGCCAACTAGACTAGGTAGACACGGAACTGCATTCTCAGAGTCTGGACAGGTTAAATTGTCTAATGCTGAGTATCGTGACGACTTCACTCCAGTATCAAAAAACTGCAGGTGTCATACCTGCAGTCACTATACCAGAGCATATCTCCATCATCTGTGTAGAGAGTGAGAGATGCTTTGAGGAATCTTACTATCATTGCATAATATAGCATATCTTCATCAGCTGATAGAAATAATCAGAGAAGATATACTAGCTTCTGATTAATAAATACTTTATTACTTTAAAAATTTATCTATCACAATTGGTATTTGTGTTCGCAAAGAGCTTATAACATCATGATAAACTACTCATCACTTCGCAAAAGCATTGGGTAAGCAAGCATCTTTATCTCAAGTAGCATACACGCTAAGTGTTTCAATTAATGGACTATGTTTGCTTCATTCATAAACTTCTCTCACCTTATCTGTGTTATTTCAAGACATTGCAAATATTGCCTCTACATCACTTCTAATGACTGTTTGTTCGGAATATCACTTAAGGTATCATTTCACTCAATATATAGCTTCTAGATTGTAGACTGCGTCTGATCTGAAATACCTCTCCTTATCCTTAAATATCTTATTTGCAATTAGGTAGTATTGCTTCAATTTATCCACATCTCAATCTTCTATAGCTTTTTGTATATCAAAAATTTCTTGATGGAAGATTTCTCTCTCTACTCATATCTCAATTAATTGAATTAGTTTTTTTATTGGTAAGTCTGCGTCTCAAGTCGATTGAATCTCTCACTTATCTGGCATCAATCTATGACTACCGCTAGAGATAGCAGAATACTTTTCATCCATTCATATTTTTTGAAGATGCCAAGTAGCTATAAGTTCTGCAACAGGAGATCTTCACTCATTTCTTGTGCATACAAATTCTATATATTTCATAACCATAGAAAAAAATAAATTATGTATCTTTGTATAAAGATTTCCACTTCTTGATCCATATATCTAGCTCCCCCAACTCATCATCATCTGCAGCCTTATTTTGATGTATCTTAGCACATTTTATACATTCAAAGAATATCTTTGTCTCACCATTTCTAACCTCATACTGAGTTGGTATCATATGCCCATGACACTCAGTATCCCTATCTCCAGGCAACGCTCAATCTACATGCAATGACAAAAAACACTGCGGGCAATGATTGCGACAGGTCTTGTTTGCTAATGGCACAGTGATATTGCATCACTGACATTGAAATGTTTCATTTATTTTTTTCATCATCGATACACTATACACTAATCTCATCCTGCATCAACCTCAGTCAATATATTGAGAAGTTCGTCTCTAGATTTATGAGCATTTTCCATCCAATCTTCTGGATATCTTCTTCTCATCTCATGCTGGATCTGCTCATCAGACATCTCATCTCTCATGAGAAATTTGGTAGTAGAGAATTTATCTCTTAGTCTGGTTTTGAGTTCAAATAAATAATCTTTTGAATCTTCTAGAGAAAATATTTTTGCTGAACGAGCATCTGCACTGTAAAGAGTTTTTGCGGTATACTCATCTCATAGAGCATCATAAATATTTGCAAGATCAACTCTACTTAGGGATTTTGAGCTAAGCATTACTTTATTTCGCAGATCAACCACCTCTGATGCTCAGAGTGTATCCTCTAGAGCAGCTTCAGTTATGTGTTTACCATCTAGCTCCCATTCAATACCAGTAACCTCTCCATTCACTGGATCAAGCAACTCTTTTCCTTCTACCGAAGATCGTTTATTTAGATTAGATGAGTTACCAGCCATTATTTTTAATTAATTGATAAAAAATTATTTATTCACTTTTTCATTTTCTAAATTACTTATTAACTCTCCTGCAATGCATATTCCTTTCCTATCTCAAGAAAATCCTACACTATACTCCACACGAAAGAAATCTAAAAAGTACGTTATAAAATGCTCATCACTATAGTAATGAATTTCATCTCCTATAGTTTCTCACGAGATTTCCTTGCTTCTTATGTCAATTGATGCAAGTAATAATGCCTTATCTTGATCAGAAAAATTACTTTTCAAAAGAAGTTCTCTTAAGATCTCTAGATCTTCAAGCATCAAATCTGTCTCAGAATCAAAAAAGCATATATTCAATATGTGATGAATATTTGTCTGATCTTCAGTGAGTTGGTTTTCCGCTATCTCTGTACTCATAATATAAGTATATATTTTTAAATAATATTTGTCAAATAAAAAACTCCCACAGCACTATACCACAAGAGTTGTATTTTTCTAATTCTAGGATTTAATTCTCACTCTAGTTACTTCACTTCCTCCACTACTTCACTAATTACCTTCTTCATTCCTTCTTCTATGTTATCATTGAGCTTCTTATCCGATATGATTTGGTCCTGCAAACCGCTATGTGTAGTGTCTAATTTTTCGTACAGGGCTGTTTCAAATAGTAAGATGGCGCTTACATCAAGTTTGTCTAGATATCCATTGATACCTGCATACATCATCACTACCTGTTTTTGAAATTGGATAGGGGAATTTACTCATTGTTTGAGCATTTCTACCATTCTGACTCATCTATCCAAGATATTTCTCGTGCTCTCATCTAGATCTGATGCAAACTGAGAAAACGCTTCCATCTCTCTATAGCTCGCAAGCATCAATTTTAGTTTTCCTGATACTTTTTTCATAATTTTAGTCTGAGCAGATCATCATACACGAGATACGGACTGACCGACATTGATTGCAGGACGCACTCATGAGTTGAATAGATCTGTCTCCAAGAATATCTGACCATCAGTGATAGATATCACATTGGTCGGGATATATGCTGATACATCGCCTGCCTGAGTCTCGATGATAGGGAGTGCTGTGAGACTACCTGTCGTTCCTTTTACCTTACCTTTTGTGATCTCTTCTAGATATGCAGCAGATACTTTTGCTGATCTTTCGAGCAGTCTAGAGTGGAGATAAAACACATCACCAGGATATGCTTCTCTACCAGGTGGTCTTCTCAGGAGAAGTGACACCTCTCTATATGCCACTGCATGTTTGGACAGATCATCATAGATGATGAGTGCGTCTTCTCCGTTGTACATAAAATACTCAGCAATACTACATCCCACATATGGTGCGAGGTATTGAGTCACTGCAGGATCACTAGCTGATGCAGACACGACTGTCGTGTATTCCATTGCTCATGCCTCTTTGAGTGTCTCGACGATGTTTCTTATTTTTGAAGCTTTTTGTCCTATTGCTACATACACACATTTCATATTTTCACCTTTTTGATTCAATATAGTATCGATAGCTACAGTTGATTTACCAGTTTGTCTATCTCATATGATGAGCTCTCTCTGTCCACGACCGATAGGTATCATCGCATCTATCGCCTTGAGACCTGTCATCATCGGCTCATCCACTCACTGTCTAGCGATCACACCAGGTGCGATACGTTCCACTGGATAGGTAGTATCAGATTTTATATCACCGAGTCCGTCGATAGGTTCGCCAAGTCCATTGACCACTCTTCCGAGGAAATTTTCGCCAACACCTACAGAAAATACCTGACCAGTCGCCTTGACGGTATCTCCTTGAGCCAATGTCCCGTAGTCACCGAGGATAAGTACACCCACATATTCTTTCAATAGATCGAGCACGAGACCTTTTAGCCCGTTTTCAAATTCTACAATCTCAGAAAAAGTGACTTCTTCTAGACCAGTCACGGTAGCTACGCCATCCTTGATCTCCAGGATCGTTCCTTTTTTACTAAACTCCTCGCTTAAGTCAGCAGAGTTAATCTGATCTTCAATCTTTTTTAGTAAATCCTGTGCAACGCTCATGAAGTGTAAATTTAAAATCTAAAGTTATAAACAGTCCGTCATCCTGAATGCAATGAAGGATAGGACAAGTAGTCCCGAGAGCTATTGCTTATCCAGGCAGTCTCAAATCTAATGTACATTTAGATTTCGACTGGATTCTTCGCTACGCTCAGAATGACGAGCTATTTCTTAATTCTTGTTCCTTAATTCTGTTTACTAACTAAGCATCTTACCCAAATCCCTATCCAATCCTCTCTTGTATATCTTCCCATCGCCTGATATTGATGCCTCCATCTAAGCAAATGAGTCCTTAAAGGCACTGTATTCAAATACTTCTTTGGGTAAAATTGTATCAACATTTTTACACTCTTTTATTGGTTTTGACCTCCAAAATCTCTCACCTCAACGATTTAATAATTGACTCGCAACACAAGTAACACAATTGACAGTATTATAATTATTTGAAATCACACTATAAGATTAATATGTTTGTTGTCTAATATATTAACAATAAATATCATAGCAATAAGAGCAAAAACCAATCAATTTATCAATGTTGAA
>ENA-ORXM01005364-ORXM01005364.1-marine-metagenome-genome-assembly--contig:-NODE-5364-length-10237-cov-4.204921_pt1:2500-10237 | contig 10237 bp, 8 predicted proteins | sample MGYA00237867_ERZ511480 | MGnify/ENA primary metagenome ERZ511480 (study PRJEB26309, sample SAMN06266103) | marine metagenome | isolation source: Algal blade | place: United Kingdom:Sidmouth... | reverse complement strand
TAAAAAAGGTGAAATAAGAAATATGAAGGCATCAGCCTAAGTGAGAAATTGTCCAGAATTAGGGGGTTGACGGGCATACTCTTTCATCTTTTCTTTTTGATTCCAACTCACAGTGCACATCCAACCAATCTCTCCTCTGGCACTCGTTGACTCATGGAGACAATTTTTCTCTTTTATCAATGAAATTGCGTGTTTCACTAGAAACTTCACATACATAACCGTCAGGGAAACCCCTAGGGCACTCAAGGTCTCAGGTCCTAATAAACTTTTAAAAGCTTGCTGAGGACTTTTCAGAAATGATTTCGCAAGATCTGTTGCTTGAAGTGGAGAGAAAGTAGGAAATTGTTTTTTTATAAACGAATTCATAAATTCTTTACCAGAATACGTTAATACATTTAACCCAAGCTTTTTAGGATCAAGATCAAAGGAGGTATGCAGAATACGAGAAACGATATTAGGATCTACATGAAAAACATTTTTAAAAACATTACTAATCATTTCAGAATGAACAACTTTTTGTACTGCGAATTCGAAAGCCTCTTTTTTGACTTGTTCCTTTAGAGAATCTTTACTGACTTGAAAGTCATTGTTAGCAAAAAATTGAACAATATCATTATTATAAAGGTTAGAAAGACCTTCTTTTACTTTATCACTCTTTAAGGAATTATAAATAACACTTGCTAAGTACTTGGCTCCATGTGGAAAAACTTCTTTAACATAGTTTTTAGGCTGCTGACTTAATAGGCTTCGAATCAAAACACCAAACTCGCCTGAAATCTTGTTATTTTCTATTAAATTATTTAACGCTAAATTTGAAGCAGAGTTTAAAAACTGCTTAGGATCTTTTGAAAATGATTGGCTTAAAATCTCGGCTATAACTTCATTACCAATAATTTTAGGAAGCAGGATATTGAAACCTGACTCTAATAGCAGTGAGTCTAATTCTATTTTTTTATTAAGGAAATCTCTAGATAGGAGTCCAAAGATAACTTCAACTTCTGAGCTTTTAATTTGACTCGATAGCTCATTAAGAGTGTTACCTAATAAAGTACGAGCAAACTCTTTAGGCTCATGTCTATAAGATTCATTAAAAATCTCTGAGACTAAAGAGTTACCAAGAAAGTGAGACAGAGAAAAGTCAATGCTATTTTGAATAAAAATCTCACTAGGACTTTGTTGTTTTTCAGTATTACTTTCAAAGTATTGAGTTACAATCTTAGACAGATCCGCATTAGATGGAATATTTTGAAATGAGATGATATGAGGAGCGAGTTCATCATCCGTTTTATGTTCTTCTAAATAGGCTTGCATATTACTAGTGAAGTTTTGAATAAATGCTGTAGGCTTTAAAGAAAATGATTCTTTTGCAATCTCAATCATCTTCTCATCTATTTCAAACTTCTTATTTAGTTGAGTTAAAAGTAAATCAAATCCTTTTTTACCAGCTAGGTTTAAAATAGTACTCTTGTTTTCATTGAGCTTTTCTTTAATAAAGTCTTTGACAAGTCTCCCTTTTGAGGAGTTTCTAAGTTGAGATAAGTATTGTGGACTATTAATCGTGTTTTTAAGGATTTCATGTAGGTTAGTAATTGTTTTTTGATCATCTAAATCATAAAGGCCTAAAAAATATTCATTTTCACTTAAAAGGTCATTAAACTCTTCAAATCCAATATTAAATGGATCTTTTACACTTAAGACCAAACCATCGTCCCCGATAAGGAAACTTTTACAACCACATTCATTAGACTTAAACAAAAAGTCAGGATCTTGTTGTGTTTTTATAGTTATCGATTCGTTGTTTTTTTTTGAAAAACAACTAACTAGTGACAAGAGTAAAATCATTCCAATGCTAATTTTTTTTATAAATAAGTTCATTCCAATATTTTTACATAATTTTAAAAACCCTTAAGATCTTTATAGGTTTTTTAATATCCATATAATGTTTTTAATAACTTGAACAAGATATAGTCTCTAGATGCTGCCAATAATATTTGTCACTATATCTTAAGAACGGTTGGTTTAGCTTAATTCTCTAAAAACTTATTGACCAATTCAAAATGCTCATCACTTCTTTGAGTTTTTGATTGCAAGGTCGCCATTAACTCTAAGTGATCTTTTAAGTTAGAAGTATAAGCATCTTTTATCCCCAACTTATTCATTTTCAAGGCCTTAAATGGTAGTCTAGATAATTTCTTTGCAAAACTATAAGTTTCATTTTTAAGCTCACCAATAGCCACCACTTTATTTACTAATCCTATTTGAAGAGCTTCCTTAGATTCAACTTTTCTTCCGCTTAATAATAACTCCATCGTTTTTGCGTAGCCTATTAAGCGATGAAGAAAGAATGCTCCACCATCGCCAGAGACTAGGGCCAGATTGATAAAGCTATCTTTCATAATAGCACTATCACTCATAAACCTTAGATCACACATACAGGCCAAATCACAACCTGCTCCAACTGCGGCTCCATTAATCATGGCAATGATAGGCTTTTCAATCGTCTCTATTAATAGAGGAATTTGTTGAATACCATCTTGATAGATTTTTTTTAACTCTTTCTCATCACCAGCAAACATACCAGTTTTATTTTTCATGGCATTCAAGTCACCACCAGCACAAAAGGCACGACCTGCTCCTGTGATGATCACAACTCTAGATTCATCAGTTTTAGCTTTTTCTAAAGCATCTAGAAATTCATGAATAAGCTCAAGAGTGAAAGCATTGAGATGATCTGGTCTGTTAAGAGTAATAGTAGTAATAAATTCTTTTGTCTCAGTTAAAATATTTTTATAGGCCATGGGTCCTCACTATATATTGATTAACTTTAGACATGGATTGCTTGCCTAAGAAATCAAAAATTTCTTTAGAGGCCTTAACTAATGAGACTAAATCAATTGATGTCTCTATACCTATGCCTTTTAAATAATGACATAAATCTTCTGTTGCTAAGTTTCCACTAGCACCTTTTGCATAGGGACATCCCCCTAGCCCACCGGCTGATGAATCAAATATTCGAACGCCCTCTTCATAAGAACTATGGACATTTACTAGTCCCATTCCATAGGTATCATGAACGTGCATAGCTATAGTAGAAACATCAAAGTGCTCTTTTAGTTTATTAAGTATTTTTTTTACCTGCTCTGGTAGTCCAACCCCAGTAGTATCACCAAGGGCCACTTCATAGCATCCCATAGAAAATAGCTTCTCTACACCGTATAAAACCTTATCAATAGAGATCTCACCTTCATAAGGACAGCCAAAAACGGTTGAGAGATAGCCTCGAACTTTCTGACCCTTTTCAATATTTTTAAAAATATCTTCAATTCTTTTATACGTTTGTGCTATAGTACATTTTGTATTTTTTTGAGAAAAAGCTTCTGAAGTAGTAGTAAAGATACAAACCTCATTAAAGCTTTGATCCTTTGAAAAGTTTAAACCCTTTAGATTAGGAATTAAAACTGTTGCATTAAATGAACTAAGATCAAGGGAGCTAGCCACTAAAGAGGCATCTTTCATTTGCTCAACTGCTTTTGGACTTACAAAGCTTGTAATTTCTATATTTTTTAATCCTGCAAGTTTTAGATTTTCTATAAACCTTACTTTAAGCTCAGTTGGAATAAACATTGACTCGTTTTGCAAACCATCTCGTGGCCCTACTTCAACGATCTTCACAGCACTCAAGCTTGCTTCTCCTGTATTTCAACCAGAAGTTGATCAGCGCTGACTTGATCTCCAATCTTACCTTTTAAGGTTTTAATAACTCCATCCACATTAGCCTTCAAAGAATGCTCCATTTTCATAGCATCTAAAATCAAAACAGTTTCACCAACAGTTACGGAGTCACCAACTTTTTTGAGTACTTTAAATATTTTTCCTGGCATTGGAGAAATTATAACGTTTGAACTACTAGCGCTTGATTCAACATGCCCACTTCTTCCAAGCTTCACTCTATAAGTTCTACCCTCTAGGCTAATTAAATATTCATCACTCAAAGCATTAAAGCTATAATAAGCTATTAGGTTCTTTCCATTTTTGGCGAAAATCAATCGATGTTCAGATCTATCGATTAATTTATAGAGATTTTCACCTATAGTAATTTCATCATTTTTTTTATTAAATTTTTCCGGATGAAAAAGACATTTATTTATAAATAGATCCATTAACCTAACCATTGCCCCGAAGAGCGCTTCCACGCATCTTCTATATTGTTTGAGTTTAATTTAGCCTTAACTGAAATAAAATTAAAGGTAGCAAAAACATCATCTAAGTTCTCATCTGTTTTTTCACATAATTCATCCATCCAAGATTCTAGAGAATGAGTATGATAATGACCTTCGACAAAATCTTTATAACCAATAATATCTATCAAAAAATCTCGATTCGTTTGTACACCCAAAAAAGGCAGGTGAATCAGGGCCTCTTTCATCTTCTTTAAATTCTTAAGTCGAGTCCTGTCATGAGTGATAACCTTTGCCATCATAGGATCATAATTTGTACTAACTGTATTACCATCAGCATAACTAGTATCTAGTCGCACCGTTGGATCTTTTAATTCTCCAATAAATTCTAGATCACCAGCTTGGGGTAGAAAGTTATTATAGGGATTTTCTGCATAGACTCGACATTCAATAGCATGCCCAACTGAGTGTACTTCTTCTTGAGTTAAGTTTAATTTATTATTATTAGCAATATAGATTTGCTCTTCAACTATATCCACTCCAGTAATCATTTCTGTAATTGCATGTTCAACTTGTAACCTTGTGTTCATCTCTAAAAAATAGAACTTCCCTGACTCATCAAGAATTAGCTCAACTGTTCCAGCTCCCCTATATTTCATTCCTTTAGCTAGATCAACTGCCATATGACACATCTCTAGTCTTAGCTCTTGTGTCAAATTTGTAGCAGGTGTTTCCTCAACAACTTTTTGATACCTTCGCTGAATTGAACATTCTCTTTCAAATAGATGAATTGCATTTCCATTACCATCACCTAAGACTTGAATTTCAATATGTCTTGGGTTGATAAGGTATTTTTCTAAGATCACCCTATCATTACCGAAAAACTTCATGGCCTCACTTTTGGCACTACTTAATCGATCAAGAAACTCATCTTCTTTTTCTACAATTTTCATTCCCTTTCCACCACCACCGGCACTGGCCTTGATCAAAAGAGGAAATCCAATTTTACTAGCTTCTTTTTTTAAATGATTACTATCTTGATTGTCTTCATTATATCCAGGAACCGTTGGAAGGTTTAAAGATTGAACAAATTTCTTTGATTCTAGCTTATCTCCCATTAACAAAATATTCTTTGCTCTTGGACCAATAAATTTCATTCCATTTTTTTCAAGTAATTCACCAAACTCTGAATTTTCAGATAAGAACCCATAACCAGGATGAATACCATCAACTTTATATTTCTTTGCAATGTCTAAGATTAATTGTTTATTAATATAAGTTTCACTTACATCACCTGAGCCAAGACATTCCGAGAAAGTAGAGTTTTTTACAAAAGGTAAGTCTGAATCGACATCAGTAAAAATTGTAACTGTTTCTATTCCAAGTTTATCACAAGTTCTAATAACCCTTGATGCAATCTCTGCTCTATTTGCGACGAGAATTCTTTTCATTTTTTTTCCACCCAAGATGCTGGTCTTTTTTCTAAAAGAGCATTCATCCCTTCTTGACCTTCATCACTTACTCTTAACTCTGAAATACTCTCAGCACTCCAGTTTGAGTAATTAAATTCTTTATCTTTTAAATGCTCACACGCATCTTTCACAAATTGTTTAGATTTTCTTTGAGCATTTTTTCCAGCTTTTAAAAAGCTCTTCATTAATTGACTTGATCTTTTTTCAAGTTCATCACTATTTACACATTCATGAACCAACCCTATTTCCTTGGCTCGTTGCGCATCAAATCTTAACCCAGAAGTGAAATAGGCCTGAGCTTGAGAGTAGCCAATCTTTGGTATAACAAATTCAGAAATAACGGCCGGGATAAGTCCTAATCTAACTTCCGAGAAGCTAAATAAAGCTTTTGGTTCAGCAATGACGTAATCACAAACTGCTATCATTCCCAGAGCACCTCCAAAAGCGTGACCTTGAACGACTCCAAAAAGAAGTTGAGGTAAATCATTCATCACCTTAAACATTTTTGATAATTTCAAACTATCTTTTAAGTTATCAGCTTTAGAGTAAGAGATCATTTTTTTCATCCAATTCAAATCAGCCCCAGCACTAAAGCTCTTGCCATTAGCATCAAGCTTTACGATTTGAATGGATTTTTCAAGGGCGGTTTTTTCAAAAGCATCTATCATTTCATCGATAAATTCATCATTAAACGCATTATGGACATCTTCTCGATTAAGAGTAATCGAGCGTATAAATTCATGATCATTAATGAGGATATACTTATACTTCATCATTACATTCTAAAAATACCAAATTTGGTTTCACAAATTTCAGCATTTAAACTCGCACTTATTGCTAAAGCTAACACTCTTCTAGTCTCTGTTGGAAGTATGATCCCATCATCCCAAACTCTTGCACTTGAGTAGAACGCCTTCCCTTCAGTTTCGTATTTATCTAGAATTGGTTTTTTAAATTCTTCCAACTCAGCATCACTCATTTTTTCTTTTCCACGCTTTTCTAGAGAATCTTGTTTAACAGTGGCTAAAACTCCTGCAGCTTGTTCTCCACCCATTACTGAAATTTTAGCGTTAGGCCACATCCATAGAAATCTTGGATTAAATGCTCTCCCACACATTCCATAATTACCGGCCCCATAAGATCCACCAATAATAACAGTGAACTTTGGTACCTGAGCGCAACTTACAGCTGTCACAAGTTTTGCACCATGTTTTGCGATTCCTTCAGCTTCATACTTTTTTCCAACCATGAAGCCAGTGATATTTTGTAAAAATAGTAGTGGTATATTTCTTTGGCAACAAAGCTCAACAAAGTGAGCTCCCTTCAGAGCACTTTCACTGAAAAGAATTCCATTATTTGCAATAATACCTACAGGCATTCCCTCGATTTTCGCAAAACCACAAACAAGCGTTGCTCCATAGTGTTTTTTAAACTCACTAAAGTCTGATCCATCAACGAGTCTGGCAATAATTTCTTTTATATCAAATGGTTTCCTAGTATCAGCTGATAAGATGCCAAGAATTTCTTCAGCACTATAGAGAGGATCAATACTCTCGATAACATTTAGTTTTTCTAAATTTTTATTTTTATGAGATGAGTAGTTTAAATTCTTAATAATTTCTTTAGTGATAGAAAAAGCATGATCTTCATCTTCGGCCATATGATCGGTTACTCCCGATTTCATGGAATGAACTTCAGCCCCTCCAAGATCATTGGCGCTTACAACTTCACCAGTTGCAGCTTTAACTAAAGGTGGTCCTCCTAAGAAGATCGTACCATTGCCTTTAACAATAATAGATTCGTCACACATGGCTGGAACATAAGCTCCTCCCGCTGTACAAGATCCCAAGACGACTGCAATTTGTGAAATACCTTGAGAGCTCATCATCGCTTGATTATAAAAAATTCTTCCAAAGTGCTCTTTATCTGGAAAGACCTCATCTTGCATTGGCAGGAATGCTCCTCCTGAATCAACAAGATAAATACATGGAAGATTATTTTGAAGAGCAATTTCTTGTGCTCTTAAGTGCTTTTTTACAGTTAAAGGAAAATACGTTCCTCCTTTCACAGTTGCATCGTTGGCTACA
>ENA-ORXM01005362-ORXM01005362.1-marine-metagenome-genome-assembly--contig:-NODE-5362-length-10238-cov-2.998425_pt1 | contig 10238 bp, 7 predicted proteins | sample MGYA00237867_ERZ511480 | MGnify/ENA primary metagenome ERZ511480 (study PRJEB26309, sample SAMN06266103) | marine metagenome | isolation source: Algal blade | place: United Kingdom:Sidmouth, United... | reverse complement strand
GGCCGGTGATCGCCTTGTCGAACTCCTCCTGCTGCTGGGTCAGGAGCTCGAAGAACACCGGCACGTGCCAGACGTCCCGCTGCCAGTCGATCATCTCGACGTGGGCACGGTTCCAGGGACGCAGATCGTTGTAGCTCGGGTCGGCCATGACGCTCTTGAGTCCGGACTGACCCCCGTTCTTGACGAACTCGAGCTGGGTCTCCGGATCGAGCCACCACTTGACGATGTTCAGCGCCTCCTGCACCACCTCGTCCGAGTTCCAGGTGGTGAGTACGAACGGTTGCCCGCCGATGTTGCCGGTCCGGTCGATGCTGTCGTCGTCCTTCCTGAGCCCGGGCGCGACGCCGAAGGCGGACTTGTCGTGCACGACCGAGGTGGACGGATCGAGCACCGGTTCGCCGAGACCGACCCAATCGATGATCGCCGCGACCTTGCCCTGCATGTACAGATCCTGCATGACGAAGATGTCCATCTGCCCGGTCTTGGCAACCGGCGGCATCAGCGGCAGCATCGAGAGGTAGTGCTCGAGGGCGGTGACCGCGGTGTCGGAGTTGACCACGCCCTCGGCCTGCGCCTCGGGGGCCTGGGTCTCGTCCCAGATGTCCCCGCCGTGCTGCCAGACGAAGGCGTTGACCGCCATGGTCGAGAAGTCGTAGCCCTTGCCGGCTTGGTAGGCGATACCGTAGAACGGCTCGGAAAGCTCCTCGCCGGCGAGCGTCTCGCCCGCATCTCGGCGGAAGAACTCGCCGACCTGCTGCCAGCGGTCCCAGTCCACGTCCTGCCAGTCCTCGTAACTGCAGGGGAGGCTCGCGTCGAATCGCTCCTCGAACGCCGCCGCCTCCTCCTCGTTGCAGAACAGATCCTCGCGGTAGAACGTCACGTAGGTGTCCGGGAACTGCGGAAAACCGTAGTAGCTCGTGTCGGGGGCGAGCGGCGCGTTCGCCTCCTCGAGGAAGTCACGGGACTTGTGCGGGTAGGTCGAGTAGGCGGACACCAGCGCCGGGTGGAGGTCCTCCATGATGGCCATGAGCTCGGGATCGGCCTCGATCAGCTCGGTGAGGTCCATGTAGTAGCCGCCCTCGATGAAGGAGCCGAGCCACTGGCTGTCGGTGACGATCATCTGGTACTTCTCCTCGCCGGAGGTCAGCGAGGCGGCCACCCGCTCGTAGAAGCTCGGCCAGGGAATGAAGTCCATGTCGAGCGTGACCTCGTGCCCATCCGGCGACTGGTAGGTCTTGTCGAAGTGCTCTTTCATGAAGCGTGTCGGCGGCCAGTCGGGCGCGGCCATCGAGATCGTGATCTCGTCGGCCTGCGCGGTGGCTGCGAAGCCGGCGACGAGCGGGAGGGCGAGCGTCGCCGCGACGGTCGCGATCGCGGACGGACAGGTCGAAGGTGTTCTCATGCACTGCTCCTTGTTGTCGTGATGGCACGCCGTGGTCGGCGCGTCGCGAGCGGGTTCCGAGCGGGCTGCCCGACGAGTCGTTCGGCGCATCGTCAGCCGATCCGCGCCCCCGTGTCGCTCAGAAAGAAGTGGGCGTCCGCGAGGCGAAAGGAAAGCTCGATGTCCTGCCCCGGTGACCAGGCGGCCGCGATCTCCTGCGGCATGACGCTCTTGAGCACTCTGCCCCCGACATCGACATCGAGCACGGTCACATCGCCGAGCGGCTCGGTAAGGTGCACGCGACCGCCGAGCCGATGTCTGCCGGCCTCGCTCGGGGCGGACGGCCCATGAGGGGTGAGGTCGTGCGGGCGGATGCCGAGCGTGACGGCCTGGTCGGTCGGTAGCGCCACGCCGAAGTCGATCTCGCCGATAGGGGTGCCGAGGGTGGTGCCTCGCGTGCGCCCTTCGAGGAGGTTCATCGGCGGCGAGCCGACGGCGGTCGCGACGAAGGTGTGTGAGGGCTCGCCGTAGAGTGCGCGGGGCGTGCCGGTCTCGACCACGCGCCCGTCACGAATCAGCGCGATGCGCTCGCCCATGGTCAGCGCCTCGAGCTGGTCGGGCGTCGCGTAGAGCATGGTCATGCCGAGATCGCGGTGCAGACGTTTGAACTCGGCGCGCATGTCGTTTCTGAGCTTCGCGTCGAGGTTGGTCAGCGGCTCGTCGAGCAAGAGCAGCTTCGGGCGAGCGACGATCGCCCGCCCGATCGCCACGCGTTGCTGCTCGCCACCGGAGAGCGTCGGCGGTTTGCGCCCGAGCGTGTGGGTGACTCGGAGGAGCTCGGCCACCTCGCCCACGCGCCGCCGGATCTCGGCGCGGGCGACACCCTCGCGTACCAACGGGTAGGCGAGGTTCGCCTCGATCGAGAGATGAGGGTAGAGCGCGAAGGTCTGGAAGATCATCGCCATGCCTCGCCCCTGCACGGGCGCCCGGGTCACGTCGCGGCCGTCGAAGCGAACCGAGCCCGCCGTCAGCGTCTCGAGCCCCGCGATCGCGCGCAGCGTCGTGGTCTTGCCCGAGGAAGAGGCACCGAGCAGACAGAAGAACTCTCCCTCGGCGACATCGAACCCGATGCCGTCGAGCGCGCGCAGCGACCCGAAGTCGCGGACCAGACCCTCGACCCGAAGCTCGGCCACGCCTCAGGCGCCCGCGTCGGGAGCGACCCAGCGGCCGCTCGCGGCCGAGGCGAGTACGGCGTCGGTGACCCGATCGGTCGCGTAGGCCTCACGGAAGTCCGGCACGGTCGGCGGCTCCCCGGAAGCACCCGAATCGAGACCGGCGAGAAAATCCGCCGCTTGGTGCACGAAGCTGTGCTCATAGCCGATCTGCAGGCCCGGCACCCACCATCGGTCCATGTACGGATGCTCGCCGTCGGTCACGTGCACCGAACGCCAACCACGGAGCTCTCCCTCGTCGGCGTGATCGAACACCTCGAGCCGGTGCAGATCGTGCAGATCCCACTTCAACGACATGTGCTCGCCGTTGATCTCGAGCGTGTACGCCGCCTTGTGCCCACGCGCGTACCGCGTAGCCTCGAACAGCCCGAGCGAGCCGTTCTCGAAGCGTGCCATGAAAACGCTGGCGTCGTCGATCGTGACCTTCTCGCGCCGGCCGCTGAGCTGGTGCTCACGCTCGTCGATGAAGATCTCGGTCATCGCACTGACCTCACGCACCCCACCGTTGAGCCACATCGCCGTGTCGATGCAGTGCGCGAGCAGATCCCCGGTGACGCCACTTCCCGCGACGGCCGCGTCGAGACGCCAGAGCGCCTCCCCGCCCTGCGGGAGATCGGTCGAGATGGTCCAGTCCTGCAGAAAGCTCGCCCGGTAGTGGAAGACGCGCCCGAGCCGGCCGGCGTCGACGATCCGCTTGGCGAGCGTGACCGCCGGGACTCGCCGGTAGTTGTACCAGACCATGCTCGCGACACCGGCGCGCTCGACCGCCTCGACCATCTCGCGCGACTCGCCGGCATTCCTCCCCAGTGGCTTCTCGCACAGCACCGTCTTGCCCGCCTCGGCGGCCGCGACGGCGATGTCCCGATGCGTGTCGTTGGGGCTGGCGATGTCGATCACGTCGATGTCGTCGCGCTCGACGAGTCGACGCCAGTCGCTCTCGTGCGACGCGTAGCCCCAGCGCTCGGCGAACAGGCGAGCGTTGTCGGCGTTGCGCGAGCAGACCGCCTGCAGCACGGGCGCGCGGGCGGTGTCGAAGAAGGTCGGTACCTGGCGCCAGGCGTTGGTGTGGGTGCGGCCCATGAAGCCACATCCGACCTGGCCGATGCGCAGCGGCGCGCTCATGACGCCTCCGCGCGCCAGCCGTGCGCGTCGCGCACGGCGACCATCGCGCCGAGCACCGCGTTCCAGGTGGCCGGATCCTCGAGCGTCGCGTTCGGGAACATGCAGCCGTCCCAGCAGATGTGCTCGAACGCGCGGGTCGGCGCACCGTCGGCACCGCGCAGCCAGTAGCCGGCGTGACGGGCGAGGTCGAGCTTGCCGTTCGGATCGTCGGGCAGGCAGTGCTTGCCGGTCCGATCGTGCGAGCCCATGCCTTTGACCGTCGCGTCGTTCTGTGCGACGTGGAAGTCGATGGTCCAGGGACGAAGCGCGTCGGTCATGCTCTTGAGCGCCGCGTCGAGCTTCTCGGCCTCGTCGAGCTCCTCCTCCGCGATCAGTCGGTGCTCGGGCGCGTTATGCCCGAGGGTGAACAGAAGGGTGTGCGCCATGTCCGCCTGGAAGCCGAGCGTGTCGGGCCGATCGACCGCCTCGAGCGTGTCGAGCGTGTGGCGCCAGGAGTGCAGCGCGCCCCAGCAGATCTCACCCTCCGCGGCGAGCCGCTCGCCGTGCTCCTCGGCGATGTCGCAGGCGCGGCGAAAGGTCTCCACGATGCGCCGGGAGCTCGCCGCCGGGTCCGCCGCCCAGTCTTCGGTCGAGGCGGCCGAATCGATACGGATCACGCCGGAAGGCCGCACGCCGAGCTCGCGAAGTCGGCGGGCGATCCGGCAAGCGTCGCGCACGCGATCGAGAAAGGCATCGCGCTCGGCCTCGCTACCCATCGACGAACCGCCCCCGGTCGGTGCCCAGACGGGGGCGACGCAGGAGCCGACGACGAGACCGTGATCGGTGATCTTCTCGGCGAGACGCTCGATCTCGCCGTCGTCGGCATCGTGGGCGACGTGCGGGGCGGCGAGAAACAGATCCACCCCGTCGAAGCGCGCGTCACCGACCCGTGCCCCGGCCGTCAGCTCCAGCATCGTGTCGAGCCCGATCGGCGGCTCGGAGTCCGGCCCCTTGCCCACCAGACCCGGCCAAAGCGCGTTGTGCAGTCTCGGTCGCGTGCCCGCTTCAGCCCTGTCGCTGCCGGCCCCGTTGCTGCCGGCCCCGTTGCTATCGGCCCCGTTGCTATCGGCCATGTCGCTTCGCTGTTCCTTGCCGGTACGTCACTCATGAAACCAGAGAACCGACGCCCGTGTAAAGCACCGTTCCGACCCCGGCGGGACAACCTGAACCACTACTCGGTTCTCGAGCGGGAGCGGGAGCTCGGTCGGGACATCGCCGCCGCGAGTGTTCGAGGCGCGCGCGAGCGGGCGGCACGTGTCCGGCCTCGCGAGCGGCGGCGAGCTCGAGCACGGCGTGTTCGCCGACCTCGACGATCACCGACGGGGCGGTCTCCGGCTTCGCCTCGCGGCGCCCACCATCGCGACGCTTGCCGAGCTCGGACCCACGTCCGATCGGACGAGGAGCATCAGATCCGGGCACCCGTCCGCCCGCCGCGCGCCACCGCCTTTCCGTGCGCGGCCCGAGTGGCACACCCGCGAGCATCCACCGAACCGTTCGCCAGGCCTGGCCCCGCGCTCTCGACGACGACACTGCCCTGCAGCTCCAGCCGCACACCCGAGACCAGCCGGCGTTCGATCAGCTGGCGCGCGAGTGATACGCCCGGGGCCAGCGCGCGCGCGCGAGACGCCGCATCGAGCGGGGCGACATCGACGGTGACGAGACGCTCGCCGAGCTCGCTCTCGGGGGCGAGCTCGGCGGCCGGCACCCGGCGGACCTCAGCCACACCCGGCAGGTCGACGGCGTTGGCGATCAGCGTCGCCGCCGCGTCCGCCGCGGCGGCGGACGGTGCGAACGCGGTCACCGCGTCGGCGATGCCGAGCGAGTGGCTGCGTCCGCGCCAGCCACTGGTGGCCACACCGCCGACGCCCGCGCCGCCCGGGACGAGAATCCGGGCGCTCGGACGAGCGCTCCGCGGATCGGCGCAGATGCCGACCCGGAGCGACTCCCCCGCCGCGAGGTGCAAGGCCACGTCGCCGCCGTTGTTGACCGATGCGCACCGCAGAGTGCCGACGGCGAGCATCGCCGCGAGCACGTGATCGGCGACCGCGCCGGCGACCGCCGCCATCGCACCGACCCGATAGCCGGCATACGGCCCGACGGCGGCGGACATGCGCCGCGCGACCGATCCCCGCAGGCGGTGCGGTGGCACGGCCGGTATCCGGCGCAGCGCGGGGAGCTCGGCGACGAGAGTCTCGAGCACGTCGGCGAAGGCTTCTATGGCCGCCGCCTCGCAGCGCCGGGTGTCCTCGACCTTCTCGCAACGGACGGCCACGATCAGATCGATCGGCCCGTGGCGAGCGTGCAAGCGCGACTGGTCCGGTAGTCGCCGCCAGCTGGGACCGCTTCGGTGCGCGTTCAGCGCAGCCCGTCCTCGCCGACGATGTCCGTCGCGGCGAGCCCGCCCATGCGCGCGTGCACGCGTGCGCCGTCGCACATGACGAGGGCGAAGACCAGCTCGTCGGGGCGCGGTGCATCGGGTACTCCGACCTCCATCGCGTCGAAGTGGCTTCGCACATAGGCGGCGTCGACATGATGGATCGGGACGTCGAGGCGGGCGCCGAGGGCACCGACCTTCTTGGCCGAGGGCACGATCGCCTTCGCGCCGCCGAGCACCTCGCGCATGGCGTAGCCGCCCGGCACATGCCAGAGCGCTCCGTGTTCGAGCTCGCCGGCGACGCCGACGATGGCGCCCTTGCCGTAGCTCTCGACGGCACCGACCCCGCCGAGGGCGTCGATCAGACGACGCGCGAGCTCGAGCCCGAGCGGCTTGAGCTCGTCCATGAACGGGGCGATGTCCGCCACGTGACGGCCGGCGAACGGGTTCTCGACCACGGCGAGCGCCGCGGCGCGTCGCCGGGGGTGCTCCGCGGGCGGCCCGCCATCGTGACGGATCTCCTCCACCACCAGCGTGATCGAGCGCGTGCGGACCGATTCCATGGCGTGTACCGGATCGACGGACGAGGGGTCCGATCATGGCGCCGCCTCGGGCGGGCGGTCAACCTCGCGACTCGGGCGATGACCGGTCGGGCCGGTCCCTCGACTTGGCCGGCACACGCCACCGAGCCACTCGCGCACGGCGCGGGCCGCCGGGCAGGGGCGAGAGCGGCGTGCAGGCCTGTCATTCGGTCACGAAGGCGTCCGACCGTCGGTGCTACGCTGCAGGCGGTACAGCGGCCGACCGATGGGAGCGCCGAGGATGATGATCACGTACGCCAGGGTGGTTCCGCTGCTCTTCGCCGCACTGTGCGCCGGCGCTTGCTCGAGTGGCGGTGGCGGTGGTGACGGTGGTGACCCGGGCGATGTCGGGAGCGTCGGCAACGAGCCTGGCACCGGGGGTACGGGCGACATCGGTGGCGCCGGAGACACCGGAGACACCGGAGACACCGGCGATACCGGCGACGTCCCCCCGCCGGGCGACGAGGCGCCACGGCGCGAGGACGGTACCCTCGCCTATCTCGGCTCCCCGGGTATCGAAGCCTGCTCGGTGCCCGATCTGAATGCCTGGGTCGAGCACGACATGCGCGACTACTACATCTATTACGACCAGGTGCCGCAGCTCGACACCACCGCCTACGACGATCCCGAAACGTTGCTCGAGGATCTGCGCGTCGCGCCGGACAGCTTCAGCGGTCTCCGAGACTCGGGCGACTACGTACGGCGGTTCGAGGAGGGCGTGTTGTTCGGGATCGGCGCCTGGTTCTACTTCGACGAGACGATCGATCGCTACCGCGTACGCGCCCTCGACGGCGGCTCGCCGATCGAGGAGGCAGGCGTGACGCGCGGCGATGTCCTGCTCGCCATCAATGGCCGCGATCCGAGCGACTTCATCATCAACGGCGAACGCTGGGACGAGCGCGTGAATGGCGTCGAGGGTGTCGAGATGACCTTCAGGCTGCAGACCGGCGCCGAGCCGCCGCGCGATGTCACCGTGACGCCGACCGAGTTCGAGTGGGAAACCGCCCCGTGGGCGGCCTACGCGGATCGCGGAGGACAGCGCATCGGCTACTTGGAAGTGGCCGGCTTCGATGACACGACGGCCGACAAGATCGACTTCCAGCTGAACTGGCTGATCGAACAGGGTGTGGGCGATCTGGTGCTCGATCTGCGCTACAACGGCGGCGGCCGTAGCTGGGTCGCGCGTCGCCTGGCCGCCCAGATCGCGGGCGCGAGCGTCGACGGTCAGCTCTACAAGCGCAACGTCAGCAACGATCGATATCCCGAGTTCACCAGTACGGACGCTTTCGAGGTTGCCGAGCCGGCACTCGGCTTCTCGCGCGTCGTCGCGCTCGTGTCCGGATCGACCGCATCGGCCTCCGAGGCACTGATCAACGGGCTCGAGCCGTACATCGACGTGACCGTCGTCGGCACGCGCACGCGCGGCAAGCCGTTCGTGTCGCGCGGGGTCGACTACTGCGATCGCACGCTCTCGGCGATGCGCTGGGAGAGCGAGAACGCGGCCGGCGTCTCGGTAGCGGGCGGCATCGAGCCCGACTGCACGGTCGAGGACGAGTTCCTCGGCCCCGCCTACGAGGAGGACGATCGCTTGTTCGCCGCCGGAATCGCCTTTCTCGCCGACGGCAGCTGTCCCTCGGTACCGCTGGTCGCCGCCGCGCCCCGTTCCCGCCCCCGACCGCTGGAGCCGCCCCCGCACCGTCGGCCGATGGCGCTCGCCGACTGATCATCGGCCGCGCCCTCGCCCGCCTCGCGGCGGGGAGCGACGCGCAGGGTCACTCGAGCGCTACCGCAGACGACGCCCCTCGGCGTACCGTGTCGCGGCGGCGGTAGCGCGTCCTCGGCGCGGGATCCGCCGTCGCGTCGGACACGTAAGCTCCGCCGATGATCCAGTCCGTCCTTCTGTGGTTACTGCTCGCGCTGCTTGCGCTACACCTCGCCCTGGCACTCCTCACGCGACATCTCACGCGCGAGGCCGAGGCCGCCCACCCGCCGATCGGGCGATTCGTGCTGCGGGAGGACGGCAGCCGCATTCACTACCTCGAGAGCGGCCCGATCGAGGGCACCGACGCGACGCTCTCCCCCACTGCCGCTCCGCTCACCGACGGCGCACGTCGCGCCACCGCCGCGCCGGAGGCGGCGCTCGGACGCACCCCAGGAGAGCGGTGGGCGACCGAGGGTTCGCACGACATCCCGACGATCGTGCTGGTGCACGGGGCGAGCACCAGCCTGCTCGATTTCGAGACCAGCCTGCGCCCGCACCTCGAGCGGACGTTCCGTGTGGTCGCGCTCGATCGGCCCGGCAGCGGTTGGAGCGATCCGCTCGAGAGCGCCCGCGGCGATCCGCTCGCACAGGCCGCCGATGTCGTCCGCGTGCTCGACGCGCTCGGCATCGAACGGGCGATCTGGGTCGGCCATTCCTGGGGCGGCGCCGTCGTCATGGCCGCCCTTCTCGAGCACGAGAGTCGCGTTGCCGCCGGTGTGGCGATCGCCGCCGCGACCCACCCTTGGGAGGGAGCGCTGCCGCGCAGCATTCGGCTCGCGGCCGTCCCCGTCGTCGGGCACCTGCTCGCCGCCTGCTGGGCCGAACCGATCGGGCGGCGCGTGCTCGACGACGCGCTCGCCGACTCCTTCCGTCCGGAGTCCCCGCCGAGGGGAGTCGTCCGCTACCGCGAGAGCACCGGCGCCATGCTGACGATCCGTCCGGCGAGCTTCCGCAGCACGGCGCTCGACCTGGTCGGGCTTTCCGAGTCGCTCGCGGCGCTGGTGCCGCGCTACGGCGAGATTCGCCGCCCGCTACTGCTCGTCAACGGTGCCGAAGACCCGACCGTCCCGCCCGAGCGCAACGCCGATCGAGTCGCCGCCGTCCTGCCCGCGGCGATCGGTGTGCGGGTGCCGAACGCCGGACACATCGTCCATCACACTCACGCCGCCCTCGTCGCGACATCGATCGCCGATTTCTCCGAACGACACGCCGACGCCGGGCCGTCGAACCGAATCGCGCCGCCGATCGTGCGCCGCGCCCCAACCGAGGCGAGATAGGCCAGAGGGCTCTGGCACGGTGATCAGAGGGTCGGGCGGGCCGACGAGCGTGGGGACGCCTGCTCGGGGGCAGACTCCGCCGACTCGGGCTCGTCCTTCGCTCCGTCCGGACGGAACACCGTCGACATCGATTCGAGCGGCGCGGGCGAGAGCCCTAGCTCGGCGAGTACGCGGTCGGCGCCGTCGGCGAGCAACCGCTCGGCCAGCCGCACCCCCAATGCGTGGGCATCGGTCGGATCACCTCGGACCTCGGCCCGGTGGATCGTCCCACCGTCCGGCGTCGCGACCAGCCCGCGCAGCCAGAGCTCGCCGTCGCGCAGCACCGAGTAGGCGCCGATCGGCACCTGACAGCCGCCGTCGAGCCGGGCGCTCAACGCGCGCTCGGCCGCGACCCGCACGGCGCTCTCCGAATCGTGAAGTCCCGCGAGCAGATCGGACACGCGCTCGTCGTCGACCCGCGGCCGCTGGCG